>Ga0316224_1000072_pt1 | contig 155688 bp, 178 predicted proteins | sample TBH18013metaG_FD_206254 | JGI IMG/M metagenome (GOLD analysis project Ga0316224, IMG submission 206254) | Freshwater microbial communities from Trout Bog Lake, Wisconsin, USA - TBH18013 | ecosystem: Environmental > Aquatic > Freshwater > Lake > Hypolimnion/Profundal zone | place: USA...
TACTTCAAATGGAACAGCAGGTGCCAATGCCGGTGGTTCTACTACTGCCGGAAGTGAAGCTGCTGCAACTACTTCAGATGGAACAGCAGGTGACAATGCCGGTGGTTCTACTACTGCCGGAAGTGATGCTGCTGCAACTACTTCAGATGGAAGAGCAGGTGCCAATGCCGAAAATAGCGATTCTGTTACAAAATATAATGCTGATTTTAACAACACATCTAGCAGTGGATCTGATCAAGATTTAGCAGAATATTATGATGAAGCACCGTCTGAAGGCACAGATGTGTGATCATTTTATTGTATATACATTGTATGATATCTTTCCTTTATACTAGACAGGTAAATATTAGGCGCTTTAATTAAAAGGTTTCATTGTGCCATATAATATTACAAAATCAAACGGGACCCCTCTTGTTACAGTGCAAGACAATACTGTTAACACATCTGCATCCAGTTTAGCTTTAATAGGTAGAAATGCATTAAATTTTGGTCAGGGATTGAATGATAATTTTGTTTCATTGATGCAAAATTTTTCAAGTGTTAGATCACCTAATAATCCTTTGCAAGGACAGCTATGGTATAATCCAGCTCAACAGACACTAAGCGTGTATGACGGAATAAGTTGGAAAACATGGACACCGGCGTTTAATGGTATAACAGGTGTAGCATCTGTAAATTTAAATGCTATTGCAACAATATTATTTGCAACAGTTTATCAAAATCAAATTATTACGGTTACAAGCCATAAAGCAATACCAAGCAATTTATTACCTCATTATGTTGTTATCAACGGGTTTCAGTACAATTTTGCAACATTATTTCCAAACGGAATATTACCGGGAGTAAACATACCATTCCAATATTCAAATAATTTTACATATGGAACATCTACAACTGATAATGCTACTGTATTTGATAATGATATAGGTATAAACGGTACAGCCCTAGCAGCAAACACATTTGTAAATTCCCCAACAATAACTTTAACTGGGTCATTATATGGTAATGCTATTATAACTGGTAGCAGCAATGTTAACATACCTGCAAACATGTCAAATGTTTATATAAATGATTCAAATAAAACAGTTGGCGGAGTTTGGTCTAACGTTACAGTTAGTGATACTGGTATTGTAACTGGTGTTAGCAATGTTTCAATTAATGATATATTTTTAGCTCTAGGATATCCTACTATTGATACAGATTTAATGTCAGTTACTAATATACCAAATACAATGGTTGCTAGAGATGTAAATGCTAATTTTGAAGCAAACATAATGTTTGGTACTGCAACATCTGCATTTTCTTTTTCAAAGCCAGTTATGCTTGGTATAAATGGCGATGCAGTAGGAGCAGTTAGTTTTGATGGAACTACAGATGTTACGATACAAACTAATTTAGCACCAGTTGAAAATTTAGAACAAGGATCTTATAACGTACTCAAAGTAAACAACACCGGTAGAGTAGTATCTGCTATGGTAGTTGACAATATGCCTATAGGCAGTTTGGTATTAATAGAAAATGAAAATTTGGTACCAACTGGTTGGGTATTATGTTATGGACAAACAATTATTTTACCAGATGGTGGCGAAATTACTGCACCCGATCTAAGTAATGTTACTGTTTTAGGTAACCAATATATCATGCGAATTTCATAAATATAAGAAAATATACCATTTTTTAACCTAAAATCTAAAGATTTCAAATATCAGCATTAAATAATCTTGAGTCTGTTGATATTTCACAAAAGGAGAGCTATCACATGAGTAAGAAACTTGAGCAAGTGCTAGAGTATCTGATCGCAGGCAAGCAGGACCAGGCAAAGGAACTGTTGCATCAGGTATTCATTGAGAAGGCCCGTAAGATCCATGAGGACATCATGAGTCATGATGACATGGAAGAAGATCACGACCTTGGTGGTGATGAGGGTGACGACTGGAAGCATGACATTATGGGCGACCATGATGAGCATCTAGAAGAGCTCAGCGACGAGATTGACGCTGAAGAAACTATGGCAGAAGATGAGGACGTCAGCGTTGGTGACGACGACATGATGGACATGCACGACGACATGGGCGGAGACGACATGGGCGGAGACGACATGGCTGCAGACGATATGGGCGGCGATGATGCTGAAGGAATGGAAGGCATTGAAGACACCATTGGTGATCTAGAAGATGCACTTGCCGAACTTAAGGCTGAGTTTGAACGTCTAGAGTCAGGCGAGGAAGATGCTGGCGAAGAAGCTGGTGAAGAAGACGCAGGCGAAGAAGATGCTGGTGAAGAAGCTGGTGAAGAAGACGCAAGCGAAGAAGATGCTGGTGAAGAGTCATCCGAAGAAGATATGGATGAGAGCTGGCTTGAAGAAGATTGGGACGACCTAGCAGAGGCTATTGACCTCGAGAAGGTAAAGGTTCCTGCTTCAGGCGAAGTTGGAAGCGGTACATTTAGCTCAGCTGATGCTAATGCAAAGGCAAAGAGCCCAATCGCAACCAGCCAGACACAGCGCATGGGTGCTAAGCCAATCAAGACTGATGACAAGCATCACAGCGGTTACAACCGTGAAACTGCTCCAAGCAGCAAGGACATGGGAATCACCAATCGTCGCAAGACAGCTGAAACAGGAATGAGCAAGGTCAGCAAGGAAGGTAATAGCTCCGCTGCTCTTAACAAGACAGTTTCAGAGTTTGGCATTGATAAGGATTCAATGAGTCCTCTAAGCAAGAGCCCAAGGAAGTAATACTCCTTAAATTAGCTAAATCACCGCAGTAATCAACACTGCGGTGATTTTTTGCAAAAAAACACGACATTTGTAGTGTAATTTCAATGATATTACTAAATATTTTTTGGCACTCGAAGGGTACCTAGAAAAAATGAGCATATTAGTAGAACACCTAACTTATGATACGGCAAAGGCCGAGGTGATCACCGAGTCAACTGACAATGGTAGCAAGAACTTCTATATGAAGGGGATTTTTGTACAAGGTGGCATCAGAAACCATAATGGCCGAGTCTATCCTGTAAATGAGATACGCAAGGCAGTTGAAGCTATCAATGAGAGCATCAAGAGAGAAGCCGGTGTGCTAGGCGAATGTGATCATCCTCAAGAGCTACAGATACATCTAGATAGAGTGAGCCACAAGATCACTGAGATGTGGATGGACGGTGCTAATGGGTATGGTAAGCTACAGATATTACCCACACCTTGTGGGAACATAGTCAGAACATTATTAGAATGCGGTGTGAAGCTAGGTGTTAGCTCACGCGGTTCTGGAAATGTTAACGATAACGGTGAAGTCAGCGATTTCGATATGCTGACTGTAGATATAGTTGCTAAGCCAAGTGCGCCTAGTGCATACCCCGTACCAATGTACGAGGCTATCATGAATCGCAGGCATGGCCACAAAGTACACGAGCTAGCTGAGGCTGTGAAATTTGATGTTTCCGCACAGAAACATCTAAAGACCATACTCACTGGTTGGATTAATGAATTGAAGTTTTAACAGGAGTTGAGTCTTATGGAAAATCAACTAAAGGAGCTTCTAGAAAACGAGGTGCTTGGCCCAGAAGTCAAGCAGGCGTTGCAGGAAGCATTCAACAACAAGATAAAAGAAACTGAAACCAAGCTGCAGGAAGCTTATGCTTCTCGCTATGAGCATGACAAATCAGTGCTTGTTGAAGCCATGGACAATATGCTTACCGATGCAATCAAGGCAGAACTTTCTGAATTCTCAGAAGATCGTACTGCTCTAATTGCACAGAAGGCCAAGCTAACAAAGGCAACGCTAGCCGCTAAGCGCGTCTACGAAGCCAAGCTGGCTGAGCATACCAAACTGCTAAACGCTTTCCTAAGCAAGCAGCTTAAGGAAGAAGTAGCAGAGTTTACGGCAGATCGCAAGCGTCTAGTTACTCAGCGCAAGCAGATGGCAAAAGAAGTACAGTCCATAAAGGAAAGCAGCAAGAAGCAGCTTGCCTCTAGGATTAACAAGTTGGAAGAGTTTGTGCTCAAGAACCTCTCTGAGGAGATCACAGAATTCCAACAGGACAAAAAGGCTCTAGTTGAACAGCGTGTCAAGCTGGCAGCAGAGAGCAAGAAGAGACTACAGGAAACACAGACCAAGTTTGTTGGCAAGGCCGTTAAGCTGATCGATAAGACACTTAACGAAACTATCCGTAACGAACTTGTACAGTGGAGAGACGATATCAAGGTTGCTCGTGAGAATAACTTTGGTCGCAGAATCTTTGAAGCTGTAGCAGCAGAATATATGGGCAGTTATCTAAGCGAAGGCAGCGAGATCAAGAAGTTGCAAAAGCTACTGTCCGAAACCGAGCACAGGCTCATGGAAGCCCAGTCCGAAACCCAGCAGAAGGCCAAACTCATTGAGCAGGCAGAAGCAAAGGTTAAGGTAGCTAGCGATAAGGCCACCAGGCTAGAAACGCTAAGCGAACTACTGGCACCTTTGAGTCGTGACAAGAAGGCAGTGATGGAAGAAATGCTCAAGGACATCAAAACGTCCAACCTAAGAGAAGCTTTCAATCGCTATCTTCCCGCCGTGATCAACGGCAGCGCACAGAGTAGCCCAAGCAAGACAACACTTGCAGAAACTGCTCAATCAAAGTCCGTGGGGATCACGGGTGATAGGAAGAACAAGCTGAGTGAAGCAGTGGTTGAGGAATCAAACGCAGGCAGCAGCGACATTGCTTCCATACTATATCTTGCAGGAATAAACAAGGTTTAAGGAGAACTGAACAAATGAGCAAGAATCTATTTGAAACTCATTGGACGGCTACCAAGACCGCTCTTTGCGAAGGCCTAAGCGGCAACCGCAAGAAGGTTATGGAGGTCATCCTCGAGAACACTAAGAAGGATTTGCAGGGCAAGTCCGGTATATTGTTTGAGAGTGCAACACCAGGTGCTACAAGCGCAGGTAACGTTGCTACCCTAAACAAGGTAATACTCCCAGTGATTCGTCGTGTAATGCCAACTGTCATTGCTAACGAAATCATCGGTGTGCAGCCAATGACTGGTCCAGTTGGCCAGATCCATACACTGCGCGTTCGCTACGCTGATACGTTTGGTTCACCAAACCCAGTTACAGCTAGCACAGAAGCTCTAAGCCCATTCGATATCGCTAAGTTCTACAGCGGTAATGGCAACAGCAACTATCCAAAGGCTGCTCCAGTTGGAGTGCTTGAAGGTACTGCTGGTAAGCGTTTGAACATCCAGATCCTCAAGGAGACCGTTGAGGCTAAGACTCGTAAGCTTAGCGCACGTTGGACCTTTGAGTCAGCTCAGGATTCTCAGGCTCAGCAGGGCATTGACATCGAGGCTGAAATTATGGCAGCTCTCGCACAGGAAATCACCGCAGAAATCGACCAGGAGATTCTAACCTCTCTCGGCGTTCTTGCTGGTACCACACTAACATACGATCAGGGCGCAGTAAGCGGTACCGCTACCTACGTTGGCGACGAGCACGCTGCTCTTGCTATCTTGATCAATCGTGCAGCTAACTTGATTGCTGCTCGTACACGTCGTGGCGCTGGTAACTGGGTAGTTGTGAGCCCAACCGCTCTCACCATCCTCCAGTCAGCAACGACTTCTGCATTTGCACGTACTACCGAAGGCACGTTCGAGGCTCCAACCAACACCAAGTTCGTTGGTACCCTCAACAACAGCATGCGCGTTTACGTAAACCAGTATGCAGCTGATGACACCAACGTTCTCGTTGGTTACAAGGGCCCGGGCGAAATAGATGCCGCAGCGTACTATTGCCCCTACGTCCCACTAACAAGCTCAGGCGTCATCATTGATCCAAATACCTTCGAACCAGTAGTAAGCTTTATGACTAGGTATGGTTACCTAGAGCTATCCAACACTGCAAGCAGCTTGGGTAACGCAGCTGACTACCTCGCAGGAATTGGAGTTAATACTGCACACTTGAAGTTCCTATAAAACATAGTAACTTCAATAAGTTATATAAAAATAAAACCCAGGAGAAATCCTGGGTTTTTATTAGACTTGTTTTTAATCGAATATACCAATCATTGACAATTACACCTTAACCTTGCATAAATATATCATGCAAGACGCTATTTTAAACAAAGTACACGAGATCATAAAAACATCTAAACCAGATGGTATTGTTACACGACTAAGACATAATGAAGAATTGTGGCCTGTAATTTTAAAATTTACAGAAAATTTTAGTTTTAAAAATAAGGCTGAACAAGTTTATTTTTATTCTCAACAATTAAAATCTACGCCTATTTGTAAATGCAGTAAACCTTTAACATTTGTATCTATCACGTCAGGCTACAGAGAATTCTGTAGTAGATCCTGTAAATATGCTAAAGAAGCTGCTTTAGATAGACGTGTAGCAGCAATGAAGGCGAATGGCGGTGTGGGTTTAGCAAATCCTAAAACATATCTGAAAGCGAAAGGTAAACTACAAGAAAAACATGGTCTAGATGTAACCAATCCTGGACAGATTAAAAGTCATATACATAACATGACTGTAAATAATCCAATGTTTATAGAAAAAAATAGAAAGAAATTAAAAACTATATTTGAAGAAAAATATGGAAAAGATAGATTTAATCCGGGATTACGCAATTGTACTGATACCCAATTAGATTTACTTTCTGACATAGATAAATTTTCAGAAATTATTAAAGGAAAGAGTGCAGTTTCAGTTGCAAAAGAAACAGGGTTAAACCATTCTACTATAATGAGAAGAGCACATAAATTTGATTTATTAAATACTATGATTTATAAGCCACAAAGTGCAATGGAACATGATTTAAAAATTTGGTTAGATAGTAACCGTATATCCTATCAACAACATAATAGATCTATTTTACAAAATAATTATGAGTTAGATTTTTATTTCCCTCAATGGAATTTTGCAATTGAGTTACATGGGTTATTTCATCATGCTGAAATAGCAAGCAATAAAGATAAAACTTATCATGTACAAAAATATAAAGGTTGTCAAATAAAAGGTGTTCAATTATTACAAATTTGGCAAGACGAATATTGGCAGTACAAAGAAGTAGTTCAAAGTAAGATATTATATCTAGCAAATTTAATTACTAATAAAATACCTGCTAGAAAATGTAAATTGGCACCATTGACTAATACAGAACTTGAACGTGATTTTATGAATAAAAATCATATACAGGGATTTGCAGACTATAGGCAATGGAGTTTAGGTGCATGGTATAATGATAAACTAGTTGGAGTAATGGCATTTTCTAATCAAATGAACAGATTAGAATTGGTAAGATATGCTACTACAATTGATAGTGTTATATCAGGATTGTTTTCAAAAATGCTTAAAAAATCAATAGAAGAATTTAAATTTATAGGCACAATCATTAGTTTAAGTGATAACAGAGTCAGTAATGGTAGACTTTACCTGAATAGCGGATTTTCTTATTTAGAAGAGTTAAAGCCAGGACATTGTTATACTACTGATTATAATAGTCGTATTAATAGACAGCACTGCATGAAAACAAAGCTAATTAAGAGACATAATTTAGACCCTGATATTGCTAATGTAATGACAGAATGGGAGTTAGCACAAGAGTTAGGGTATGACAGGTTGTGGGATGCGGGTAAAATTAAATGGAGTTATAATATATGATTATTTTGTGTATACTTTGATAAATTTATATTGTCCGCAATCCCAGATCCTGTCCCATCTAAGTGATTGCATTATCTGCCATTCTGTTAGTGACGGATCATTACCTTTTGCTACTAAACTTTTTTTGGTAAAATTAAACCTATGATGTCGTGTTGCATAATCATTTGTATACCAATAACCTGGCTTAGATGGTATATGCTCTATTTTAAATCCTAACTTATCGTACATGTTACCTCGACTCCATCTTGCATCAGCATAGCTGAATATTAGAGATGGGCTGTATTTGTTTTCAAACGCTCTTAATAACTTGCTAGCTCCCCCTTGTACGGTTTTTGAACTAGCATATCTAAGTAGTTCGTATTCTCCTGTATTGGTCTTATTATTTGTAAAAGCTCTTGCTAATCCAAAGCTCATACATGCTACTAGTTCGTTGTCAAATGATAAACCTATATGTATCTTTGACCCTGTATATCCTTGTAGGTGATTATCCTCATAGAATTTTCTTGCTGATATAGTATCAACTTCTATTATTTTGCATTTTCTAGCAGCTATGCGATTGTTAGAAACGCCAAATATATTTTTTAGTTTGTTTTTAACAATTTCTTTTTTATGAGTCCATTCGTCGCTGAATATTGTTATCAATCGATAACCTTTTTGCTCACATAGTTTCATCTTTTTAATGTGATAATCTTGTTGTTTATTGTGACTTGATTCAGCATGCCAATATAAACCGCAATACTCTATTGCTATACGTTGATCGTGACAAACTATATCAAGTTCATATGGATTTATCAAAGATCGATTTCTTTGTTCAGCTGATATACCTAATTGTTTAATATAATCAAAAACTTCATTTTCTTCGCCACTTTTGAAAGAATGTACGGTTGGGAAACAGGTCTTACAGATTGGAAGATGACCGCAAGAAATCCAAGTGGAGAATGTTGTTTTACATGTATTGCACTGGAAATCATAATGTATTTGACCAACTGTACCTAAGTATTCTTCGGGTTTAGTTAAAAATTCTACATTGCATAATTCCCTAAATTTGGTAGATAGCTTATTGTAATCAAATTTAGAACTCTTTCTTTTTTCCCAAGCTTTCTTGCTGTTCTCACTTAATCTAATTTTACTCTCTGGTAATTGATTTATATTATCAACACCGTATCTTTCCCGTACAGTGCTTCTTGCTTTTTCTTTGATAGCAGTTAACTTCATAGCATTATCTACACCATAACGATCAATCATGGTGGATTTCTGTTTGTTAATCTGTTCTTGAACTGCTAGATCGTTATTATAGAATTCCTTGTGTTTGGCTATTGCTTGGCTGGTTTGACCAGCATTGGCTACACCATACTTGTTTTGATTGGTATTGGATCTCTTATCGTTAATTCGCTTCTTTTTGTCCAATGAATATTCATTCTTTGCTGTAGATACTTTCTGGCTGACAGATTCTTTAGCACACTGACACTCTGCTGCTCTGCCACAAAATCCATATCCGTGATTGAAGCTAATAAATCTCTTGTTATTACCTAACTTGCATATATTTGAATTAATACCATTGAGCACCAAATATGCACGCTCGCTTAGTGTGATAGTGTTTTGTATATTGGCTGTAGCTTGCAATAACCAATTGGAAAGGTCTAGGTCTCTTTTCAAAGTCCCGCCAAGTTGTTTTGGATTAGTAGTTTTTATTAGTTCTTTTAACTTATCTAGCATTTTAAAATCCTATCACTATAAGATATACTTACATTTGAACTTGCTGTCAATACTATTAATCAGATATATTTTGTATGTGTAAGATTCGGATAAATATAATATAGCGTATTTGGAGATTTTACCATGGAGTATGATTGGGTATTTGGACCTGCTGTGATTTCTGTAGATCCCACTTTAGGAAACATAGTTACTGGTATTAACTGGTATTGCGTTGGATATGACAGTGCAAGTGGCAACAATTTCAAAACTAGCGGATTAGTTGCTGCACCTGCTGCAGATTCTGATAATTTCGTCCCGTTTGACCAGTTAGATTCCACAACTGTTTCAAATTGGGTATTTGCATCGGTTGATCAAAATGCTACAGAAGCTGCATTGTTAGCAGAGAGTCAAGTGGTACCTACCGTAGTGCCTTTTAACTTTTAATAGGATTATTATGCGATATATAGATTTATTACCATTACATGAAAGCAGAGGATTTGCTGCAAGACGGCCGGGGGATGAGTTTGTTGATCCAAGTAATTCATCTGATATTGCAACATTTTTAGGTTTGACACTATTACCAAAAGACAACTTATCTTATGAAACTTTTGATGATTTAATGTCTGCGATAGACTCTTGGAAGAAAAAAACAAAAGGAACATCATACGAATTAAACAAGCCTATAAAAAGCATGTTAGCTGCTATGATAGTTAATATGCAAACTGTGCGCGGTCTAGAGCATTATATTTTATACACTAAAGATTTAAGTAATCTAATGGGTAAAATAACAAAAATTCCTGCAGGTGTGATACCCGGTCACGGTGGATATATTCTAAACAAAGACGTTAGTATAAGCGAACGTATCGGATTAAAACCTTCTGATGTATTGACTTCAGAAAGACCAGTTGGTATAAACGCAGTAGCAAAACTACTAGGCAATGCTCGCAGTACAGCAGGCGATAAACCAGTTGATGAGATGCAAGGTTATCTAAAAGCATTAGCAGCCAACAAGGGATTGGGTTATATAATAAAAGGTGGTGCAGCCAATGCTAAATTACATCAAAAGTATTTGGGCGAATGGGCTAGTCCTATTGCGTTAATAACCGGACAATTTGAGCCAAAGTTACAATTGAAAGAAATTCAAGACAATATGACTGGCGGCGAAAGTCTAAAAAAAGGCATGATAATCTATAATACTGATATAAGCAACGCATTATTTGATAGCAGTGTAGTTGTTGGCGACTATACCATAATTATAAGTACCAAAGCTAAAACAGGTGGTGCAGCCGCTAGCCTAAAAGGCTTGTATGATACAATATTAGAAAAAGCTGATAAATTTCCACCAAGCTATTGGCGCAAAACTAAACCTAAAAAATTTAAAGAAATAGTATCAAACATTATGACAAAATCTGCTATAGATGGCGTTTTAGACACGGCAGAGATGGAAGGTATTATAACATCAGTTGACAAAGCTAGAATAACACAAGGATTAGCAAACGAATTTGCAAAGAATACATCGTTTAAACCCACTAGGACTTTGAATGACTATATGTCCCAATATGCAGCTAACTCTAACCATCCATCTTATAGTCTAGCAAAACATGCATTAGCAGCAGTGGTTCGTCAGTTGACCAATAAGTTAAATGACGAAGATTTTACCGATGTAGTTAAACAAATTCTCAATCATGCTAATGTGGTACAAATGTATTTTAATGCTGTAGTAAAAGGTGAAGATTTACAGTGTAACGGATTTGATTTAGTTTGGCCTCCACAATTTGAAGGTAAAATAATGTTTTATGGCGGGAAGACATTTAGTGCTACCGAAATCAAAGGAAAACTTGGATTCAAAATTGGGAAGGTTACACCAGCTGATGAGCCAGACGACAGCTTAGAATTTTCAGCAGCAGCTAAAAAAGCAGAAAAGAAAGCTGCAGATCTAGCTGTAGGTAGGATCACAAAGCCTGGTGAAAAAGACGTTCGCGATATAAAAGTATCTGACAAGATTGCACTGGGTAGAGCAAAGAAAAAGTAATTTTATAATTTACGATTTAATGCATCTAGCACTACTGCTTCAATGTCATCTACAGTGTTGCTTATTAAATGATTGTCTATAACGTATTGTCTAGCATTATCAAGCTTGTTCATATCGGGTGCTTGAAAGTTTCTAAGTAAATTGATTAGCTCGATGTCGTTTGTATAGGTTTGACCCCATGCGTTCAATAATGCTGCACCTGATCCGTGCCTTGCTATCCATGGTGTACGATTTAGCATACTTTCCAGTACAACTGCGCCAAATCCTTCGACATAGCTGTGCATGAGATAGCAATCTGCTTCTAGTATAGCGCTGGTTACATCTGCTTTGTCCTCTATCATCAACGGAATGATGTTACTTGATGCTTTTGGCATGAGATTGCTGCGATTGTCGTAACCTGTAGTAACCAAAACTGCGTTATCTAAGTTAGCAGCTTTGAATACTTCTGTTAGCTCAATCATAGCCTTGTTTGGCCAATATCCTCCGCATGAAAGAAACATGCGTTTTGTTATACCATATTTTTCCTTAAATCCGGGCTCGCCTGTGCTGCGATTTGCATCTATACCCACTCGCACATTAAATGCTTTTGATTTCACTCTGTGTTTGGCTATATAAACTTTATCTTCATGTGTACACCATCCTATATAGCTGCAATCTTGCAAAGCTTGAACACTTGTAGGACTTCCACTTGGCAATATGATCATGTATAGTATTGGATTTGGTATGTTTTTAGCATTGCTGAGCACAAAGTTTTGTACGTTAACATCTGCGCCATGTACTATGATTAAATCCCACTGCCTTAGCAGCCAATTGCCGTCGTTTGTGACATCTATCCCATCTTGATTACCTTGATGTTCTCCTGCTAATATAGCTACCTCATGACCTCGCTTTTTAGCTTCTTTAGCCATGTCATGTACAAATATTTCGCTACCACCAGGATAGGGCCATGCTCTATGTACTACAAACAATAATCTTGCCATACGTTTAACTCCTAATATCGTGTTTATCAAACATAGCTCTTTCTACCAAAGAACAAATGATATGACCAACAGTTATGTGTATTTGCTGTATAAATGGTGTACGACTATCTGGTGCTTGAATTAATATATCGCACAAGTTGCTCATATTGCTTTGATTTGAACCAGTAAATCCTATGACTTTGATATTCATCTTTTTAGCAGCTTCTATTGCTTGTAGTATGCTAGGTGATTTACCAGAAGTTGATATTGCGATCAGTACATCACCTTGGCGACCCAATGCTCGAACTTGTCGTGCAAACACTTGATCATATCCGTAATCATTACCTACGGCTGTTAGTATGCTAGTGTCTGTAGTTAGAGCTATTGCTGGTAACGGGTCTCTATCAAACAAGAACCTAGAAACAAATTCTCCTGCTAGGTGTTGTGCATCTGCAGCACTACCGCCATTTCCTGCTAGCAGTAATTTGTTACCAACTTTGAATGCATCTATTATTGCGTTGGCAGACAAGCTAATAGAATCTATCAACTCTTTGTTAGCTAATGTTCTATCAAAGCTGTCTCGAGTGTCTGATAGATCTTTGATTATTTGATCTATATCTGAGACAACCATGCTTCTGCTCCTTGATGCGATATAGTTATGTTATCTGGTTCGCCGCCTGCTGCTCGTAGCGCAGACCACAACCTAACCCTATCATTTGGTTTCACTAGGAATATGATATATCCGCCGCCACCTGCACCAGAAATCTTGCCTGCAATAGCACCGTTATCAAACCCAGTTTGCAGCAGAGAATCTATAAGTTCATTGCTGACATTTTTACTGGTTGATTTCTTAGCTTGCCAACTTTTGTTTAAAATATCTGCAGCTTGTGATATGTTGCCTCTTAGCAATGACATCTTCATAGAAAATGCGTCAAGTTTTAGCTGATGCATATTGGATATGTTTGACTTCATATTTTTCAATTGATCGTTGATCACTGTGTCGCTAGCCCTAGATCTACCACTGTAACATATCATAATTGAGCTTTCAATATCTTTTTGTGTGCTATCAGATAAGTTTAATGGGTTCACTATAACTTTGTCATTTGCATAGAATTCAATAAAATTAGCTCCGCCAAATGCTGCTGCATAATGATCTTGTTTACCACCTGCTAGTTTGAGGTCTATTCTCTCTATTTCGTATGCAGTGTGTGCTACATCATATCTGCCCAACGGTAGATCAAGTGCATATCTAAACAATTCAACTAATGCAACAGTTAATGCAGAAGATGCACCTAATCCTGATCCAGGCTTAGCATCTATGTATGTGTTTATTTTGGCACCAAAAGGTTGACCCTCGCGCCACTGCTGTATTATGTGATTGTAAACACCGCAATGTAATTTTAGGTCCCCATCTGTTGGTAGCAAGTCTAATGGATACCTGTCAAATATACCCAAGTCGTCCGCTTGTATTTCAACAAATGGCTCGTCAATTAATTTCATAGATGCATGTGCAAATCTATTGACAGCAATATTAACTATTGCGCCACCATGGATATCACAATAGCTAGATAAATCAGTGCCACCACCAGCTAATCCCAACCTCAACGGTGCCCTTGACCTAAATGTGCTTTCCATCAAAGAATCTTTCTTAGCTCTGCTATATGATCATGATAAAATGATTCGTTAGTTATGTCGCTGTAAAAGTTATTGTTATCTAACTTCATCTTCTGCATGTTGCGATGATTGAATAGTTCAGCACCTTCTCTATCTCGCTGTACCATAACTGTGCCGCCTCCCCATTTATGATATTGGTTGGGCAATCCTTTGCTGAATGGTCCAAACGGCATAAATCCATACGGTACATTTGGATCAGAGTGATAATTTACTCTGTAGAACGGCATACCTTTAGTATGTGCAATCCTTTGCCATGCGAATTTAAATGTTTCTTTATCTCCGCCAAAATGGTAATAGATTTCGCAATTGTCTGCGTAATATTTCAGTAAGCCAAATTCAACAGGACATTGATTCTTGTTGATTACCAATTGGCCCGCTTCTATAGCTTCAGCATCATTTATTGGTATATTGAATATAGGCCACATGGGACTATTATCTGCATATTGGTTAGCAGAATCGGTGCTTATCATTTCTCGCCATAACAATATACCTTTGTTTAAATATTCGTCATCGTTAAACAAGAATGATGGATCTCGCAGTGGGTAATTATCACTATCTATCCATAGGTTCTCAGCATAAGTGCTTTCTAACAATGCATATATCTTGCAAGCCCAACCGTGCTTGTGCCCATAACGACTGATAAAATCTTTTGGATTTCCTTTAATTTCTTTGACATATATTTGATTTGTTATTACTGATGCTAATAGATCTATTTGAGATTGATTTAATTCGCCAGTGCGATAAAATATTTCTATAGGTAGACTGCAGTTAAATCTCTTTAATTCTTTCAGCAATACCCACACTGTTGGTAATGCAGAACTATAACATGTAGTAACTATACTACAACCTTCATTGTATTGTTTAGGCGTGTGTCTACTTAGGAAATCGTGTTCCTTGTTGTATAAATCATTTAAGTTGATCTGCATCAGTCAACCATCCTGTTAAATTTGTCTAGCAAGTGCTGATTTACAACTAGATCTTCAACCTTGCCTTTGAAATGATCTCTACTCCAACTCCAGTTGGTGTTCATTGACATATAGTGTGCATAAAACATTTGATCGCTTTCAATCATTGGTCCATTGATGTGATGCACCAACCATTGCTGATTGATATTGTTTTGACTAGGCATGAGCAACCATTTGTAACCTATACCTATCTTGTTATTGTCGTCTGTGCAATAATAATCTTTGAATCGTCGATGTTCAAATGGTACAGTATTTGCTGATTCCTTGTTGACAATGTCATATGGTTCAATCCATATGCCGCGATATCGTATACATTGGCAACTGTTGTTATTCCTGAGAAATTCTGCTATATCTCTGAGATTAATGCCTTTGGTAACAACTAGCTCGTCAACATCATTATTAAGTACCAAAGACGAACCACTAAGATATCTCCACTTAGCGTGCTCTAACATAACATACTGACCGTAGTCACTATCCCAGGGTGCAAAATCGCTACCTTGTGGACCGTATGGATAAGGCCAAGATACAACTCTAACTTTGGCTTTTGTCTTCGATAATGCAGCTTCTAGCTCATTTAGAGAATATTTGGTGCTACCGTTGTCATATATCAAGAATCCGCCTACACCCATAACTTCACTGTGATACCTAATCCATTGTGTTATCCAACTTATTGGATTGTCCTTCTGCAGTGTAACCATAACCGGTATACCGTTAAATTGCCCATCGTTGTGATTGATTTTGATTTCAGTACGCTCAGTGTTGGTAACTAAGTAGATCTTTTCTAATTCTTCTGATACTGTTACTATGGTATAGCAAACTCTATCTAATTCAGCAAACCTAAACGACAATTTTGTTCCATTGTTGGTTTCAAATGTAGCGTTATTTTGCAACCAATCTTTAGTACCATATAGCGGTGCACCTATTAGTAGCACAGTACTTGGATTAAGTTGTGTAGCATCATACCAAAGATTGTCCCAGTCAAAATTATCATCAAATTTCATACCACCGCAATAGTCTATTCTAAGGTGAGGAGGTCTAGCAGGTTCTCTCTTGAATCCCCATGCTAATGGATACTTAATTGTAGACGGAATATCTAGCATATTATATGGCCTTTGTTTAACTGTATCTTGTTTCAATTACTGTTTTCCATTCGGGTATTCTATCATACTGATGCAGTACCGCATGTCTTACACCTTTTGAAGTACATGCATACCCGTCTACCCACGTTGGTTGAGGTTCCAAAAGGTTTGGTGCAAAATTAGCAATCTTGAGAGGATCAACCGTTGTTCCAGCTTGACAAGCCCAACCGTCTTCGCTCATAGTAAACTTTGTTATGCTCTTATAGGGTTCGTGATTTAATAGAACATTATATGCAGCTTGATCTGGATTTAGAACTTGATTACCAGTACACATATTGTAAATCACTAGCCATAAATCTCGCATTATTTCTGGAACACCTGCTTGTACTCCGCAGTTCCATATGGGTTGATCTTTTAGTTTATCATATACCATGGGAAAGCTATTAGCTATATTTTCGTTACCCCAAGGTTCGTCGCAGTATTTTAAACTTTCGCAACTGGCTAATATTTTAGCATCTCCCATGTTGGCAGTAAGCCAATCGCTTGGGTTAGTTTGAAACACTACATCTTTAACGTCTGTATGAATAAGATATCTATATTTGTCTAGATCCATAGTGGAAAAGAATCTATATAAGTCTGCAAATCTCTGTACAACTATTACAAACCTATTTGGATAAAATAGCGTGCCGGTGTTAGGATCTTGATTGAACGCAAACAGTTGGAATTTTTTCTCAGCTAACTTCTTAACAGTTTCGATATCACTGTTATAGATAACCATAACCTTGTCGCCAGTAAATCCGCAATGATCTATGCTATTAACCCAATAGCGTATCTTGTCCCAATCATAATTACTGTAGCAACCTACTATCAGATCTTTTTTCATGCAAGGTATCCAGAGTATATTTCTGATTGTACCTTATCACGGTTAAATGTTGCAATCTAAATCTAAATAATAGCTAGCTCTTAATGAGCACATGAGTTTTAATACATTGTGTGCATTTTTACTTTGCATTATAGCAGTTATCTCTTTAGCCGTCTTGCTATCGTCTTTTATTGTTTGTAGACTTTGTATGTGTTCTCTAATAGCTTGCCAATCTTTACGAGGCCATTTGGGATTAGAAAAATAACCCAATGCTTTGAACCAGCGCATGATCAAATGTGGGTCGTTTGGTATATTTTCAGCAGTTGACGGATTAAACCTTATGATTTGGTTAGCTAAATCTTCTAGTCCTCCGACATAATCATATATTCTACCGTTAAGATCCATGCTGAGACTGTTGATAGTTAAGTCTCTATGCAGTGCATCTTGCTCCCAGCTATTCCTGCGGGTTATCTTTATTTGATCGTCTACTATTGATAGTTTGTAAGAGATGCTGGTTATGTCTATTTTATCGTCGCCAAATTTAGCTTTGATAGTACCGTGACTGATACCTTTTGAATCAAATTCAATACCTTCAAGTTGCAACATGTATATTAGTTCGCTGGGATCGGCATTGGTTGCAAAATCTACATCTCTAGGAGGATGTTGGAGCAAGAAATCTCTAACTGCTCCACCAACTACCCTAATGTCAAATCCGTATCGTCTTATGATATTAATGATACGTTTGATATCAGGAGTGAAAACTTTTTCAAACTCTACACGATCGATATCTTTGATATGTTCTTCTTCTCTTAACATCTAAATATTTATTAGAGACTCAAACGCCATTCGCCTTGCTTGTAACTACTATCTATGTATTCGGCCCATTCTCCATTTAGCCAAATTAATAATTTGCTGTTGAACCCGTTTATTAGATATTGAGTAGTGCTTATGTTAGACACAGAATCAAAGCTAACATTCCATCTCTGTCCATCAAACTCTATTATATCATTGGCGTTTGCATTAATAGAACCCCAAGCTTGAGTAGACCCTCCGATTTTATCTAAAAGCAAGTAATACTGTCCTTGCGTAGCGGTTGGTAGTCCAAAACCTGGTCCTGACTTATTTGGATTAATTATTGCATTGATATTTGGTAATGTTGAAGACGGTAAACTTTGACTGTCGATAGTCCATGTGATTAAATTTTGGTCAGTTGGATCTAAATCTATCCAACCAACTATGTCTAAATCTGGATTATCAATATCTATAACTATCCTAAGTTGACTAGCATTTGATCCAAATTGCGAATATGGCTTCAATGTGCCATATAGGTCAAAAAGGTTCCTCCAACTTAATGTACCTCCAGGGTATGTTATAGGTAAAAGTCCCATATCTTCTACAGGTGTACCAACTATGTCAGAGAAAACATTATTGCCGCCTGCTTTGTTACTGAATTTAATATATTCATAATTGAATATCTCGCATTCGTTTAGCGTACTAGCTAAGGCAGACTTACATGCTGATACTACGCCTAGTAAACTTGTATCGGTAATGTTAACTACTGCTCCATTGAAACTGAAACTAGTTCCAGTAGTAAAAATTGGATTTGCTTTGGTTATGTTTTCAGTTGGTTCAACATATGGAGAAATAATACTACCAGAGTTGGTCCTTAAGCTAATACTATACGTATTGCCGTTCCATGTTAGAGCGATATGTCTATTACCTGGCGTAGTTATTTTCCTGCTATAAAATTCATATTCGCTCCAATCCCATTGCTCTGGAACTTCTTTAATACCAGAAATGATGTTAGTTATAATCTCTTGTATGATAACTTGCTTTTTGACTTTAGCAGGAGGATTTATCCATATTGGCGTTTTGAATCTGAGAGTTGTAACTTCGATTGGATTATCGGTGCCAATAGGTATGCTTCTACTAGACCAATTGATATCTTCCATTTCTATTAAACTTATAGTTGACCAATCTAGTGGATTCACACTTGTTTGTAGCTCTACGCTGGGATTAAACAGCATGAGTATCTGTTCTAATATTTGTTCTTTTATTTGTAAATTATTGCTCCATATATCTACTTGCATTGAGAGATCATATGGTACTGGCATATACCTTTCAACTAAGTATCTGTTACCAACAGTCTGTAGATATCTGTTGTTTTCCGCATCGTATTCGCGTTCGTCAACTCTGATCTTACCCACAAATGTAGGATCTTGTCTCCTAGATGCATTCATTGCTAACCCACTTACGGTGCAAGTGATAAATGGTGCCGGTGGCACTTTGTTTTCTGAATTACCTGAAACAATAGATGCTGCCATCCTGCTTGCATCGCCATATATACACGGTACTTGACTTAGTGTTGTAGTACCCGTACTATCTGGACCTGTTTGTACAGAGAAATTTGAAAAAGCCCTTATGAATTGAAGCCTGTAGTTCCTTAATTGTCCTGTGTACCAAAATTGCATTATTATTCCTTCTGCGATTAGGATGCTAGAATACTTAACGCCCTATGATATCTTTGCATCCTATCGGCAAGTCCGTTATAGCCGCCGTTGATCCTGCGAGTAACTTCTCTAATGTTTTCTGTATCGCTCCATTCGTTTAGAGCTCTAGTGGTCCAATACCAACCGGCAGAGCCCATAGCACCGTCTGTAGTTGTTAGCAGATCCGGATTATCTAAAAGTCTAGTGTCACCGTATAGTGCTTGACTACATTCAGCATAATTATCCTTACCGGTAATCTGCAGTATGCCACGACCGCGATATCTCCATCCGTCTCCCGATTCTTCGTCGCCATTTCCCATTCTACCACCGTAGACTCTATTAGCGATCTTTTCTGGCTGATTGGCGTATTCATTTACACTAACATCTCTAAAATAGCGAGGAAACACTTCTTCTAGTGTAGTAGCGCGATAGTTTAGGTTTTCTTCAAGCTCTCTGTAATCGACACTCTCATGACTGGTTTGTGCAAGGAACATTGCAACTCTTTTAACAGAAGTTACACCAAATGCAGGTAATAAGTTGCCCATGCTTGCAAACCATAAATTTGCATCTTGCAAATTTGGTATACAGGATATTAACTTGTCTTCAGTGAAATCAAAATCAAAACTCATAGTCATTTCTCCTTAGACTATATCCGGGTCTAATTTAGCTTTCAACGCTTGCCTCAGATCTTGTTGCTCGGGTATTGTAGTCCCGTCTTGTAGCGTTGTTGTGTTTGTGTTATTTATGAAGCTGGTTAGCAGTACAGTGGCAGGTGTCCAACTGGTTCTCCAATTTACTTGAGTTCTTACCCATATTCCTGTTCCAGTTACTGGTCCTAGCTCTCGTTTAAACAACATAGCTGGCATATAATCTGTACGTAAGAAATAATCACCTACTAACGGATCGCTTGGAAACGTAGTACCGTTGTTTACAGGTTTGCTACCGTCTGGCGGAATACCGTCTGAAACAAATATACTGACGGGTTCGTCTTGATTTCTAGGTAGTATCCAAAATTGTGCATCTTGAAATACTCTAAAAGGTACTTCTGCTGTAGCTTGATCAACTATAGCATTGTTGATAGCTATTTGGTTATTGTAAGTGCTGATTAAATCTCCAAGTGTTATGGTGTTGCCATTGCCGCTTGCCACAGGATCACCGTTGACATCTGTAGCAGGTAGATTGAGAATTTGACTGAACTCTTGCGTAGCAGGCATTGGATTACATTTGACTCTCCATAGATGATTCCACCATGTTGGGCTCCAACCTTCTGCAGGGCGTGCACCTTCTTGTACTACATAATATTTGGCTATACTAACATCGGCGCCAAGCACTAGGTCATCTCTCCTGTGACATACTTCTATAACATCGCCACTCATCAAGGTTCTGCCAATACAATTGACCATATCATTGAGATGGAATGTCATGAAGATAGTATCATTGCTAAGGAACAACCCAAACTGTCTTAGATCAAACTCAGTATCGCTAAGTTGATAATGCCCTTTGAGGCTATAGACATTTGGATCGTAATTGCGATCTCTATTTTCCATGTTGAGCACATCTTGTATACCTAGCTCTGGTACACTTCCGTTGCCTAGCAGCGTTCCATCTCCGCCCGGTTGTGTTGCATCACCTGTAGCAGGCGCTTGTACAGGACCTAGGTACTTGTGAATCCACATTTCGCTTGCGCTGATTCTATAGTACTCGCTTATTGTGCGATCTATGAATTTGTAGTCATTGGTCTTGACATTTTGGCCCTTCCAAAGGGTAAACGGTGCCATATTACATTCCTTAACTGTTTTATTATTTATCGGGCTCTAATTACATCTATATTATGTAGTTGACATCTACATTTTAGATGCTAGTATGCGATTCTTAACACAAACTGAGAGGGCATATTAATGAATCTTTATGAAGCACAGATCAAGGTAGGTTTTGGACTTGTTCGCGTCACTGTCCGTAGTGATAATACATATCACGCACGTATTATGCTTGAGCGACAGTACGGTTCTGGTAATGTTATCAATCTGCATCAGGTAAATGGCTGAGATCATTAGCTATTTTTTCTGATAATTTAGTGATTTTTGGTATCTTTTTGGTTGACTGTACGAGTCTTTATGCTATTATAGCACATAGACGGAGGACATAATGGCTAGAATTACTTGGATGCCAAACTTCACTGCTATCGGTTCCTTCTCCGAGACGCAAGCTACGGACTGGCAGGATGCTATGGATTGGGCTCGACTTGAAGTTGAGCTTGACGTCCTCAAGGCAGCGTTCCTCGAGTGGCACGATTACATGCAGCTTGAGCATGTGGATTATTTTGCCAAGCTGCCTACGTGGCAATTCCAGACGCTGGGCCGCGTGGCTCTGCTCCTTAACAAGGGCGCTACACCCACTGCTGACACTATGAAGTGGTTCGCTGCTAGGGTGCAGGCTATGATTGCCCAGGTGCCTGCGGCTGTTAATGCTGATGAGCAGGTTGAAGATGACGCTGCTCAGACTGCTGCTCAGCGTCGTACCAAGGAGTACGTTGACCTTTACAGCTTCATTGACGCTGTTAGGGTTAAGTTTGCTGACAACGAGGACGAGCTGGAGACTCAGATTGTTGAGCGTCTCAAGCAGCGCAATCCCAACCGTGCTCAGCTCAAGAAGCTCTACCTGCACTACAAGGAGAGCTTGGCAGATGCAATGGCTGAGAAGGCCAACCCCGAGGTTGCCAAGACCATTGATCCGCTGATTGTTGCAGTGAACGTGTTGGCTAGCTTCACCGGCAATGCCAAGGTTGCTAGCCAGTCCAAGAAGGCCACTGCCAAGAATCAAAAGGCAGTTGCTGGTGTTACTGTCAAGTCCGTTGATACAGACACCAACATCACCAGCGTCAGCCCTGCAATGATTCCTAGATCCAGCGTTGTGGTGATGTATAACACCAAGACTCGCAAGGTTGTGATCTACAGTGCCAAGGCTGACACCAAGCTGAGCATCAAGGGGACCAAGGTTATTGGTTATGATGAGGCAACGAGCTTCAGCAAGACGCTGCGTAAGCCCAAAACGGTATTGCCGTCCCTGCGCGATGCTGCCAACAGCAAGCGTGTGAAGATGGTACTGGACAAGTATGTCAAGGGCAAGGCGCATGTTGTGAATGGTCAAATCAACAAGGACACGGTGATTGTTAAGGTCTTCAAGTAAGACCAAACAATAGAAGCATTGAGCCCGCTGGACTAATCCAGCGGGCTTTTCTTTTGGCTATAAATACTGCACGAGGTAACGTGCCATGGCGATTGAATATAGACAGAAGATAATAAATCAAGTCAAATCTATGTTGGGTGGTTCAATGATTGACATTGAACTCAATCCAGACGACTATCAAACGGCATTGGATTTGGCATTTGATCGTTACAGGCAGCGTAGTGGTAATGCAGATCTAGAATCTTATATGTTTTTGAGCCTGCAATATGAGGTGACTGAATATTATCTCCCAGAGAACGTTACCAGTGTTAGGCAGATATTCAGAAGAGGTACTGGTGAGACTACAGGTGGCACTAACCTAGATCCATTCAGCCTTAGCTACACCAACATGTACCTATTGCAAGCTGGTGCAGGTGGTGGCTATACTGCAGGCTTGCTAACATATGAATTGTTCTATCAATATCTAGATCAGGCAGGGCGTATGTTTGGTCGCGACATCAACTTTACTTTTGATACAGTTACCAAGAAGTTAAGCCTAGTGCGTAAGCCAACTGGCGGCGAAGCATTGCTGATATGGTGTTATATGTATCGACCAGATGAGACCATTCTAGAAGATCCTTATGCTCGCCCATGGATAAGAGATTATACTCTAGCTTGGTGCAAACAGATGCTAGGCGAAGTCTACAGTAAGTTTACAAACGGTTTAGCTGGTCCACAAGGTGGAGTTACGTTGAAGGGTGATGCATTAAAGCAGGAAGCAGTTGCTATGATGGAGAAGCTAGAGAAGGATATTGACCTTTATGTCGACAATGCGGTACCTCTGGGGGTCATAATTGCCTAATGGTTATTCCCAAAGGCTATCTATTGCTATCTTTGCAGCTCTGCTCAGTCGCTCGCTGCCTATAGCAGCATAAATTCTGCTTGGTCTTGGTACATCATTTATGCGAGTCCATTTGGTACTCCACATAAACCAATTCTCGCTTTTTAAATCAAACATGTATAGCTCGCATAGCTTCATTGGTTCTTGATCATAGAGAAATCTATCTACATATATTTGTGCAGGCCATGCAATATCACCTGCTATCTTTAACAAGCTAGCATCGCTAGTAAACACTCCAATTAAATATACCTTCTCGCACCATCTCACAATGAAACTATCTCTACGCAGCTGATCGTCTAACAGTTTGTCGCCAGTTGGCCAAGATCTGTGTATACTTTTATTAGCTCTTAGAAGATAGTTATCTGATTCCTTCATCCTCTCGCTGCTAAGATGGAATATGTTAGGTCCCACAGCAGGTGTATTTGGTGGAACCATATATGCAACATCGTGATGATTGTTTACAGCTTCTGATGAGAATACAGAAGCTAACCCGTCTTGCAGGGTAGTAATTAGCATATTTTCAGATAGCATCGGTTAATAAATTCCTTATGTTGGTATGTAAATTTTCAAGTGTGCTATCGTTATATATTATGCAATTGAAATTTGATTTGGCCCACATCCATTCGCTTGGATGCACGTCATTGGGTATTACATCTTGCTCTGCATAGTTAGTGAACCAATCGGGATCGTGCCCACGGGATACTTTCCACACTTTGCCTCCCATGCTCTTGATCATATCTATTTCATTGGGAAATCTAGTATCAGGTATCACAAAGTTTTTGGTAGGATGAGATTGGCTCAGCGTTAGTAGTTTGCGTTCCATGCTGGCAATCCAAATGTCTTGATGGAATCCTCCTCGGCAAACTTCAGTACCCCAATTTTGAAGTATCCATCGAGGAGTTAGGTTAGGTTTTTCCAATCTTTTGGACCACCACGGGTCTACTTGTTCTCTCCACTCGCGACTTTCTGCAGTATCACCTTCTAACATTTCTCTAGGCCAACAGAATATAGCAGCAATTGCATCTTTCAAACTATCAGCGAAGCTCAGCTTTATAAAGCCGTGTTCTCTTTCTAAGATGTCTGCAACGGTACCTTTACCACTGCCTATCAATCCACATATTCCTATTATCATTCAACACCTTTTTATATATGATAATATCTGAGCAAGTCTATCACAAGACCCTGTTTATAGTACACTGAATTTCATAGGTGTATATAAATAAATGAACAAAGAAACAACTTCTAGGAGAGGTAAAACACATGGCTACATTAGTATCACCTGGAGTATCGGTATCAGTAACTGATGAGAGTTTTTATGCTCCATCTGGTCCTGGTACAGTCCCACTCATTATATTTTCATCGGCAGCAAACAAGTTGCAATCAGGTAGCACAACTACAATTGCGCCTGGATCATTAACTAGCAATGCGGGTCAACTGTATTTGATGACCAGCCAAAGAGATGTTCTTACTACGTTTGGTGTACCAACATTCTATAACGTTGATAGCACGCCGCAGTATGATAATGAATTAAATGAGCTTGGCCTGTTTACACTTTATCAATACCTTGGTATTGCAAACACCGCTTATGCATTGAGAGCTGATATAGATCTCGGCCAACTATCCCCTTCTTCAACTGCACCGGTTGGTCCTGTTCAAAATGGATCTTACTGGTTAGACCTTACAAATTCTACATGGGGTATCTTCCAGTCAAATGGCAATATTAATGGCGCATATGCTTGGGAGGCTATTAAACCACATGTAATATCTAATTCTGAGAACTTAGAGCTTGTAGCTCAAGGTTATTGTGATCCAAAACTAACCAGTAGCAATGATGGTATCATACCCTACGGGTTACCAAACTACAAGTTAGTAATCAACGGAATAACAGTATTCCTTGCTGCCAACGACAGCATCACTAATGTTGCAAGCAAGATTAATAATAATCCCGGTGTTGCTAAGTTAGGTATAACAGCTACAATATTTGCTAGAACAGAGCTTTATGCACTAGGTGACACTGCATACGGAGACGTTTATAATCTTCGTTTAGTAAGCACTGACATTAATGGATACTTTGACTTAACTGGCAGCGAACCCGCAATATTAACTGCATTAGGTTTAGTAGTTGAACCAACTGCAGTAGTTGCACCAGCTAGTTCATTTGGTATAGATGGTAACTATGCCGTTGATACAGTTAGCATTGGATATTACGACACTGCTCCTGCTAACAGAGTTTGGCAGAAGATAACGCTTACAACCAGCAGCACTACAACAGCATGGTGGTTATTTGTTGGCAGCACTGATGCTGATTTCCCAGGTTGGGGTTGGAGAGAATCTGTTCCAAAAGTAATTACTGGAACTGTTCCAAATCCAAGCTTTACTGCTGGACAAACTTGTTTAATTGGTACAGGCGACAGCGAACCTTTAACTATAACAGTTCTGGGAATTTCTCCTGCTACGGTTACATTGGCTCCTTTTGTAGACGCTATCAACAGTGTTATAACTGGTAACAATTTGAATGCAGTTGCAAGCATCTATACAGTTGGCAGAACAAGCTACCTACAGATAACCAATTTTGATGGTACTGATACGTTCTTCAAAGATAATAGCGATGAGACAGGTGCACAACATCCATGGAAGAATGCTGGTATTTCTACCAGTCAAACATATTATGGTTCAGCAACAGGTACGGTAGCTAACCCAACATTTATTGCTCCTACTTATGATACAGCAAGTGCAGCAGTACAGAATCCAGGTACAGGTTATCTAGTAGGTGATTCACTTACGGTATCTGGAGGTACAGCAACTACTATGACTAGCCTATCAGTTAGTAGCTTACAGGTAGTTGGTGCAGTTACATCATTAGGTGGCACTAACTATGCTCAAGGCGACACCCTTACTTTCTCTGGTTCAGGTTACACAACACCTGTTATCTTAACTGTTACCAGTGTGTCAAGTGGTGTAATAACTGGCTTGAAGATAACACAAGCAGGTCAATTTACTGGACCAACACCTCCAACTAGTAGTGTTTCATATAGCAGCCATCAGTCATCACTTGGTTCTGGTGCTACCATTAACTTGACATGGGGTGTTGCTACAGTGAATGTTAGCGTAGCAGGCAACTATACAGTGTATCCAACAAGTCCTGTTGTAATAACAGGCGGTAACGGAAACAATGCAACGTTTAACTTGACTTTTGGATATCTAACAAGTAACACGTTTACTATTGATCCAGGCACAGGTCCGGTTTCAATTACTGTTACTGGAACAACACTAACTGATGTTATAAATGATATCAATGCAGCGTTCCCATCTGGACCAATAGTTGCTTCTGGAATAGTGAGCGGACCAAACAATTACCTGCAGATTACTAACAATAACAGCACTCAGTTTACTCTAACAGATGTTAGCGGATTGCCATTGAATGGTGCAGGTATACAGGTAGGTTATACATACGGAAGGCAGTTGGTATTCCAAGGATATACTCCTTCGCTAACTGTACCATCTGGGCTTGCACAACTTGCTGCTACTAACGTTTGGATAAACACAAGCAGTTCAGACAGAGGTGTCAACTTAGTACTCAACCGTTATGTTGATGGTGCGTATATCCAGCAGAACTCAACTCCTAACCTAGGCTATATACCTGTATATTCTAGCGATAGCTATGCAGATGCAGGTTTTGGTTCAACCAAAACTATTGGCAGCATATATGCAAGATATAACAACTACGGAAGTTCACCTCTAGAAGCAAGCATGATGCTTTATCAATGGAATGGTACTGTATGGGCACAGCTCACATACACACCTAGCTTAACCGCACCAGGCGGCGAGCCAATTGATGGTACGTTGTGGTTTAATACAGCATTCCAGTATGATTTTATGGTTAGTGACGGTCAAGTTTGGAGAGGATATCGTAATGTGTTTCCGGCTACAGATCCAAACGGTCCTATACTAAGCGCATCGCAGCCAGTTTCTCAAAGCACCGGTGCTAATTTAGTAGATAGCGACATATGGGTTGATACATCACAGCAGACAGTTTTTACAGCTTATCGTTATGATGCAACAAACACAACATGGAGACTGATAGATAATACTGATCACAGTACACCAGCAGGAATAATTTTCCAAGATGCTCGTGCAACTGCTGATGGTACCCTGACCGGTAGTACTCTACCAGCTGCAATGGTATTGAGCGATATAGTTGATCCGGATGCTCCTGATGCTCATCTTTATCCTGCACGTTTGTTGCTATGCAATACACGCTATAGCACCGACAATGTGAAGCAGTGGTATTCAAACTGGTTCCCAACTAAGATTGGTGATACTGCAAGATGGGTAACTGCTAGCGGAAATGCACCAGATGGTTCGCCTTATATAGGAAGAGCTGCACAGAGAGTTATGATTGTTAGATCACTGAAATCAGTAATAGCAAGCAGCCAAGATGCTCGTGCAGAACAAAACTTCTTCAATCTCATGGCAACTCCTGGGTATGTTGAATGCTTGGAAGATATGGTTACGTTGAATACTGATAAGGGTAACGTAGCATTCATAGTAGGTGACACACCTTCTACACTTGATCCATCTGGAACAAGCATACAACAATGGGCAACTAATGCTAATGACGTAGCAGATAATGGTCCAAACGGATTAACTACAGCTGACCCATATGCTGGTTTGTATTATCCGTGGGGACTTGGTACAGCACTAGACGGTAGTTCGGTACTAATACCTCCAAGCACGATAGCATTGACTGTTATGGCATACAACGATCAAGTTGCATATCCATGGTTCCCACCAGCTGGATTCAATCGCGGACTTGTTACTAATGCTACAAGTGTTGGTTATGTGAAGTCAGATGGTACATATCAGCCATTGATATTGAACCAAGGTCAGCGCGACGTTCTTTACACAAACAACATTAATCCTATTGCATACATTCCAAATCGTGGATTGGTAGTGTATGGACAGAAGACTTTGAATCCAGTTGCTTCTGCACTTGACAGAGTCAATGTTGCAAGGTTGATTAATTATCTATCTTATTACCTAGATAATTTAGCTAAGCCGTTCTTGTTTGAGCTCAATGATGCTCAGACTAGATCACAGGTTGTTACAGTGTTCAACAGCTTCATGGGTAGCTTGTTGAGTTTGAGAGCACTCTATGACTTCTCAGTAGTTTGCGACTCAAGCAACAACACACCAACAACAATCGATGCCAATGAGCTATGGATAGATGTTGCTATACAACCTGAGAAGGCAATTGAGTTCATCTATATTCCAATAAGGATATTGAACACAGGCGCTACTCTACCATCAAGCACTGGTTATTGATGAATCAAATAGCGGGAGGTTTAAAATCTCCCGCTATTTTCTTGACTTGTAATCTTCATAAAATAGCAAGTTTGTACACTTATATCGTATAATGAATTATGTCTAATACATTCTGCCCAATTCCTTGGATATTTCATGCCGCTAGATCAAATGGAGATATGCGAGTATGCTGTCAAGCTAATATAACAGCTAACAAAGGTATCATACGTAAACTAGATGGTACTGCATATAATGTTGGTATCGATACAGTAGATTCTTCTAGAAATGCTAAACTTATGAGAGCAATGCGCGTTAATATGTTGAACGGCGTATGGAGTGATGAGTGCGGCAGATGTAAACAAGAAGAAAATAATGGCTTAATAAGTCGCCGTAGTTATGAGAATCAAACGTGGAATTATACTATAGAAGATGCTAAGAAAGATACTGCATTAGATGGTAGTATTGATATATTAACTGTTCCAATTACCTATTACGATCTCAGATTTGGTAATTTCTGTAACTTTAAATGCAGAATGTGCGGACCAGCTGATAGTGATTCTTGGTATGATGATCACATAAAGCTTACTGGTAAAGATACATTTGAAGATACATCTGGAGACGTTCAGATAATAGAAGTTGATGGCAAATTTGAGGCAAACGGTTTCGACTGGTACAAGAATGAAAAATTCTGGGAACATTTAGAATCAAATGTACACAGTATTAGACAGGTTTATCTTGCCGGTGGTGAACCTATGCTGATACAGCGCCACTATAAATTTTTAGAATTATGTGTGAGCAAAGACGTAGCCAAAGACATAGTTATAGAATATAACACCAATATGAGTACATTACCTTCTAGGGTTATTGAATTATGGAAAAATTTCAAACAGGTCAAGATAGGTGCAAGCGTTGATGGATTTGGTCCTATACAGGAATATCAAAGACACGGTGCAAAGTGGGATAAGACATTACGCAACTTGCAGATAGTTGATGATCTTCCGGTTAATATATCTGCGTGGTTGACATATACTGTAACAGCATACAACATATGGCATATGCCTGATTTTATGAAATGGAAATTAGAATTGAGCAGTTTTAAGAAGATCAATAGCTCAATTCATAGACCAATAGTAACACATCATGTAGCACATAATCCAAAAAATTTAAACATAAGAGTTTTACCTGATAGGTTTAAATTGGATATAGTTGAGAAATTTAATTCATTTGTGTCTTGGGTTAGAGATTCTAATTATGACTCGCATATTATAGAACAGGCTAAAACCATATCAAATGGCATATGCTCTTATATGAATAGTGAAAGCTATTATCAATCACACTGGGATGATTTTTTAGATTATACATCAAAGTTAGATGCTATAAGATCAGAATCACTTGTAGCAGTTGAACCTAAATTTAAAGAGTATCTTTAAGACCCGCTTAGATACCTCAACAAAGGCCTAATACCTACTGGTTGCCCGCCCTGTGTACGAGCTAGATGTATAGCTTTAGTTGGTAGGAGATCAAAGTCTCTACAAATCTTATCATAATGTTCACCATACTGTTTCCAAAAATATTCTGGACCAAAGTGCTTCATAAATTTGATTCCCATGCTAACCAATGCTTGGGAATTCATAGCAAAATCGTTCATGATCGTTACGGCGCCGTTGGGAACTTCTCTGGCAAATCGTAAACCTATTCGGTTACCTCCCATTCCACCTTTACTTAGACTAATACAAAATGTAGAAACAGCAGGATGGTCAAAATTGAATTCAATACCATTTGAACAACTCAACCAAGCTCCGTCAATGTGAACTGGTATTTTTAATTCATAACATCTGTCTAGTATATTATCCATCAATGGGTGTATATCACCACAAAATGGGAACGGCATAGATATTAACAGTTCTTTGTTTGGCCACAGGTTGTTAAGAGTTGTATATTTGATGTTTGGATTCAACCTCCAATGATACTTGTAATCGTTTTCGAACGTCATAATACCATCGCGTCCGCAACGTTGATATAAATCATCTATAAACTGTGTACATCCGTGTGTTATATCTAACCGAGGAAATGCACGATATCCGCTGAGCGTGTTCAATGTATGCTGATCTAACCATTCTAAAAATGTTTGTTTAAATTGATCCTCTAAGTCTTTGGTATGTATTGGATTTTCTTTGTAAAATGAATCATAAAACCTATTAATAGTATTGTCGTACATTGGTTGAGGTCGATCTTGTTGCAACCATTCTTTGGTATATTGTCTATTTGGATTATCTCGCATGATGCATTTTAATATGTTAAATTGAAATTTCAAACATTAAACTTATATTATGGAACCTTGTATATTACCTTGGATCAATTTTGGTACAAATACATTTGGCAGGCCTAGAACTTGCGGATACAGCGAGATGAAATCATCTCGCAAATTAAAAGACGGAACTCTTTTGGATCATTGGAATGACGAGTATTTCAAAGAAGTACGTAGAGAGTTTATTAAAGGTCAATGGCCTAAAAATTGCAGACGTTGCGAATATGTTGAAAGTTTAAACGGTACCAGTAAGAGAATGGGAGAGAATACTTGGTACTTAAATGATAATAAACATCTTATAGCTCAAACAGCAATTGACGGATCAGTTCCTTATCCACCTTCTCACTTAGATATAAGAGTTGGTACTATATGCAATCTGAAATGCATACACTGTGGTACTGGTGCTAGCAGCAAATGGCATGAAGATAAAACCATGTTAGGGAAATATCCAAATACAGAAGATTACAAGATAGATAACAAATGGATAGAGCAAGATAGCACCATATGGGATAACATAAAGGATAGTATTGGGTTTGTCAAAAGACTTAATTTCTTAGGTGGAGAACCGTTTGCTAATAAACAGCATAATAAATTCATAAAAGATATATGTTCAACAGAACATGCGCAAAATATAACATTATCTTATGTAACAAATGGTCTATTGATTGATCAAGAAATATTAGACTGTCTGTCTAAATTTAAAACTGTTATTATTAGAGTAAGTGTTGATGCACCAAGTAAAGCTGGAGAATATTTTAGATTTCCATTGAAATGGAATAAGTTTATGGATCAATTGAATTTGTTAGACACTCATGCAAGTAAGAACAATAATATTGATCTTGGACTTCAATGGACATGTAGTAACATAAGTATGTTCTATCTAACTAACACTTATACTCTTATGAAAAATTCTTTCCCTGATATCAAGTTTATATTTTGCAATCACGTTGAATGGCCATTGCATATGAGTGCTCAAGTATTACCCAACGATGTTAAAAACGCTATTGCGTTAGAGATAGACAAATACAACTGGGGAATAGATCGCGATGTAGTAATGTTTTACCTTAATCATATGTTTGAAAGAAATCTGTGGGAAGAATACGGTCATACTTTTCTCAATTATCTAGATGATTTAGACACATCTAGGAAGATCGATTGGAAGTATAGCCTTTCTGAAATGAATCTCAGTGCATATGATACAAGATAATATAGAAGGGACTGTAATATGGGCGAGCTTTTTAAAACTGACATAGATATACCAACTGATGCATTTGGTATAGGATTCAAATTATCAGGTGGTGCCGATAGTAGCATAGTATACTATGCAGTATGCAAGGAATTGGCAAGAAGAGATCTAAAAATTCCTGTATACGTAACTACTCTAGACACTGATATAAAACTATGGTACAGTCACTACGCTAAGAAAGTTATTAATTTCACTGCAAACGAAACAGGTGTAAGTCCGGTTAATCATATTACTAATTATATATCAGGCCCATATGACGACGACAGGTATACGGATGGGCAAGACATTATGGTATATAATCTTGTTGATGATAGAAAGATAAATGTTTTGTATAGCGGACTTACACAAAATGCAAAAGTACAAGATCTATATGATGCAGCTATCGGACATCCTGATATCAAATTAAGTTCGGCGCCATTGATGGAATGGTGTATCAATGGTACTGATCCGACTAGGAATGATCATTCTAAACAAGGATATCGCGGTATTGACCGCAAGCATGCATCATTACCGTTTTGGGCAATATATCCGTTTTTGCATCATGATAAAAAATATGTAGCAGAACAGTATAAAGATTATGACGTTATGGAAAAGTTGTTTCCATTAACATATAGTTGCGAGCATGAAAATTCTGAGATAAAGACCAAATTAGATATAGTTGATGGATTCCAAGAACACGCACACTGCGGACAGTGTTGGTTTTGTATAGAACGAGTTTACGGTTTTGGAAAGCTGTAACATGAAGATATGTATAACAGGCAACAACAATAGTGGCTTAGCAGGCGCATTAGCTACAATATATCCATCGGCTACATTTATTAGCAGACATACTGGATATGATCTAACAACTATTGCCGATCAAAATAGATGTGCAAGTATAGCACTTGAACACGATGTGTTTGTTAATTGCGCTGCACTTTGGAAATTTAATCAGACTATTCTGTTAGATACAGTATATAAACTTTGTCTAGACAATAAACATCCAATACATATTATATGTATAGGTAGTACCACTGATAGAGTTAAAAATGGCAAAGCATGGTTATACAATGCTGAGAAGAAAGCATTAAGGGATTACTGTAATACATTAGCATTGGGAGGTGTTTGGGGTTCATCGCCTAAGATAAGCTATCTAAGCTTAGGTACGTTATCTAATAATCAGGAAAAACATCCGGATCGAAAATGTATTGATATGTCTTTAGCTGCTAACTATGTAAAATGGTTGATAGATCAGCCAAGAAATATAAACATAAATGAAATTAGTATAGATCCAATGCAGGATGGTAGATGGTATGAATGATCAACTTAAATGGAGTCAATACGATTTCACTAAGATACCGTTTGATGATATTGTTAAATTTGGCTGATTTTGTAATAATATTTGTATAAATAAGGTATGACATACTACATTGTTTACAAAACGACAAATTTAATTAATGGCAAACGATATATAGGTTATCATAAAACAGATAATTTAGATGATGGATATTTAGGATCTGGATTGGTTTTATTAAATGCTATTAAAAAATACGGTAAAGAAAATTTTATTAGAGAAACACTAGGAATGTTTAGTGATAGTAAATCTGCATTAGATTACGAACGAATGTTAATTACAGAATATGTAATATATAGCGATGATTTTTACAATTTAATGCCAGGTGGTATTGGCGGAGATGCAAAAGGCGAATCATCTCGTAATTATGGTATAAAAAAATCTACAAGTCACAAAGAAAAATTGAGTTCTTTACGAAAAGGTAGATTTACTGGAGAAAATAATCCATTTTATGGAAAAAAACACACAGATGAATTAAAGAAATGGTTCAGTGAAAGACAGATAGGCGATAAAAGTCCTGTATATGACAATACATTGTATAAATTTATAAATCATAAAACGGGCGAATGTTTCGAAGGTACACAATATCAGTTTGTACACAAATTTAACCTTGATTCAGGTAATGTTAATAAATTGGTAAGAAAAGTTGTTACGTCTTATAATATGTGGACGTTAGATGGTAATAAACCTTTGAAAAAAGGTCCAAAGATTGATGAAACTATCTATACAATATATAAGGATGATGAGATATTTGCAGGAACACGACAAGAAATAGAACACATGTTAAAAACATGTATATCTAGATTTTTGTCAGGTAAAATCAAAACATGTAAAAAATGGAAACTTAAATGAATAGTAATCTTAAATGGTCTGAATATGATTTTACTAAAATACCGTTTAATGACATTGTTAAATTTGGACAAAGAAGTTTATTATATAAGGATATTTTTTGTGTAAGTTGGATCGTCGGAAGGTATTGCAACTACAATTGCAGTTATTGTTGGCCTTATGCTAGGAGTAATACTAAAGATTATAGACCGTTTGAACTCAATCGTATGACTATGGATGAGATTAAGCGACAGAGCAGAGAACGAGGATATAACAGTTTCCATTTCAGCTTTAGCGGCGGAGAACCAACGGTATATCCTGATTATCTTAAACTGCTAGCACACTATTCTAACGATACTGAAAATTGCAACTACCAAAGTGTGCATATGACTAGTAACATATCACAAGGAATTCGATGGTTTGAAAAATATGTTGATACGACAAAAGATCTTCACAGAGTATCTGTTACTGCTAGTTGGCATCGCGAACAGGGTATCAAGCAAGGTGATTTAAAAGGACATACAGAAAAATTTGCAGACAAGTTGGTATTTCTGCAAGAGAACGATGTGCAAGTAACTATAAACACAGTAATGGTACCTGAGTGGTTTGATACTCTTTATGCAGAAGCAGAATACTTTCTCAGCAGAGGCATTAATGTTACTCTCAAACCTCAAAGCGATCCCACAGCTAGCAGAGTAGTTGAGGGATATACTGCGCAGCAACTGGCTACATTACACAACGGCATGCCGCAACGAGATTTCACTGCAGTAAAGAGCAAAGTTGTTCGTCCAAAACCTCCGGTTAGCATGCATGCTATGAGCATTAACAATGGTGATGATGCAGCAGTGCCGCAGATTATGCAGGTAGAGTTTGAAGACGATACTGGTAAGAAATGGTACATGGATCAGGCCGAGAGATTCAATGCGTTTGATTTCAATAATTTCAAAGGTTGGGACTGCGAAAGCGGGTATCGCAGTATTATTATCAGAGAACCAGATGGTGCTATCAAACGTAGCTATAGCTGTCAAGATAAACCTCTTGGTTACATTGAGACTGGATTCAAATTGTTTGATAAACCGATGACATGCATAAGCGATGCATGCGTTAGTAGTGCTGATAGTAAGATACCAAAACAGCGATCTATTTCAAGAATTTTCTAGGAGTTGTTCAACTTCTTGCCAATTGCGAATTATTTGTTTCTTTTCATCAAGAGTTAACATTTTTCTAGTTAGTAGCTCATTTTGCTCTAGTTCATCTACATTAAGCGCAGTGTACGATGTATCATCTAGTCCATAGGTCTTTAACACACTGGGAATCAAGTTTACACAATCAGCAACCATTGATTCGTAGTTGATAATGCCGATGCAATCGCATTCATTTATCAATCTGTATCTATATTCGTTGTAAACATTTGTGTAACCTATTTCGGTTTTCAATTCGTCTAACGATACATCAAATGGACGTAACTCTTGTTTAAGTTTGTCTACAACATCCTGTTTGGTGGTAACCCAAACATTAGTATGTCGTGCTATATACCAACTGAGATATCGTTCTAATTGGTTGCGCTTTACTTCTATCCATTTTGCACTATGGTCAGACATCCATCGATCTAAATATGGTATTGCAGAGGGATGAAAGGAATGTTTAATCAACCTATGTCGATGAGAAAAACTATCGTACATCTGTAAACGTTGGTCAAATTTGTTGCGGTCTGTGGTAACGATACCAGTAACCTCAAACCCAACATCGTGTTGCACTAAATTTATTGCATTGTTAGATGGTTCCCACATATCGGTGAACTCTAATCCTGCTTGTCTCAGCAATCTAGTAAAGTAATAGAATGAAAAACTTGTGCCTGTTCTAGGTAATCCTACTAAATGTAGATCGGTCATGGCTGTTCTATAATGTTAGCAAATGGTATGAAATCATCAATAGGTTCGGCATATTGGACTTGAAACACATACCTATCGTGCTCGTTGTTGTACATGGCGTGCACCTTTGTGGTATTCAGTATTACAGGCTGCACCGTATAATGGTAAGTTTCACTCACTGATGAGTTATCATCTAAGCTGTCATAATACGTGACTGGTGCAAATTTATTCAATGAAGGTAACAGTGCAATACTGAGACAACTGGTACGATTTGACGAATCGTCTATGTGACGAGCAATGTGTGTACCTGCTCTAAACAGCGTGAAGATCTAGCCAGTTGATTTGAATGGTATGTAACTGGTCATTTCAGATGCATCGATATCACCTGCATCTGCCCATTCTAAACCGACGCGAGTACCCTTCAAGCTAACATAGGCATTGTAATTACCTACCAATGCCTTTGATACTAGTATTTCTCTAAAGGTAGATGATATGGTTTTTTTGAATTCTAGAACATTCATGTTTTTTCATCCTTTATATAGGATTTATGCAATGTAGCCGCCTATATTTGAAAGATACCGCCGCATGGCATTTCCTGCAATATTTTGCCTAACAAACATCTGATAAATTATAGTATAGTCGAGGGGAAACCATACATGAGATACGTAGAAAAGTTAGATCTAACCTTTGATATAAACGATCTGCTTCGTGGTTTAGAAACCGTGCTTGCTATATGTGACTGGCATCCTCATCACAATCAAATTGGTCTTACACAGTCAATTGGCTCGGATGCAATCGAATCATGGTACAATGCAGCCGGAAGCTTGATTTATAAATGGAGCAACGATCCGTTTGACAAAGACGGTGTATTAAAGAAGATTGATATAGTTAGAGCCGAATCTGATTTTTGTTATTTTGTGCGCGAGTTTTCGGATACTGTTTTTAAAGATGTTTTTGATAAGTTATCTGCGAGGTATAAGCTTGGTAGAGTTAGATTGATGAAGAGCCGACCTAAGACCTGCTTAAGCTGGCACACTGACAGTGAAAAAAGATTACATATTCCAATAATTACCAATCTCGGTGCAAGACTGGTGATAGAAGATACTGCTAATCATCTCATTGCCGACGGTAGCGTTTACATAGCAGATACTACCAAATATCACACTGCATTTAATTCTGGCATGGAAGACAGGATACATCTAGTAGCCTGTTTATTAGATTAATCTTTTTGGTTTACTGCACCATTTGATGCATGCCTTGTTAGCAGTAGTGCATTTTTGTATGGATGTTTCTAATCCATCTTTGAACCATGGGGTAGATAAGATGGTTCCTAGCGGATGTTTGAATACATTTATATCGCCCGACGATCTAAGATTTTGTATGCGTCTTACATTTTCGTCTAGGTCTGGATTGCCGTGATCGGCTTCAGTTTGAATCCAACAGCACGGCCAAACATTGCCCTTGTAATCCATCTGTAGTCTTGCCTGATCGGCTGCTGCGCAGGATATTTGATGCGTGTCGTCTGAATAGATCAGATCTTCAAGTTTGAAATTTCGAATCTTTCGAGTTTCTGGTAGATATGATCTCAGCTGCAAATCGGTCTGGTGTAATTCGTGTTTGATACCTTTGCGATCTGTGTACCTGTACACATCATTGCGTTCTTGAAAGAATCTCGCAGATTCTATAACATCCCAATGATCGGCACCGTGAGCTTTTGTGAGCTCCTTGATCTCATCTAAATACGGTTGATTATGTTCAAAAACAACAGTTAGTACTCCAACGGTATTAGCACATGCGTCTGATAGAGCTTTCATGTTAGCAAGTATCTTCTTGAGACTGGTGTTCCTCCGATACCTAGCATGCATTTCTTGGTTAATACCGTCTACGTCAAATTGAGTGTGCGTGTTTTTCCCGCCTATCAATCCAAGCTGTCTCCACCATTCTGTGGTCCGTGTAGATCCGTTGGTTGTTATCTTTATGATTGTTGACGGAGAACTTTCTCTGACATATCTAACTATTTCTAACAGATCTTTGCAGGTCGTTGGTTCACCATATAATCCTGAGAATATTATCTGATTCATGTGCTGCAAGTCTTCGGGTGAGAATGCTTGCTTGAAATCATTCAGCGACCACTTCTTGCGCTCTAGAAAATCGTAGGTATCTAATGTGCCTGGCTTAAATCTGTCGCATTGTGGGCAAGCAGCATTGCACACAGAGCTAAGCTCTACTAAGACTTTCAGTTTGTTAGAATTGTATAAGTCTAACCACATTATAACACTATGGTTCCTTTGAGTATATCAACATCTCTGGCCATTTGAGCCAATAGATTAGCCCTATGAGATAAACCCTCCGGTATGATGCCCTTGTGTAATAAGCTATTGTTTACAAAATAGTATTTGCCCGGCGTAAGAACGTATCTACCTTTTTCAAAATCCATTACCACTGGGTCGATGGGAACCATGAGTCTGAATCCGTGCATTACTGGTGTTGCATGATCCTTGTGCCAGATTGTTTCCCACCCGTTCCGGCTAATCACATAGTTGTGCCTGAATACTTTAGATTCAAGCTGTCCATATACAAACTTTGCATATTCTGGGACGCTTGGGTCAATATCTGCAGTTCCTTGTATGTTAAGCGGATGGCTGGCATATTTCTCAGTAGTAAACCCTACATGCTTTAGATAGTTGATGACTTCTGCTGCGGGTACCAAAAATTTCTGAAACCTGTCAGACACATAGTGAGGTCGCTCGCTGCCTACCCAATCGTCTAGTTCTTTCCTTAAACGTTCTGGATCTATTGGATCTATAGCTAGCTCTACTACGCAACCATACATTTCTGGAGTTTCGCCGTAATGATGTTCTACTGGTAGTGTTTCGTAGGTATCCATGGGTAGTATGTTGTGTGTCATTGCTATCTGATCAATTTCTTGATAGCGTTTGGCTATGTCGTACATATACATGCCATTTGATAATTCAATTAGATGCTGTTTGTAAACAACATCGTCATTGGATAGTGGCATGCTCATAACAACTTTGCTGATCTTTAGATCAATAGCTTTGCCTATCATCCGATACAGTGCACCAAATTCTGCATAGAAATCATTGTTTGTGAAATCATGCACGATGTAATCTGCGATATACGTGTCGCCGTTGGCTTTGCCAGCAACTAAATGTTTGCCTGTGGTATCTACAACAACCGCATCAGATGACGACAGATCAATATCAATTGATATCGTTGGATCGGTTGGCAGTGTTAGCATGGTTTTCATTGTTTTGTGATTCCCCATTTGATTCTTAACCATATGCGTTCGTGTATGTAATAATCAAGGCTTAGAAACACATGCAGCAGTGTTGCAAATCCGGTAGCACTGCCGATGTCCCCTGTGAAAAGGTAAGTCAACGGCAGCGTTAATAACCACGCAGTTAGCCTGTAACTTATCATTCTCGTTATAGTGCGAGTATGTGTTTCTTTCATAGGATTAACTGCGATGGTTCGAATTTGGTAGCAGAAAATGGATAATAGAAGAAATCTTGCGGTACATCATTGAATTGATGTTGTCCCATATGCTGTAAATCGTCCCAGTGTTTAAGCTTTGATCTAACATGGCTTATTCTTCGAGTAGTATGATTTAATACCATTGCCTTGAGTTTAGACGAGTGAGCATATATTGTAAAGAATAAACCTTTGCATCTCGTAGCTTTGGCAAACATGATATGTCGGTCAAAGAATCCTTGGTCGACGTATACTATTCCGTTATATTTGCTGCGATATGCTTTGAGTATGTAATAGAACATATTTACTCTGAGAAACTTATTTCCTGCAGTGTCGTCGTACACCTTTGCCCCGCCCATGCTTACTACTTTACCATCCTCGAGCGCAACTTCTATGGCATCAAATCCTACATCAAACCATTTACGGTTTGAATACTTGTATGCATCCTCACTGTAATTGGTTATCCACCAATTGTGATTTTCTGTAACTGACAGTAATTCTGTGTCAATGCTTAGATCATCTCTGTAGATAGATTTTCTAAATTCAGCAAGGCGCTGGTCTGTTGGATCGTATATGGTGGTTAGCTCAAAATCTTGCATTATGATAATGATGCTACCATATCATCAAATCTCAGCATCGAATCCCAGGATACCGACACTCGACGATAATTGTCTGGATGGCCAATTTCAGCTTCCCAGGCATTGTGCAGTGATGAAACTCTAAATATTATTGGACGATTGCCGCTAATTATTTCTGCTGGTGTGGTATCTAACGGACAGCTGTAACGTTTCTTATCTACCGGGTCGCCTAGAGCAACTCCTAGCTTTAGAGGTTTGATCTCTATTATCTGGTCGGGTGTTGGTTCAAAGAATGCGGTACCGGCATAGTCGCTATAATAGATCGGGAAGAACAGATTGCTGTCTACGCTTTCGTGATCGTGTGGCAGATTTAGGTATGTGTGCCTGCCCTTGTATTCGAGAAATGTCATGCGCTTGTCTAGATTATATTTCGCTCTGAATTCTTCCATCTCTGGAAACAACGCACTGACCTCGTCAAACGTGCTGTCTCTTAAGAACAGTGCTTCTTTGACAGGCCTATATTTTGGTATCAATTTGATATGATCATAAACATTGCGCAGATAGTCTGACATCATTACGATGTCTGGCACATGCTCTGTTGAATAGAAATATTTGCCGCTCTTGCCAGTTTTGTCCATGATCATTATATTCCTGTCAATCTACGTCTATGTAACCCATATTATGTAAGATAACACAGGATTCTTCCCAGCTGGCCTCAGACATCTCCCACTTGATGATGGTACGAGTCTCACCTTTGGGCATGTTATTGAACCCCTTATGTATGATATCACTGCGGAACAAGCAAGGCATACCAGTGCTGGTGAGCATGGCTTCGGTATGGATCGGCTCTAGATCCTCGACGTTTTCTACTAGATAGCTGTCCTTGTAGAGATCATTCTTGAATCTAACTTCTGTCTTGCAAGTATACCAGGTGCTAGGACTGTGTGCTTCGCAGTTGAGGATGGGCCAGTTGATGCTGGCTGCTCCACCGCTACCAGGTGTACCTTGTATATGCGGGGGAAATTCTCTGGCAAGGCGGTTGGTATTGAGGACAAAGAAGTGTTCACGCAATGACGGTATCTGCTTGCGCAGTTCTACGGCAAAATCATAATGCGATACTTGGCATCTATAGTTAAGACCAAACTTGTAGGTATCGTCTCTGCGTCTTGCTTCTTTTTGTATATCATCCCACTGCTGGAAGCTTAGCAACGGCTTCTTAAAGTTTATGATGTATTTGTTTTCGAACATTGCGATAGAACTTTCTGCTATGAATGTTATATGATAACGGTTCGTCCAAAAACTATCAATAAAGATGTTCTATGGGCGCTTGGCTATCTATGCTTATGATGAGATGATTTCGTGGAGTGCTGCCACCGTTTATCGCATAGTGTTTGACACCCGGATTTACAAACCACACTGACCCATCGGCGGGAATGTGATGCTTGACTTCATTACCATCCTTGTCCCAGCCACCGTTGAAGCATTCTTCGTTGGTATCAAAGGCGATATGAAGCCTAACTCCGTAAAGAGTGTCATAATCGATGTGTGGTTTGACTTCCGAATGAGGAGCAAGGTTAGCAAATCTAGCACGATGAGATCCAGGAAATGCTGCTAAAACCTCTCTTAGATATGGCGGAACATCTTGTTTAACTTTGCGAAACCAACGTTCGTCTGCTTCCGTTTTGCCTTTGGCTATCCTGTTGTCCCAGGCACTGCCCGATTTTTCAGTTCTTTTATCTAGGCTGAACGAGTTGTCGTACTCTGTTAGACTTAGCTGTTGATAACTGGTATGTTCCCAGTCGAGCTCGCAAACATGATTGATACCAGCAAGCTCCTCATCCTTGAAGAACATTGCAGGCAACTTGGTATGAGCTTCGCACATATCGGCATAATCGGAACCTAATCCGTCCCAGACTTTCCCTCTTTCAAACTGTGATAATTCTTCTCTAAGTCTATCGATGTTAAATCTGATATTAAGTGGAGCAATGACGGGTAACTCGTATCGTCTTTTCCATGTTGTAGACATTTTAACCTCCAGTAAACTTCTTGTACACTATTTAAAGATCTGCTCCATAGATGAGGTTTCAAATAAGATTTTTCCATAAGCTCAAATATGATATTACTTGCTTAATATTCTAATAAAAAAATAAGAAATGTCAAATTGCCACCAGCGATCTCCACCAAAATTTGGACTTAGAGGTTTGTGATGGTGATTGTCGTGCCATCCTTCTCCCCACACCAAATATGCTAATGGTGCATTATTGCGGGCATCATACTCGTGGCCATTGTCATTATTGCCATACATATGTGCAAATGTAACTATACTAGATCCTGCATTCCATAAAACGGCAGCCGGTACTAACCATGCATATATAACTGCCATTGGATCTATCATATATAGAATTGCAGCATATACAAAGTTAATTAAGAAATAGTATTTATGCTGCCATTTCATAAATGGATCTCGTAGAAGATCTCCAACGTAACGTATGTTAACTTTTGAAAACATACTCAAATAGTGGGCATAAAACCAACCCTTATGCTTAGGACTATGTGGGTCTCTATCAGAATCTACGTATCTGTGATGTTCTCGATGAATAGCAACCCAAGGTATAGCTGCTCCCGTTAATCCTATGGTAGCACAAAGCGTACCTATGTATCTAAACCATTTTGGTGCTGGCCATGAATCATGACTAAGAAGTTTATGATATGTCATAGTCATTCCAATACATCCATTTAGGAAATATACAAATAATACTATGCACCATTGCCACCAATGACCTACAACTATCAATACTAACACGCTGATATGTGCAATGATTTGTAGTGCTAATAGCAACCATTTGTCTGGTATATACTTAGAAAACATAATCTTATCCTCGATATTAAATTATACAAAATGTTTTATCCAGATTCAACCTACCTAAGGTTTTAAAATTACCGGTTGTCATAAATATATTTGCACGTACAAAAGGAGATTTTACCATGGCAACAAATTTACCAACCAATGGTTCAAGCAGCGCTGGTACACTAAGTAAATTTGGTGTTCCAATAACGTCTGGCGCTTCTCAAGGTTCTGGCATATTGATGCCAAAGTTGAAGTATCGTTATGCTGTTTACCTACAGAATTTTGGAGATGGGCAGGGTGTTACGCAACAGAACATAACACAACAGGTTGTGAGCTGCGGACGTCCTCAAGTCCAGTATAACAGGACTGAACTACACAGCTATAATAACGTGATGTTTATCCCACAGAAACCAGTATGGCAGACGCTTGAATTGGTTGTGCGCGATGATATTACTAGCGTTTCAACTCAGTCAGTTGGTGAGCAACTACAGAAGCAGATGAATTATTTCAATATGACTACTGGTATGGCTGGTATCAATTACAAGTTTACCATGCAGATACTCATGCTAGATGGTAATTATGGTGCAACTGATTCAACTAATGCAGCATTAGAAACATGGCATATAGAGGGTTGCTATCTAGAAACTGTAGCTTATGATAATAATGATTATAGTTCAAGCGACCCTGTACAGATAACACTAACTATAAGCTTTGATAACGCTACACAGGTTATTAATCCACCTTCTCAGAGCAGTACTGGTACTGACGATCCAGGTAATCTTGCTGGTGTGCTTGCTGGTGGTGATGGTTCTTATTAAAATACCCAAGTTGGTAAGGCTCAATAATTTAATACCTAATGCATTGACAAAAAGGCTGTTGGAAACAACAGCCTTTTTTTATGGATAAATATTATCATGGCAACTACTATTTTACGTAATGATCAATTAGCTAGTATATTCTACGGAGCCAATAATCCCGGCCAGCCAATGACTATGGTACCTAAGATTAGGTACATGTTCTATGTCAACTTTGTATTAAATTCTGCAGCACCTAGCATGGATAGTGGTTTTCTTAGTAAATTGGGCAAAGCAGGTACAGTTGGTAACATAAGCTTTAAAGTTAAGACCATAGATAAACCAAAAGTTGATCCTACTGTTGTTGAACTAAATCAGTATAATCGTAAACGTTTAGTATATTCAAAGGTTGAATATATGCCATTTACTGTCAAATTGCATGAAACTGTTGATAGTGCTGTAGTTAAGCTTTGGAAAGATTACTTTACATATTATTTTGGAGATTCTAGACCTAAAACAGCAAATGACCTTAGTTCTATTGGATCTAGTCCAGCTGGATCATCTTTTAATGACTCGTCGGGGTGGGGACTTAGACCAATAGCAGAAGATACAAATTTCTTTACTAGGATAGAATTGTATTCGCTGTTTGGTACTCAATATCAGAAAACTGCATATTTAAATCCTCGTATTACTAATATTGATTTTGAACAATATGATTCAAGTTCATCTGATCCAGAAGAAGTAAGCATTACATTTAAATACGAGGCTATAGAATATAATGCTGTAGCTCAAGTATCTAATTCGTCAGCAGATGGAGTAGACTTTGGATTTGACCAAGACGGTAACACATTAAATGTTCCTGCTACTCTTGCAGGTGCACAAACCGCACAGAGTCCAGGCGATCCTCCTGCTTTATATCCTTCTCCATTAGTTGGATTAAGTACAGGTTCAACTAGCCAATCTGCAGTTATAGCTCCTAGTACTAAATCATTAGTTGTGAATGCACCGCCCGGTTATGCATTGGGATTTACAAGTTCAGGTGTAGTCAACAGTACTATGTCTAATCCTACAAACAATAATTCAACTTCAGTAACGACTGCCGCAGGACTTTTAAATTTTGGAACTCAATGAGATATAGCAATGGCAACTGATTTAACATTACTAAACATTCAACAACAGATTGCATTAAACAACGGCTCTATTAGCATTGTGAATTCTGGTGGCAGTTATCAGTTTGTTGACACTGCTACTGGCAAATCCTTAACAAACGCACCTTCAGTAGGTAATTACCTTTTAAGTAATCCAACTGCGGTTTATCAAACCGGATTGCGTGCAGACGTTTATAATTATGCGTTGGGTGTGTTTGGTGGTAAAACTGTACCAAATGAAGTTGTTGATACTCTTGCAGCTATGGCATCTTATTATAATGCACAGACAGGTCAGTCAGTTACATCTTTGTTTAATAATGGTATATTGCTTGACCAGTTTCTTGCTACGATAAACAACATAAGAGGTAATACTAGCCAAATTGGATATGCAGGATTAAATCTATCGCCAAAATGGACAAATAATCCGGTTCTTAGGGCTAGTATAGCTAAAGCTATAGAACCCTGGGATGCAACAGGAACTTATGCTCAGCGCAGTCAATACAATACAGAATCTTCTGGATTTACCTACTATGCTAGCGACACTGATGTTGTGTATGTGATGACAGAAACTGGTACGTGGGAAGTTTATCCAATAACAGAACCTATATGGCCTGCATAAGGCGATCGATATGACTGGACCATTTCCGCCACCTGTTTAAAATATGAGATTGATATATGCCAAAATATAGTCAGGAATACTTTGTACCAAAGAATCCGCATAAGCTGATAGGTAATGCTAAACCTTTTTATCGCAGTGGGTGGGAACTTGCATTTATGACATTCTTAGACAATCATCCCAGCGTAATACAATGGGCCAGTGAAAGTATCAAGATACCTTATACAAATCCTCTCACAGGCAAGCGTAGTCAATATGTGCCAGACTTCCTTGTGTTATATCAAGACAAGAACGGCAGACAGAAAGCAGAATTAGTTGAAGTTAAACCAAAAAAAGAAGCTATGATTGAGAATGCTAAGAGCAAGCGAGACAAAGCTGCCTTGATACTCAACACGGCTAAATGGGCGGCTGCAATGGAATTTTGCAAGAAGAACGGATTAGAGTTTAGAATTATCAATGAGGATCATTTGTTTCAACAATCAGGTAAGAAGAAAAGATGAGTAATAGCAAAAGATTTAAGAACCTAGAAGAAACCTTTGACTTACCTAGCATAGACGAAGACGATGACGATTCTATGTCAGAAGAAGTACCTAGCATAGAAGACGTTGGTACAGCTCTAGAGCAAGCTAAGAATCTAGAAAAACAATTCCGCAAGATGGATCACTATGATACTCATGATAAGGAAATGGATGAGTTAGCTACGCTTGCCATACAGGCACATAAAGATCTGCAGGATCTTGGTATGAATGTTGAAATAAGGCATGCCGGTGAAATTTTTAGTAGCAGTAGCCAAATGTTGAAGATAGCTGTAGATGCAAAGAACAACAAAGTAGAAAAGAAATTAAAACTTCTCAAGTTGCAGCTAGATAAGATGAAAATAGATCTAGCACACAAGAAGGAAGATGACAGCGTAGATGGTACTGCTGTTAAATTAGACCGCAATGAATTGTTAAAACAGCTGAAACAAATCAATGAAGATGATAAATAACTCTGCATTGGAGTTGAAATCATACCATGAAATCACTTAAAAACTACATAGCTGAATCAACCAAGGTACATGTCTATCACATCAAGTTAGCCATAGAACCAAGTAGTGCGCAGGTCAATGCGGTAGAGTCGTTGCTGCGTGCATACCAACTGGTTGATTTTGGCAAATCAACACGCATACAAGATGACAAATTTGACTTCTTTGATATAACCAGCAAAGACGTTCATTGCATTAGAATAGTAACTGGTACTCCTCTTAGTAGCTATATGATACAGCAACAGTTGAGAGATGTTCTCAATATACCTGAGAAGTATATCGTTGTTCGTGCGGTAAACGAGCCAATCGAGTTGGAAGCAGAGGAACAGCGGTTCAAACAGCTAGCAGCAGATGAAGCTAAGGAAAAAGGCTTCACATTTGCTAGTATGTTGGATACTGATAGAATACATCAGCCAGATGAGAATCCAACACTTACTAATGTATTTGGCAACGAGTATAACAAGAATCTATTAGCAAACTTAGCCAATATAAAGGCTGATCGCAAGAGCATGGAAGTTGAACCTCACATGTCGCTATTCAGTTGGATAGACATGAAGAAAGTTAAGCCTCATGAGCCTATACAGGATGCGTCAGATTTTAACGCACATATAGATACACCTAAGCCAACTTCCGGCAAGAATAATACCGCTGCTGCTATAGATAATCAGTTCCTTGGAACAGAAGGAAACTTTGATGATGGTGCAGCAAAGAATATTGTAAGATACAATGACAAAGGCACAAGAAGGACAACAATAGCTCCGCGTGCAAACAAAAAATTAAAGGGGTAAGATTATGGACATCGAAGAAATCCTAAAGAAGTTTCGCGCGCTAGCTGAATCAGAAGATGAGTGCAATATGACAGCTGAAGGCACATATTGCCCTGTTCATGGTATGGAAGAGTGCTCTATGATGCGCGAAGCTGATGGTGATGAAGGCGACACTGATGCGGTAGATGCAACATCGACTGCTGATGATGATAGCGAAACGCCTGCTTCCGAACCATTTGATAGCGGCGACGACGCAAGATTTGATAAGACTGATCAGGCTGAAAATGAAGACGAAGCCGACATTAAAGCTAAGGATGATGAATATTACGATGCTATCAAAGCTGGTAATGTTCCTGAGGACGTAGTAGAACCAGATCGTTTTATGCGTTATTATGAGAAGAAGTATGGCGTTAGAGAAACCGTAGAAGTAAGTGAAGATGTACACATTACATTAAATGGTCCAGAAGCAGACGCATTTATTCATAGATTGAGTGTTCTAGCTGGACAAGCTGAAGATAACGGCCAATGGTCTCAGGCTACAGAAGTATGCCCAGACTGCGGAATGCCAGAAGACCAGTGTGCATGTGATCACGACGATCACGGCGAATCCTGCCCACATTGCGGAACTCCAATGGATCAGTGCAATTGTGACGGTTCACACGAGGCAACTTTTGGACCAGATGGCGTTACTATGGAAAATGCCGATCATGATTTTGGAAGTCAAGAACACTCTGACAGTGGAGAGCCAGTTGATCTCGACACTTACATGTATAAGGCACCTGATGGTCCGCAGCGTTTAGTCAAGAGTGTTATGGGCGATAATCCGCTAATCAAAGAAGATTCAGAAAAACTCTTTGCCAAGTTAAAGGGCGATTATAGGACTTATGTAGCAGAAGCTGAGTTAGCTGCTAGCAATGCTCCTGGTGCCAATAGTCCTTTGACTGCTACAGACAGGGACGACTTTGAGAAAGACCCATTTGCAGACGAAGAGCCAGTTACGGACGGAAGCCGTAGTCCGCTCAGCATTATAAAGAGGCAGAGCGTAGCAAAATAAACGATGGAGTGAAAACTTTGTTGCTGAACAAATTGCAGTTAGTTACGATTGATATATTTTATTATCGACCCGATTACACAAACATTGTTCAAGAATTTCTCTGGCAAGTAGAAGACACAATACCAGAGTTTAGACGCACTCATAAATTTCTGAATCACTGGCATAAGAATATTGATGCAGTGATTCAGGAAGTGCAGATATGTGTAAATGAACGCAAATACGGCACATATCGATCAGTTGATCAGTTTTTGCAGATAAATTAATGTATGGCAAAGAATGATATAGATTTTACACTGGTTAAACCAGCTCACAGCAAGACCAGTTACACACCCGAGCAGAAAATTCAAATATACAAATGTATGAGTAATCCTTTGTATTTTATGGAGAAATACATGTGGATACAGCATCCTGTTAAAGGTAGGATACCATTTGAAGCATACGAATATCAGAAGAGGCTTGTAGAAGCCTATTGGAAGAACACAAGTGTTATAGCACTTCTTCCTCGCCAGTCGGGCAAGACTACAACTGCTGCAGGATTTTTGTTATGGTATGCAATGTTTAATGATGACGTTACTATTCTCATAGCTGCCAACAAGTTTAGGGCAGCTACAGAAATAATGGAACGCATTAAGTTTGCATATGAAGAATTACCCAACTGGTTGCGTGCAGGTGTGCAGACTTATAATGTTCAAGACATTAAATTTGATAATGGATCTAGAATCAAAGCAACTACCACAACACCCGATTCCGGACGAGGCATGTCTATTTCATTGTTGTATCTAGACGAGTTTGGATTCGTTAAACCTAGGATAGCAGAAGAATTTTGGACTGCTATGAGTCCTACACTTGCAACCGGTGGTAAGTGTATCATTACATCTACCCCTAACAGCGATGAAGATAAGTTTGCTGAAATATGGTTTGGTGCTAGCAAGACCACAGATGAATACGGTAATGAATTATCAGATGGAGTTGGTATTAACGGATTTAGAGCAGTTACGGCACATTATTCTGAAGTACCTGGTAGAGATGAGGAATGGGCAAAAAAGGAACGACACAAGATTGGGTCTGATAAGTTTGATAGAGAATACGATTGTTTGAGCGCAAATACAAATATAACGGTTAGTGATGATAATAACAATATCCATAAAATGACAATTGGGGATTTATTTTCAAAATTATAAATATATTCAAAATAAATAGGTATTGATAAATTTAATAGAGAGTATGTTGTATGCGCGCAGTTCGATATATCACATCAAAAATTGATAATATCAATTATTGTTTAACAAATGGACAATTTGCACGGCATTTGCGCGCATACAACTACACATATCAGCAATATTATGAACAATATATCACCGGTATTGTTGAAACCTGTAAGTATTGTGGTAACTCAAAAAAGTTTTATCAAACATCTCATACTTACGCTGCTACTTGCGGAAAACCTGAATGTCGAGGGTATGTGATAAAGGACACAAAAAATAGCTGGACAGATGAGCAGCGAGCAGCTGATTCTGCTAGCAAGAATCGTGTTAATGCTCTTCGCACAGCAGAACAAAAACAAAAGATCTTAGAAAAAGTTAAAGCAACCAATCTAGAAAAATTTGGTACTGAGTTTTCTTTTCAATCTGATGAAATAAAGGCTAAAGCCGTTCAAACTAAATTGCAACGTTACGGAAATGAAAATTACAACAACAGTAGGAAAGCTAGTGAAAGTAGAATTAACCGATCAAGCGACGACAAACGTGAATCGGCATCAAAACGCCGATTAACAAATTTAACACGGTATGGTGTAGAAAATTCTCTATTACTTAACAACGGTGCATCTAAATCAAATAAAAGTAACTCATTAGTAAAAACTTATACATTGCCATCGGGAAAACAGATAGGTATACGAGGGTATGAACCGTTTGTTTTGGATAAATTATTAAAAATTTATAATGAAGATGATATAATAGTTCATGATAATTTTTCCAAAACAGTTGTTGAAACAATAGATTATATTGCTGTTAATAGACATCATCTAAAATATTATCCTGATATCTATATTAAACCAATAAACACAATTATTGAGGTAAAAAGTGAATGGTGGTGGAATGGCAACGGTGATAGCAAATATAACTCACGTTTTGAGAACAACTTAAGAAAACGATCAGCAGCATTAGCTAAAGGCTACATATATGAAGTATGGCTATTTAAAAATAAATATGATTATAGGATAATTCGTAATGACTCGGATATTTAAACCAAATACCATAGGGTTAAAAGTACAAACTCCGTTGGGATTTAAATCGTTTGCCGGCGTTGCGTACATGGGTGACAAAGAAACTATATTAATAACATTGAGCAATGGTATGTCAGTTAGTTGCTCACCCATGCATAAAATCTTTGTTTCAGATAATGATTATGTACTTGCTAATAATCTTTCAATTGGTCAATATATAATGACCATTAACGGGTTATGTGATATTAGCTCGATAGCACCTACTGGTAAAACCGAACCAGTGTATGATTTAATAGATGTTGGTGGTGGTCATAGATATTATACAGATGGTATACTATCATCAAATTGTCAGTTTTTAACCGCAGATGAGACTTTGATAAATGCTGTTACTTTGTTAAAGTTGCAGGGAATTGATCCAATGTATAAAACTAATGAAATACGTTGGTATGATAAAATACAACCCAACAAGACTTACCTAGTTGCATTAGATCCCAGCGCAGGAGTAGGTAAAGATGCCGCTGCTATCGAAGTGTTCAGCTTACCAGATATGAAGCAGGTAGCAGAGTGGACATATAACAGGACCAGCATACCCAATCAAGTTAGAATCATGCAGAATATTGTTAATTTTATACACAGTGAGATGCGTAAGTTTCCTGATCAAAGAGGCGAACCAGATATCTATTTTACTCTAGAAAACAATAGCTGGGGAGAAGCAGCGCTGCTGACAATAGATGAAATTGGAGAAGATCGGTTCAACGGTATTATGATGCATGAGCCTAAAGCACGCGGTGTTGCTAGATATCGTAAAGGTCTCAATACCAATGGTAGATCCAAAGCATTAGCCTGCACTAAATTTAAGAGTCTATTAGAAGCAGACAAGCTCAAAATATTCAGCAAATCTCTAGTGAGACAGATAAAATTCTTTGTCAGCAAAGGTGATAGTTTTGCAGGCAAATCTGGTGAGAATGACGATTGTGTTATGGCAACATTGCTGTGCGTGCGAATGATGCAGATGGTTACTAGGTGGGATGAGAGCGTTGGTAATCTCATGCGTGAAGATTTTATAGATGAAACCCACGAAGATCCAATGCCAATCTCTATAGGCTTCTGATAAATATATCAACATATAGTAGGATCTTATTATGAGTTTTAACTGGGAAACGATTGGCGATAAAGTATATGGTATACTTGCCGCAGCAGGATATGGCATACAGATGCGAGACGATAAGGGTCAAGCAACTATGGATCCTCACAAAGCCATAAGATTCCTTGCTACTGTAAAGAGTCAAGATCCAAAGCTTGACACGTATAATGTTTTAATTGGTTTGCATGACGAGGACGCATACAGCCATTTAGATTTTAGAACACCTAAAACAGTTTCAGATGCAGACTTTGATACTATCACTAATCTCAAGAACAGCATACAGAAGAATCTTGGTGATATTGAAGGATTGAAGATCAATTGGACACCATTTGGTAGCAGTATTACATTGAAGGATGATCCTGTAAAGAAAATCTCAGAGAGCAAAGACATCAGCAAAGTCTACGGCACAATGAAAAGTAGTTATCAGAAGGTTGGTGAGAGCAAGCTGATCATAAGACATAGCGATCCAATAGATGAAAGCAAGCAAGGTAGTCGTTGGCGCAAGATACGTGCTGTGTTTATAGAGACTAAAGAAGGTGAACGCTTCAAATATCAGCATCCTCATGTATCAGGTGCAAGAGCACTTGCTAGGCATATTAGCGAGGGCGGTAATACCCACGATTTTATAGGTCAAGGTATTGCCAATATGAGCGACGATTATATGAATCTAAAGCGTGCAAACATGCTATTAAGGCATGCAGGCAAACATGATGATTCTGTGCATGTAAGAAATGCCATGAAGGATATAAATCACAATCTTCGCAGGATGAGCGGACCTAGAGGATACAGATCTGCACAGGATTTGATGAAATCTCAAAGCAATCGTTATGACACAGGTGCAGCAGGCAATTTGTCTAAGCAACTGTTAGTTGATTGTGGATGTAGCGATGATACAGATAAAGCTGCACTCGATACTGCAGCCAAATACATAGTTAAAATTGGTTCAAATGTTCATACTACAGAAGTCCCCGGCTGGCTAAAAACAATGTTGCAAAATCTAGCAACCAAGCTTAGCGACAGAGAACACCTTGACCAAATAATGGGTATGACACAGGACGTTGAAGCTGGCAAGATACCGGATGCTACTCAGATAAGATGGGCAGCTGGCCTAGCCAAAGACATCAATGCTCCTGCACAAGATCCCGAAGTTGATCGCATACGTCAACTGAGCGGCATTTAATTTTTCTTATACAATTGACAGATAAGGTACTCCTGCAGCATAAATATAGTTGTTAATAGTAATGCGCGATGTAGCGTTACTGTTATCTTAACACATTATGAGGCACAATAGGAGGCACTTAATTATGGCACTTAGTTTAAAAGAAATCCAGGCAAAACTTCAGGCACAGCAAGACCGCAAGGACCGTACAAAGAACGGATCATTCTCAGGTGAGAGCGGCATTTACCCATTTTGGAACAATCCTGAGGGCAGCACAGCAACAATGCGATTTTTACCAGATGGAGATGATTCCAATGACTTCTTCTGGGTAGAACGCCTAATCATCAAGCTACCGTTCCCAGGTATTAAGGGACAGAACGATGCTAAGCCAGTTGAAGTGCAGGTTCCCTGCATGGATATGTGGAAGCCAAATAGCTGTCCAATTGCAGCAGAGACTCGTCCTTGGTGGAAGGATCCGAGCCTAGAAGACCTAGCTCGCAAGTATTGGAGGAAGAAGAGTTATTTGTTCCAGGGATTTGTGACACAGAATCCAAATCCGCAGGATGTATCTCCTGAAAATCCAATTCGTCGATTTGTGATTAACCCCAGCGTGTTCGATGTTATCAAGAACATTCTTATGCGTCAGGATCTAGAATATAGTCCAACTGATTATGATCATGGTCGAGACTTTTATCTCAGCAAGACCAGCAAGGGTGGTTATGCCAACTATGCAAGCTCAAGCTGGGCAATAAAGGAGCGTTCACTTAGCGATGCAGAACGAGAGGCTATAGACAAGCATGGGCTGTATAAACTCAGCCAGTTCTTGCCCAAGAAGCCAGACGATGCGGGTGTACAGGCTATCATTGAGATGTTCCATGCTAGCGTGAACGAGGAACTATATGATACCGATCGTTGGGGTCAGTATTTCCGTCCAAACGGTATGCGTTTTGATAATGCAGGCAGCGAGTCCAACAGCGCACCTTCTGCACATTCTGAACCATCTGCTAGCAGTGCAACAGCGGCTAGCATCATGAACAGGGTTGCTAAGGCACCAGTTGAAGATACTCCTCCCTGGGATGATGCTCCAGAAGAGAAGGTTGCATCAGCTGAAAGCAAGCCAAAGATGCAGACTCCGGATGATATCCTAGCTGCTATCAGACGCCGCACTCAGAGCAAGTAATCTATAAAACAACACAATGAGGTGGGAGAAATCCCGCCTCTTTTATATAATTGATTAGCTTATACAAGGAGAGCACATGCGCCCGTTTGACATTTCAAAATTTAGAAAAGACCTAACCAAGAGTATACCTGGGGTCAGCGTAGGTTTCCATGATCCAAAGACTTGGATACATAGTGGTAACTTTGCCCTAAACTATGCTATCAGTGGTGATTTTACCAAGGGTATTCCGCTAGGCAAGGTTACAATGTTTGCAGGACAGAGTGGTTCGGGAAAGAGCTTCATCTGTTCAGGCAACGTAGTTCGAAATGCACAGAAGGCTGGGATATTCCCAATTGTAATTGACACTGAAAACGCTCTAGATGAAAAGTGGCTAGGTCCGTTGGGTGTTGATACTAGCGATGACAAGTTGCTGAAAGTTAATATGGCTATGATTGATGACGTAGCCAAACTGATCAGCGATTTTATGAAAGACTATAAGTCTAGATTTGATAAGGTAGATCCCGAGGAACGACCAAAGATTCTATTTGTGTTGGATAGCTTGGGCATGCTACTTACTCCAACTGATGTTAACCAGTTTGAGGCAGGTGAGATGAAGGGCGATATGGGTCGCAAACCCAAGGCGTTGGCATCTCTAGTTCGCAATTGTGTTAATATGTTTGGAGAGTATGATGTTGGGCTAGTTGTAACCAATCACAGCTATGCGTCGCAGGACATGTTTGATCCAGATGACAAGATATCCGGCGGACAGGGATTCATCTACGCAAGCTCTATTGTGGTTGCCATGCGCAAGCTCAAGCTCAAAGAAGACGACGAAGGCAAGAAGACTACTGACGTTCGCGGCATCAGGGCTGCTTGCAAGATCATGAAGACTCGTTATAACAAGCCATTTGAATCTGTTGAGATCAAGATACCTTGGGATAAGGGTATGGACGAATATAGCGGTCTTATTGATCTATTTGAGAAGAAGGGCATTCTTGTCAAAGACGGCAATAAACTAAAATATACAGACAAGACCGGAAATGAACATAAGTACTTCCGTTCAGGTATCACAAATGAGTTATTAGATTTGATCATGCAGGAATGGGATGAGAACAAACTACCTGCTGCTCCATCTGATAATGTCGATGATGCTAATCAAATTGAGGAGTAAAATTTATGGAATTGACCGCCGGACTTATGCTTGATGTATGGGAGTTGGTTAGTGAATACTTGCCCACCAACCGCAAGGAAGATGTAGCTAACAAGATGATCAAGATATTTGCAGACAAAGGGGTGGATCAAGACGACTTTGAAAGCATTAGGGGAGAAGATGGTCATCTAGATACTGCTATAGATAACTTTAGTGAATCAGATCGAGATGAGGACGAGTATGATTACGAGTCTGATGATTACGATAACGATTGACACTAGGCATATATGAGTGTGTAATGATAGCGGCCTCAGCCGCTATCATTTTATTAAAAGGCGTTTTCTATATGTGGTATAGCAAGATAGTCGATAATTTAGCTGAAGTAGTATCGGCTGTTGAATTCTACAACAAAGAACTGTCTGATGCACAAGATGAATCGCGGATAAAGGGCAGCATTGAAAAAAATGCACAAGAACTTAGTGGAATTATGAGCCACAGGTATAACCAATTACAGGAAATTGAAGCGATTTTAAAATACTTAAATATTAAGTATGATAAAATGCGTAGCGACCATTATCGCAAATATAACGAGCGTTATAACAGAGAATTAAGCGACCGCAGCATAGAAAAATACATTGACGGCGAGGACGACATAGTAACTATGTCAATGTTGATAAATGAGGTAAGCTTAATACGCAATAAGTATCTGGGATTAATAAAAGGCTTAGATGTTAAGCAATTCCAAATATCTAACATAATTAAACTGCGAGTAGTGGGCCTAGAGAACGCAACTGTAGAGAATAACACTAGATTATAGTGAATTAAATTCTAAAAAAAGATGCCAAAAAAGTGAAATTTTGGTTGACGGATCCGCTGTAGATGCTATTGTACCTACATAGCAACAACGGAGCGATACTAAATGTCCAATACGCTTGTGCATGTTACTGCTGGTCGTACCCGCGGTGGGGTTGTCGTTACTAATGCTACTGTCAAGCTCATCGAGGGCGAGAAGAAGGACAAGGACGGGCTGTATATTACCGTTGAGGGCGGCAACGTTCCGGGCCTGCGCAACGGTCGCAACCGCATTTACATGGAGAACGTTAGCTGCTACCATGCAGTGAGCGAAGACGGCGCTGCCGTTGTTAACAAGACCAATTTGGTTGTGGAGCGCACGGACGAGGAGATTTCCAAGGACCTTACCGAGACGTTCAACATCCTGAGCGAGATGACCGACGCTGTTGCGAGCGGTATTGTGCGCGGGCTGGTTGTCAGCGGTCCCGCTGGCATTGGTAAGAGCCATACGGTGACCAGCTCGCTGGTGCGTAGCTTGGACCTGCTGGGCAAGCTGAACGGTATGGGCAGCATGTACCAGATCGTCAGCGGCACTGTTAGCGCTGCTAGCCTCTATGAGATGCTGTGGAATTATAAGGAAGAGGGCATGGTGTTGGTGTTTGACGACTGCGACGCTGTTCTCTACGATGAAGATTCGTTGAATATCCTCAAGGCTGCGCTTGACAGCAAGAAGACCCGGCGCATTCACTGGAACACTCGCAGCCAGTACCTCGAGAAGAACGACATTCCCAATAGCTTTGAGTACCAGGGTGGGATCATCTTTATCACCAACGTGAAGTTTGATCAGGTGCGTAGCCACCGAATCTCCAATCACCTCGAGGCCATTGTTAGCCGCTGCCATTACATGGACATTGGCATTGACAGCAAGCGTGAGAAGCTCATCCACATCCGTAACACTGTTGAGCGCAATGACATGATGCGCGAGTATGGGTTTACTGCTACGGAGAAGAAGGAAGTGGTTGATTACATTGTCACTAACCATAACAAGCTCAGAGAACTTTCACTTCGTATGGTTCTTAAGATCTGCGATTGCCGCAAGGCGATGCCGACCAATTGGACCCGGTACGTTGAAAAGACCTGCCACCTCAAGGCTGCGTAACACAACCGGTTAAACAATCTTTCAAGATCTCAATATGAGATCTTGAAATTTACATTGTAATTGATTATATTATGGGTTGACTAGCTAGTGGCTCTAAGAGCACTATGTTTAGTCAACCCATTTTCACATAAGGAGAACACGATGGAACTAAAACCGCTTAATGATAGGGTTGTAGTAAGACGAGTGGACGCAGAAACAGTCACTAAGTCTGGTATCGTAATACCCGATACTGCTACAGAGAAGTCAGACCAGGGTCTTGTATTGGCTGTTGGTCGAGGCCGCCGAGACGAATCCGGCAACCGCATACCGCTTGAAGTTAAGATCAACGATCGAGTGATCTTCAGCAAGTACAGTGGTAGCGTTATCAAGCACAAGGGCGATGAACTCTTGGTGCTCAAGGAAGAAGATATCTTTGCAGTTCTAAACGATTAATGGGAGAATAAAACATGTCAGCAAAAGATGTACAATTTGGAGATGCAAGCCGCGCCAAGCTATACGAAGGTGTAGCTACGTTGGCTAATGCAGTTAAGGTAACTCTAGGACCCAAGGGTCGTAACGTTGCATTTGAACGTGGATTTGGTAGTCCTCTAGTTACTAAGGATGGTGTTACTGTTGCCAAGCAGATTGAACTAAAGGACAAGCTGCAGAATATGGGCGCACAGATGGTCAAGGAAGTGGCATCCAAGACCGCCGATGCTGCAGGCGACGGTACTACTACAGCAACGGTACTTGCTCATAGCATCATCAAGGAAGGCCTCAAGCTTGTGGCAACTGGAATGAATGCTATGGATATCAAGCGTGGTATTGACAAGGCCGCTGCGGCTGCAGTGACCGAGTTGAATGCCATCAGCCAGAGTTGTAGTACGCCAACTGAAATTCGTCAGGTAGCTACCATCAGTGCTAACGGTGATACTGCTATTGGCGAACTCATTGCCGATGCTGTACAGAAGGTCGGTAAGGAAGGTGTCATTACCGTTGAAGAGGCTAAGGGTCTTGAAACTGAACTTGACGTAGTCGAAGGCATGCAGTTTGACCGCGGTTATCTGTCGCCTTACTTTGTAACCAATCAGGAGAAGATGACTGCTCAGCTAGACGATCCGCTAATTCTCATTCACGAGAAGAAGCTGAGCAATCTGCAGAGCCTAATTCCGCTGCTAGAGACTGTGATGCAGAGCGGTAAGCCACTATTGATCATCGCTGAAGATGTTGAGGGCGAAGCACTTGCTACGCTAGTGGTCAACAAGCTACGCGGTACTATCAGAGTTGCTGCTGTTAAGGCACCGGGCTTTGGTGATCGTCGCAAGGATATTCTTAGCGACATTGCTGTATTGACGGGCGGTACTGTCATTAGTGACGACCTTGGTATGAAGCTAGAGAACGTAACTATTAGTGATCTAGGCCGTGCTAAGAGCGTGAAGATTGACAAGGAAAACACAACTATTGTTGACGGTGCTGGCGACAAGAGTGCTATTGATGCAAGGGTTGCTCAGATCAAGACGCAGATTGAAGAGTCTACATCAGACTACGACAAGGAAAAGCTACAGGAACGTTTGGCTAAGATTGCAGGCGGTGTTGCTGTAGTTCGTGTTGGTGGTGCTACTGAAGTAGAAGTCAAGGAAAAGAAGGATCGTGTAGACGATGCTCTTGCTGCTACTCGTGCTGCTGTTGAGGAAGGTATTGTTCCCGGCGGCGGTGTTGCTCTTATCCGCGCTCGCAATGCCATACGTGTACTTAAAGGTTCCAACCACGATCAGGATGCGGGCATAGGCATCCTGCTACGTGCATTAGAAGAGCCTTTGCGTCAGATCGTTGCCAACGCAGGCGAGGAAGGTAGCGTAGTTGTGCGTGCAGTGTCTGATTCAACAGGCGCTTACGGGTACAATGCTGCTACTGGAGAGTATGTTGACATGATCAAGCACGGTGTTATCGATCCAACTAAGGTTGCTCGCACCGCTCTTGTAAATGCTGCTAGTGTTGCAGGATTAGTCCTTACTACGGATTGCACTATTGCAGATTTGCCAAAGGATGAAAAGGCACCTGCAATGGATCCCGGTATGGGAATGATGTGATACTACACTCATATACTCAATGAGGAAAGGGACACTGTGTCCCTTTCCTTTTAATTTTACACAACCGCTTGGCAAAGTAGCATTTATTGCGCATAATGCATATATGAAAACCTGCACAGTAATACTTGAAGACGAATGCAACATTAAACTTGAAGGTCTCGACCTAAACACTAGGCGCGATTGCGTAAAGACGGTTAAGTACTTCTTGCCCCACGCAAGATATAGTGCAGCTTACAAACTTGGTAGATGGGACGGGACAACTAGCTTTTGTACAATTGGCGGTAGAACCTACCTCAATCTTCTTGACAAGATGCTACCTGTATTGGCAGAAAATGGATATACGGTAGAGCTAGATGACAAGCGACACACGTATGATTTTAAATTTGATAAGATAGATGAGAATTACCTAAGCAACATAACTTGGCCTACAGGACACAGAGCAGAAGGTCAACCCATAATACTTCGAGACTATCAAGTTCAGGCTATCAACGAGTGCATTGATAATTTGCAGGGACTCAGTATTGCTCCTACTAGTGCGGGCAAATGTCAACCTCTAAGCAGCAAGGTTAAAGTACCGGGCGGCTGGATAGAAATGGGAGATATATCGGTAGGTGATGTGATAACTATACCAGACGGTAGTACAGCTAGCGTGATTGGAGTGTATGATCCCGGTATCAAAGATGTATACGAGATAACCTTTGAAGACGGACGTAAGGTCAGATCATGCAGCGATCATATATGGAAGGTTCATAATCATAACCGGACTAACAAGTGGAAGCTTTTAAGCTTATCAGAGATAATAGCATATCAAAAAACTAATAATAGACACATATCTGTGCCATTAGCATCGCTAGTTAACGATACTTGTGTTGCAGATCTACCGATGCATCCGTACCTACTTGGTGTACTACTTGGCGATGGATCATTCGGGCATTGTTTTGGTATCACATCGGCAGATGAATTCATACTTAATAAAGTATCTTCTCTTCTTGATTCTGATTATAAACTGTCACATATATCAAGATATGATTATAGTATAAAATTTGTATCTGAAGATGTTCACATGAAAAAGCGATCAGAATGGATGAAACATTACCCGCGTCGTGCAAATGGTACTACACTGCCAAATACAACTTATCAAACCTATCATATGTATAAATCGATAATTAAAGATCTTGGATTGTCAGGAACTCGCAGCCATACAAAGTTCATACCTCAGATATATCTCAATGCAGGATATGAACAAAGGTTGCAGATGATACAAGGCTTGTTGGACACAGACGGGTATGTTGATCGTCGAGGTTGTATAAGTTTTACGACTACAAGCCAAAAGTTAGCTGACGATTTTGCATATCTTATCAGAAGCGTTGGAGGTATTGCTAAACATACTAGAGGCACGAATAGGAAATATCGATATAATAGTGAAATAGTGCCTTGCAAAGATTGTTTCAATGTATCTGTATATCATCCTACTCCTGCAATATTAGTTACCTTGCCGCGTAAGCTAGAAAGAATAAATTCTCGTAATGTTAAACGACAGCCAGTGTTACATATTGTTGACATACAGAAAGTATCAACGGAACCGGTGCGTTGCATAATGATTGACCATCCCGACCATCTGTATTTGACAGACAATTTTGTAGTAACACATAACACACTTATTACTGCCAGCCTTAGCAAGATAGCAGAGAAGTATGGCCGTACTATTGTCATAGTCCCAAATAAAAACCTAGTACAACAGACAGAAGAAGATTATCGAAACATAGGATTAGAAGTTGGAGTGCTGTTTGGCGACCGTAAAGAGTATGATAAAAAACATACTATTTGTACATGGCAGAGTCTAAACGTACTAGACAAGAAGAACAAAGATGCGCTTGACGATGATCAATTATCAGTGTTCCTTGACGGGCTCATTGCAGTTATTTGCGATGAAGTCCATATGGTAAAGAATGCTAATGTGTTACATACCTTATTAACTACGACATTTTCTAGCATTCCAATACGTTGGGGATTAACTGGTACCATACCAGAAGAAGAATACAATCAAGTTAGTTTATATAGTGCTATAGGACCTCTTATTGGTTCTCTCACTGCCAAAGAATTACAAGAAGCTGGGCACCTAGCACAGTGCAATATTAACATACTACAAACTCAAGAAACCGCCGTATATAACGATTATCAATCAGAGCTAAAATATCTAGTGACAAACAAAGATCGATTACAGTGGCTAGCCAATAAGGTTACTGAAATATCCAAGACAGGTAATACACTGGTTCTGATAGATCGTATCGAAACTGGTGAGATACTAAATGAGATGTTACCCGATGCTACATTTATCAGTGGTAAGATGAAGGCTACTAAACGCAAAGAACATTACAAGGAAATTAATCTAGAGAACAATTCAGTAATGATTGCTACATATGGTACAACTAGTACCGGTATTAGTATCAATCGAATCTTCAATCTAGTGTTAGTTGAACCTGGTAAGAGCTTCGTGCGTGTTATACAGAGCATTGGTCGTGGCTTACGCAAAGCGGATGATAAGGATGCAGTTGAAGTTTACGACATAGCTAGCAAGTGTAAGTTTAGCAATAGACATCTGCTCAAGCGTAAGAAGTTTTATAAAGAAGTATCATATCCGTTTGATCAAGAAAAGATTATGTACTAAACCATTGATTATTTGTTAGATATGGCATTGTTGACGGTTAAATAACTGTCAACAATGAAAATACTCACCAACGAAAATCAAGCTTACTCTATCAATCAAATACCAGATGTAATCCAAGACATTAGATATTGTGTTTTGGATTACAGTGATCAATCCAACGTAGATTATTATTTCATGCCTCTTATATTCTTAGAGAGTTTTAATAGTCCATGTGTTGATCTAAAGATAGGACCATATAACATACAGATGCCTCTTGATTGGAGTGTTGTGATAGGTGACATTAATCTAGGCGATCTAGAAATAATGCAACTGATTTACCTCAATGACAAAGACTTTGATGTTTTTGCATTTAATCCTATAAGCGGATATATGCCTAAGTATTTGAAACTTGAAGTTCTCAATATATGGCCAGATGTAAAATGGTACTTTCCAAAATTAAAAAATGGGCATTTGCTAGCAGTACCGTTACAAGATGGTGATTCTCCATTATGTGCTCTTTTTATTAAAGACATTGGTAAGATTACGGAGAGTTTAGATATAAGAAAGATGTTTTGATAAACGAATCCCCTGGATTACTATGGTTCTCCAGGGGATTCGCTCGAGTCTGCTTGATTTCACATCAAGCTAGCTTTTACTGGCTACTTATATGAGCCCAGCCATATCCTGGTAGTGTTGTACCAGTGAATGCCCATTCATACTGATTTCCGCTCCATGTGTAAACGATTCTATCAGTTATCTTTTGAGCATATGCAGATTGTAGTGCTTCTGCAATTTTAACAGTTGGTACAGATGTATATGATCCGCCCGAATCTACCACAACACTTCTAACACTATTGCCTGACAATACAGTGTGTGCTGTAGCGCCTGCAGGTGTAAATGTTACCGCTGGAGCTACTTCATAACCGCTACCGCCAGCTGTTAGGGTAACATTGCTTACATTCCAATTTAGGTTAGCCTGTGCACCTGTTCCTAGTGCGCTGCCAGTGAAAGATACTGGATTAGTAGGTAGGGCAGTATAATCGCCGCTGTTAACTACAGTGTTCATGCTGTATACACCAAAGCGCACATCGAACGTTGCTCCTACACCGCTGTTAGTGTTTGAAGAAGTTGGTGCAAATGGACCAGCTGGCAATGAGTTATTGGTAAACACACCGCTGTTAAGTATGCTGATGCTGGTAATAGCACCGCTTACATTGACGCTGTTGACTTTTATGGACACATTGGTAGCATATCCTGCACCAGCAAAGTTCAACACGTTGTCTTGTGCATAACCAGAACCCAAGTTGTGTGCAGCGGCATCTGACCAAGTAACAGCGGTAACGCTAACATTTGCCTGCTTCTTACTGACATATGTGCCGCCTACTACGTGTAGAGTTTCGCCTGGAACATAATTGGCACCAAGAGCACCTGTTCCGTTAGCAGTAACACCGGCTGATGTTACACTGAGGTTTGCAGTAGCAGTAGCACCTGTTCCTTGTGCACCATATGGAGTAACAGTGATGTTACCCTGTCCTGGACCTGTTACTGGTCCATTTACTAGCTGTACTAATCCGCCGCCGGGAACACCAGTACCGTTTACACTAGCCATCTTGTAAAGGTGTGTGCCTTTCTGAGACACTATATAGCTCTGACGTGCCTGACTATCGCCTGCAGTCCATGCATATCCAACAAGCTGCTGCCCAGCTACGGCAGAATTGCCTATGAATAATTTATTAATTGGTCGTCCCATTTGTTTTTCTCCTTATGGTTGCCGTTCTAGGGCTACGAGGTTGGGATCCCCATAACTAATGAACTGCTCTATTTATGGTGTTCAGTTCTGAACGTACCAGTTATAATCTACATATACGCCGTTAGTTTGATCTCCGTAGTATTGCATGTGCCAGGGGAATTCGCCACCTTTGAAATCTCTCAGAGTATGATCATTGATTCTGGCTGCATATCCGCTGCTACTGTTTGGATACGTAAAATGTATGTAACCGTCTCCGGGATTGGTATAAACTCCGTTAGTTAATGTTATAACACCAGATACTTTTGGACTAGTTTCTGACCAGGTTCTAACTAGATATTTGTTACTACCAACCTGTTTGATAATATCATACCATCCAACAGTTCCATTAATATTGCCATATATTAGCAGTACGTTGGTATTTGGTGGAGGCGGTGTTGTGCCTATTGCATTTTTGGTAATTGGCCTTCCCATTTGTTTACTCCTTTGTTGCCGTTCTAGGGCTACGAGGTTGGGTTCCCCATAACTAATGAACTACAGTATTTATGGACAACTATGCTATCCTTGTAGTCTTGTATAACCGATGTTATAGCGGCATAATATATACAATAGATGGAATGTGCGATGGCAGAAAGTAAACATAAATTAGACATGTTTGGTAAAGTGCTACCTGCACTTGATCGGAGAGATCGTAACTTTTATAATAATCTCACTGATGAAGAGAAGAAGGGTTATTCTGCATTGGTCTTGATGAGAGCTATGAGCAGTTTAGGTGATCAAAATCCTCATGCTGAGTATGAGTTACTTGCAGTAAATGATATTGTAAACATTGGATTTTGGTCTCTCAGTAAACATACAGAACTGCAACATCTCTTGTTGTGTACTGCTGGATTAGGTAGTAAACAATATCATCCTTGGATATCTGCCAAAGGTAAAGTTACCAAAACCAATCTTATTGATCAGTTCTTTATGGAAATGAACCCAGGAATGAATGAACAAGAACTTGAATTAATGCGGTCTCAACATGATCCTAAGAGTATTAAACGTCTAGCACAGGATGCTGGTAAGAGTGATTCTGAGATAAAGCGACTTGTTGAAGATGCTAAATCGCTCAAGTAATAATAAACCTCATGTATGTGAATTTTGCAATCGAGGATTCGTTGAAGAAATCAACTTGATTAATCATAGTTGCGAGAAGAAGCGCAGGTGGTTTGGTAGAGACGAGCCTGCATCTAGATTGGCTTTTATGGCATGGGCTAGATTTTATGAACTTAACAGTAGGTTAGTCAAGCATGGCGCAAAAAAACGCAGTTTTCGAGAGTTTATGGATAGCAAATACTATACAGCATTTGTGAAGTTTGCTAGACAGATCATAGACCTCAATGCAATGGAACCTGCTAAGTTTATTGATTATGTTATTAAAAATAACCTACCACTAGATAAATGGACACATGATTCTGTATATGAAGCATATGTGTCTGAGCTAGTTAAGCATGAAGATCCAGAGTCTGCACTAGCTCGTAATATTGAGTTGATGCAACAATGGAGTCAGCAAAGCGGAGAACCTTGGCAGGATTTCTTTCGAAAGGTTAGTCCCATTCAAGCCGCTGCATGGATAAAAAATGGTCGAATTAGTCCTTGGGTGCTATATAATGCTGACAGTGCTGAATCACTGTTAGATCGTTGTGGTCCAGAACAATTGCAGATCATTCAAACTAGTGCTAAGGTACCGCAATGGAAAATACGCTTTAATAAAAATAAAGAAAGTGCAGATTGGATACGCAACACGCTACGACAAGCAGGTATATGATTGGAGATTAAAAATGGCAGATGATATGGATATGTATGATACTGATGAATTTATAGCACCAGAACCAAAGACTGTTGAACCAACTTTAACAGCTATAGATAGAGGTATGGTTACTGAGATTGAGATTATGGGTAAACGAATAGAAATTGTAAATCCAAGTTACGTGAGGGAGTTACAACGTATTATGCTAGATATGAGCAACAAACTTAGAGCAGCTGATAGAAACATCAATACATTGAATTCTAACATCAAGAAGATGAATTCTCAGATTAATGATCTAAGAGCTCAACTGGCAGGAAAAATTGATCGTGCTTAAACGAGGAGATATAGATATAGACCTAGCAGATCGAACACGAGCTCTTGCAGAGCTTCCGCATGTTTCGGCTAGCATTATCAAAGATGGAAAGATTACCAAACACAATACAGGTGTATATTTCCACGCGGTGCCCATCGATCCTGTAACAGGTCAATGCAGTTGGGATTATGAAGATGCTGACCGCAAGGGCATGTTCAAGATAGACATGCTCAATGTCAGCGTTTATGATATGGTTAGAAATGAACAACACCTATTGGATCTTATGGAGAGACCTATAGATTGGACCGTCTTTGAAGATCCAATGTTTGTATCTAAGCTATTTCATCTTGGACATTATGGCAAATTGACTGCTAAACTGAAACCTCGCAGTATAGAACATATAGCTATGATTTTGGCTTTGATTAGGCCTGGCAAGAAACATCTGCAATCTCGTTGTCTAGAGTACGGTTTTGATAGTATACGTGATAGCATTTGGACGCACGATTCTGGAGAAGCGTACTCATTTAAGAAGGCCCATGCTGTAAGTTATGCAATGCTTGTTTATGTTCATGCGCAAATTCTGGTTGAAAGTTCTGCACAAGATGCTATACTTTTTACTAGTGCTAATTCATCTGGAGCATTTTAATGCCTACTAAGAAACTGGTTCTCAATAGCAAGACTAACATGTTTGGTACCAATCTCAAACTAAGCACTCGAGACGGCTCACATAAATTTTCTGTAGGTAATAATATCAGTTATGATCCTACAAAGAAACTCAGTAAAAAGCTAGAGACTGGATACCTGTTTAGGAGCCCAAAGTTGGATCCAACTGATCTTTCGGAAATTTGGGACACTGTCGAAGGCTTTGCGGGTGCTGCGTCGTTGACAGCAGAAATTGATACCAAGAGCAACGAAGTTACTGCCTACATGCGGATCGCCGAAAAGGGCGACGCTGGTATGTTTGCTTACACTCATAGCTTGTTTGAAAAGTGGAGCGATGAGAAGACAGCAGAAGCCAAGAAGGACAAGAAGAAGGCTCCCAAGCTTGTTGTTAACAAGGACGGAACTGTTAAAGTTCGAGTACAAGTAGAATCCCTAGGCAACTAATATCAATCAATTGCGCGGACCAAAGTTATGGTCCGCCTTTTAATCCTCTTATTAATCATATCTTTGAGATTAACTACCGGACCTTGTAAAATTTCAGTGTCCTTTTTGGCAAAAGTCTTTAGGTATTTCCTATAGGGCGAAAATCTGTTTTTTAGAAACATGTTAATAGGGATTGAGCGGTTGCTCTCCCACCACCATATTTCTCCGCATTCTAAGAAATCTCTTTTCATATCAGCAGTAAAACTGATATCCATTACATATATGCTTACAAACAAATTGTCGGCATGCTGTATTATTCCTAAATGTTCTTTGCCTAAATGATTGATTATGGTTAAAAATGGGAATTTTTCTTGTAATAATTTATAAGTATCTTTATTTGTCATTTTGAACTTTGCATGTTATAAAGCTAGGTTATTTAGTAATCTAATTTGCTAAATATCTAATAACTGCATGAAGAAAAGCTTATGCCACTTGTATACTTATTCAAATTTCCAGAATACATACATCTTGTCAAGGCTGATCCTCTTGCCCCCAACATTAACTGGCCCATGATACAGTATGATACCAAAGTCTTCAAAGGCGTTACGAACAATATTGATTTCGTAGTACGTAACAATGATCGAAAACCAATACAGCTTTTCAACTGTCAATTGGACGCGCAGATTCAAAAGGTAAACACTCCTAGCAACAGTATGGATTTCTTACCAGAGCTACAGCTTATAAAACCTGTGATAATAACAGACGATGTTAATGGAAAGGCAAGATTGACACTCTTACCTGAGGACATACAGCATTGGGACCCAGGTTACTATCAATATGTAATAAAGATATTAAGTGGTTCTGGACAGTCAGAATACTTGTATACTGATGTAAACAAGAACACTTTTGGTTCATTTGAACTTAAAGAAGGTGTTATAAGTAGTTTAGCCCCTGCTATAGAGATTGACAATTCTCAGTTTACTCCTACTCCCGTAAATTTATATGATTATACTATATGGGTGTCTGGTGCAGTTCAAGGTGATGCGCAAACAGGACGTGCGAATGGTACACATACTGTAGCTGTTTATCAAAATAACTTCTTAGGTAAATTTTGGGTACAAGGGAGTTTGAGTAGCGATGCTCCGTTACCAGATGAATGGTTTGAAGTCCCATTAACGCCCACGTTTAATTATTTTGAATTTACTCAATTCAACAATAATATAGGACCCACTCTCATTAATTTCAGTCTCAATGTCTATTGGCTGCGTTTTGTCTATAGACCAGACGTAGCAAATACAGGTACTTTTGGTCGCGTCTTGTATAAGGGCTAAGCTGCCATTATACTATCTATATGTCGTTGATACATGATGTGATAGCAAGACACATACCTGTAAAGCATCGAAACAGCAATAGAGGCTGGAGGATGTTCAATGCACCGTGCTGTCATCATAGAGGACATAGACCAGATACTAGGATGCGTGGTAACATGCTGTTTGCATCTAATGGTGCTATAGCTTACAACTGTTACAACTGTGGTTTAAAGACTAAATTTGATGGTAGAAACCTAAGTAGGAATTTTGAAAATTTAATGGTCTGGTTAGGTATACCAGATGACGATGTTAAAAATATCAAGTTAGAACTACTGCAACATCAACTGGATGGCACTAACAATCCCGTTGCGGTTCAAGATATACGATTTACAACAGACTTTGACGAAGTTGACCTTCCTGAAAATTCAATAGCATTTGATCACATTGCAGTTGAAGATGCAATACCTGAACAATTTGTATCAGTGCTATCTTATTTGAATTCTAGAGGTGATGCTATATTGAATGGATGGGATTACTATTGGAGCCCTAGTACCAAATTGGATCTAAACAATCGAGTAATTATACCATTTTACCATTTTGATAAGATAGTAGGTTGGACAGCCAGATATGCCGGTAGTCCGCCTCACGGAACACCTAGATATTATAACAGTCAATTACAACCTGGATATTTGTTCAATTGTGATGTACTAAACGATCGCAATAGGAAATTTGTTTTGGTTGCAGAAGGCCCATTTGATGCTATAGCTCTGTCTGGTATAGGTACGCTGGGAAGCGAATTGAGTAAGGAACAGATAGCTTGGTTGAATAGCACAGACGCTGAAAAGATAATAGTTCCAGATAGGCAGTTGAAGAATCAAGGATTGATTGATGCTGCATTAGACCAAGGATGGTGTGTTAGCTTTCCAGAATGGGAAGATGATGTTAAGGATGCGGCACAGGCATCTCAGAGGTATGGCAAGCTATATACTATACGCAGTGCAATAGCTAGCCGAACCAATAGTTCGTTAAAGATAGGTATAAAGAGGAAGATGTTTAGATCATGAAAATAGCTCTAGCAACTGGTGGGTTTGATCCGCCTCATAGTGGACACATTGACTATCTAAAAGCTGCTGCTACTCTAGGTGATAGATTGGTAGTAGGTATCAATTCAGATTCTTGGTTGATACGCAAGAAAGGGCAACCTTTTATGCCTGCGCGCGATAGATTGGCAATCATACAGAATCTCAAGATGGTATCGGAAGTAATTGCATTTGATGATCGAGATGGTTCTGGATCAGACGCAATAGCAAAGTTGCTATCGTTGTATCCAAACGATCAGATATTATTCTGCAATGGCGGCGATAGGCTTCCTTACAATACAAGTGAGATGCGAGTGTTTGAAAATGATCCTCGAGTAAGATTTGAATGGGGTGTAGGCGGATTTGATAAGACAAATAGTAGTTCAAAGTTGTTGGACGATTGGGTTACCTATATGAATAATCGTACATAAGAATTATAATTAAGATATAGCATTAGGAAAGACGGTCAATGGCTCAAGAAGAACAAGATTATACTAATGATTATGGTGAAGACAAGCAGAAGCTGTTGATAGATGTAATGCTCAGCAGCGAAGAGATATTCTCTCGATGCCAGAACATCATAAATCCAAAGTATTTTGTCAACAAGTTTAGGCCTGCGGTTAGATTTATAATCAAGTACTCTAATGAATTTAGAGTACTTCCTAAAATTGAACATGTTAATGCCGAAACCGGTATAAATTTTGTTAGAATTGATAATATATCTGTACAACATCAAGATAGCTTTCTCAAGGAGATAGAGGGATTCTGTAAGAATAAAGCTCTAGCATTAGCTGTTACTGATAGTGTTGAATTGATTGAGCATGGCAATTATGGAGAAGTAGAGAAGAGAGTTCGAGAAGCTATACTGATCAGTTTACAGAGTGATCTTGGTACAAACTACTTTGAAGATCCTCGTGCTCGATTGATGAAGATAAAGAGCAAGAACGGTCAGATGACTACTGGTTGGAAAACAGTTGATGATAAACTACATGGTGGTATCAATAGAGGCGAGATCACAATTTGGTGTGCAGGGTCAGGTGTTGGTAAATCATTGTTCCTGCAGAATCAAAGTTTGAACATGGTCAAGCAAGGGCTTAATGTTGTTTACATAACTCTTGAGCTTAGTGAAGAACTAACTAGCATGCGAATGGATAGTATGCTAACTGATGTTGGAACTAAAGAAATATTCCGTAATCTTGATACAGTTGAGATTAAGGTCAAGCAAGCAGGATTTAAGAGTGGATTGCTGCACGTTAGGCAGTTACCGCAGGGCAGCAATTGCAATGACATCAAGGCATATCTAAAAAATTATGAAATTGAAACACAGAAGAGACCAGATGTATTGGTAGTTGACTATTTGGATTTGTTGTTTCCTAACAACAAGAAGATTAATCCTAGTGATCTGTTTATCAAAGATAAGTTTGTAACTGAAGAGCTACGCGGTCTAGCTGTTGAACGCAATATGGTATGTTTGACAGCATCTCAGTTAAACAGGTCTAGCGTAACTGAGCAGGAACATGATCAAAGCATGATCGCGGGCGGTATTTCAAAGATTCAAACTGCGGATAATGTGATATCTATTTTTGCTAGTGCGGCTATGAAGGAGCGCGGTCAATATCAGGTACAGTTTTTGAAGACACGTTCAAGTAGCGGTGTTGGTAGCAAAGTATATCTTGGGTTTGATCCTAATACTTTGCGTATATTTGACTTGGATGAGGATGCTGCTGCACTAGCTAGCAGCACCAACGGAGCCGATGTGTTTAATGAGCTTAGGAGAAAGAATACTGCGGCTACCAAGAAAGAAACTCAAACTCCTCCTCCGTCACCAATGGCTAGTGCAAAAGATCTAGAGAGTTTGAGAAGCCTTATTCGCAGGTGATTAGCTAGCCTTATGTATACGTCGTAGCTGACTCAGAACCTTGCTGGTTGTGCTAGCATCTGCAGCCAATAGTCTATTAAATGCAATAGCTAGTTCTTTGAGCTGTGCAGTATTAGATGGCAACTTACCGGCACGAAGATTATTAAATGCGGCTGCAAATAGTGCAGTGTTCTCAATTCCTAAAAGTTGAGCTAAACTTTTAATTTGTATAGATCCGGTTAGCTTTTCTGGTTTCTTTTCATGTGTCATAAGATCTGTTACAGTCTTATCGGCTTCGATATCAGCAGCATCATTTTGATCAACTTCTGGTTCTACAGCATCAGCTTCGACAATTGTATCTAACTGATTAGCTATTTTTCTGATATCTTCTGCTAAAAATTTATCACTCATAATTATATGCTCCAATATGTAGTACTGGTATTTATCAATTCCAAATGATCGCGCTAAATATCTAACATAATTGCGGACAGGATATATCGTGGCTAATATTAAAAACTTTATAGATGAACTTGACAAAGCTGTTCCAAATAAGAACAAGCACAATGTTATAGAAAGTCGAGCATCACATATTATTGCTAGTGCAGTTAATCTAGTGCATTTGATCAAAGAAAGTTATCCAGAAGCAGAGGCTACTGATCTAGTAAAGAGATTGTATCGTAGCATTATGACAGAAGACGAAAGAAAGTTTTCTAGGAAGATAAGAGAACTAAGGAATCAAAAATGAGGGCTAGCGAATTCGTAACAGAAATGACTCTTAATGAGATTACTCTTGCAAATATTTCAAATTGGTTTCAAAAATATGCTCAGTCTCGTGCTATAAATGCAGGCGAAAAAGAAGTTAGAAATTATACAAATGGTGTAATGATGAACTTTGCTCGGTTTATTGGACGATATAAATTAGATTGGCGAAATGTTACATTGTACGTTATGTATACATTCTTACGTTTACAAATGAAATTATCTGACAGTTATATATTACGTATAGTAAATTCAATAATGAAAGATATAGGGGCTAACGCTTTAACTATAGAGCAGATAAAAGATAAGAATAATGATACCCTAATAGCTAATTTAAAAAAGGTAGGTAATATTCCTTCACAATATGCACAAATAATAAGTGAAAAAATAATAGCAGCGGCTGTACTGCAAAAGCTCGAATTAGAATGGCATAGTCAAGCAAATGTTGCCAAAGATGATGAAGATGATTCAACACAAGACCAAAAGGTTACAGCGCAAGCTCCTAAATCTAAAGAACCAATAGTAGTTAATGGTGAAAAGATTATGCCAGAGGATGAAAGATATGCGCCGATAGCTGCTGCACTTGCTAAACAGGGCATAGCTGAAGATTATGAAAATCTCAAAGAAACAGCTACAGGCGGTGCCACTGCATCAGGAAGTGTAGCTAGCATAGCTAATCCAATGGGCGGAGTAATAAGCAGGACACCAAATCTTTTTGGTTATATACCGGCTAGCGAACCTGATACTCAAAAGAAACGCAAGAACAAACGCAAGAACGCACGTTAACAATGCGATCGATATAAATAATCATGCAAAGAATTTTGCATATTAAAGGAGAAAAAATATGACAGATCTAGTCAATGGAGCAGTGCATGCCGGTGAGTTCCTCTCTGGTAAGATGGACTTCTTCAGTTTTGCTACAACTGTACCAGTTGGTCAGACCAATGTAGAAACACCTGTAGTTGATCTACCAGGATATCAGACTTACCAGACACTTGGTGTTTGGTCAACTGTAACCGTTACCGACGCTTTTGGTAATGCAACATCATATAGCACACTCAACAGCTATCTAGATGCATTCTATCAGCAGCTGAACCTCAACAATCTAATTGCATTGTTTGCCACCCGTGCAAACCCAGTTGCAGTTAGCGTGAAGACTTTCCCAGCTTCTGTAAACGGTTCTGCAGTTAATCCACACAGCAGCGCAATCTTCGCTGACATGGGTTATGCAAACAGCGTTGGTGCAACAGTGTTTGGTAGCTCATACAATAGCACCAGCGACGTTGTTTATGTTGTTAACATAGCAACTGAAAAGACCCTATTGTGGACAGCTAACGGTAATGGTAACTTCGCAGGTACTGCTGCTGACAACACCAACACCAATGGTTACAACGTACTCAGCAACAATGTTACATATGGTGGTCTTGATGGGCGTATAGCTTATGACATGCAGGATGCACAGGTAATTGGCGGTTCACAGAGCTTCTCTGGTGCATCAACCAATTTCTACACACTGAAGAACACTGTTGCTCCATTCGTAAGCGCATGGAATGCAAGCAGCACATCTGCATGCAACGTGTTGGCTGCACAGAACCTCTATCTAGGCGGTTCACTGCTCGCTTAATAACTAAGGTTATTAAACTAGTTAAATTCAAAGGGTGCCGAAAGGCACCCTTTGTCTTATCTAAATGGCTAAATATCAAACCATGAACAATAAATCAACAGCACTAGATAACGTTTTTGATGAAGCAATACAAGTCAAGACACAGTTTGTGAGACAAGACGGTAAGCTTAAAATGGTACGTCGCAAAGTTAAGAATCAAGAAATTAAACCTGCTAAGAAGCAGTTGTTCCCCATCAGTAAGGAAAGACAATGAAATCCCTTAAGACCTATTTCCAAGATTTAACCGCAACATCATCAGAAGGTGTTGCCAATTGTGTGGAGAATGAAGCCATGAGACCCCTCAAGAAATATGCACAGGTTGATTTAAACGGTTCAGAAGGTCTGTATGACACTAATATTGACCGTTGGAGTCGTAATGCCAAACATCACATGGCTAAGAGTGAACTAGCAGGTGCAATGGATTTGCCTATCTTTGAAGAAGGTGATACAGCTATCTATGAGGGACAAGAAGTGTCTGTCAAGATCCCACAGGGACCAAAAGGTACTACTGGTATTATGTTTGAAGGTCATCTCAAGATGGTACATCAAAGTAAACTAGAGAAGATTGAAGAAGGTGTAATGGGTGGATTGCAGAGTCTAAATCCTCTCAATAGAATTATGCAGCTTGCTGGTTTAGAACATACCGGTGCTGTAAGCACTGACACTATTGAAGAAGCTGAAGTTGTGACAGAAGCAGATGCAGCAGGTATGTTGTCACAGTTGGTAGCTTCTGCACAGAATATGCCCCAGTACAAAAACAATGAAGAAGCTGCAAGATTATATGTCATTGGAAGTATACTCAGTGAGATATATCAAGATGTCACTACCAATAAGTTGCAGACTGTTGTTGGACAGGGCAAGATGACAGAATTAACTCCGTTGGGTGCAATGGGTGCTGATCTTATCAAGACTGCACAGAGTTTGTCTCAAGGATCGACAGCGTCATCAACTCCTGCGCAGACACAGGGTCAATCCACAGCACAGGCATAATGCATGAGATTTATAGAGATACAAGGCGGGCTAAGAGTTCCTGTTAGTAATGAGGAATTGGTTGTTGCGGACATCATCCGCAACAATCATGAGCCTATGCCTAAATCAAAATTAAACATAAGAGAACAAGAATTAGCTCGTAATCTTGTACACAAGGGCATCATAGATAGAGTATTGATTGATGAAAAGATGCATTTTGTTTACAATGATATAAATGACTTCTAATAAGTGGAGAAACTATGTCAGTATCACAGCAAGACAGAGATGCCATGAAACGGATATTAGGTGCATTAAATGGCGATCTCACATATGAAGAACCTTTGAATTTGCACGAAAGCCAAACTTCTCAAGTAGAACTAGCTGGCCTAGGACAAGTCACTCAGAAAGACATAACCGCTATGGCAGATGTTCTCAAGAAGTTGAACAATGTCACCGCGCAGGTTGTAACTGAGAGCAAGTTCAATCCTCAGTTAGCTGAAGCTGTTAATACTTCAAAGGTTGAAGATGGTGTTAAAGTAGGTAACTATCAGATAATGATCAAAGAAGATGCCAAGAGAATGGCCGGTAAGCAATATTACAGCATTTATCACAGCCAAACACATGACGTTATAGCAGACGACATTACCTTATATGAAACAGCATTATCGGTAGTTAAACTATTAAATTCTGGCAAGTTTGCAAATTCACCAATAGTTAGAAAACTATTTGAGGCTGATGATAGATATACAGCAAATAAAACTGATGCAATGAGATTTAAATCACTATCAAAGTCTGCTCAGAACAAGATGGATTTTAACAAGAGCGACTTATATGAGAGTCGATACCAATCTAGTGTCAACAATGCTATGGCGGCTAAGAGAGACATCAAGAAGATCATAGAAGAGAGCCGCAGGGGTAAGTGATATGCCTGTGATCATAACTGAATCTGCTGCAAACAGATTTAAATCAATGATAACTCCACTTGGTCCTATACCTAGGATTGAAATTGTAGCTGGAGGTTGCAATGGGTTTGAGAAACGATTCAGTATGGATAATCAACGAGAAGATGATATCTGCATTGATTTACCAAACGGTGCATGTGTCTTGATAGACGGCATGAGTTATGATCTATTGAGTAACAGTACCGTTGACTACAAGACTAGCCTAACTGGAAACTATTTCTCTATTGAAATACCAGAATCAACTAGCACATGCGGTTGCGGAACTAGTTTCAGCTTATAAGATTTGATAGGTTTCTTGATATCATCAAGGTCTTTGGCGTTGATAAATAAATACCATAGCATCATTATGGCCCGCAGTGGGAAAGGTTATCAATGTTTATCAACGATTTCGAAAACAGCAATGAATATAAGCTGCAACAAATCACACACACTCTAAAGAGTGTGCATGGTATAGAACTATCACTAGACGAAGCAACACAAGAAGATCTCAATGCTATACAACAAAGCAGTGAGATCATAAAGAACAGCATAGTTAGTGAAAGCCAGTTTAACACATATAATACCAATCCCGAATATACCAAGCACATGTTGATCATGGAAGCTATACGTTTGTACCTAACTGAGATAGCACCAAAGCGCAGCAAAAAGACCAAAGTCAAAGAAAATGCTGTACCTAGCACTCCCACAACATCAACCACACAGGCACAGAATAAGCCACAGCCTGGCATGATAAATGTTCAGAAAGGTACTGACAAAAAGACAGTTCCCGCAGCACAGCTTGCCAATCTACAACAGCAGGGGTATAGTGTAGTTGGTGACGATGAAATAGAAGAAAAATCACTAGAGGAAATGCCTAGTGTTCGATCAATGGATAGAGCAAGTAGGTCATGGGCCGACAAAATGAAATATTTAGATCGTCAACGCCGTGCGGTCTCTCCATATAAAATAGGCGACGACATTAAACGTCGCGATGCCGAAGCAGATATGGAAAAGGCAAAGGCAGAATATTTTGCAAAGGGCGGCACAGTAAAAAAAGTTGGCGAAACAAGTGATGTTGAATCTAATTCTGAACTTGCATCTCTTATGAAGAAATATGGAATTGAAGAAGAAATTACTGACGAGGGTAATGAATTCTCTGGTGCATTAGCTGCTGCTAAAGCTGCTGGTAAAGACACCTTTGAAGTAGGCGGCAAGACTTATAATGTTAATGAGTCTGTACAGATCAATGAAGCTAAGTTTGATCACGATAGCTATCAGGCTAGCATGGCTCGCAGCGAGCTATATCGCAATACCAAGTATGCGCTAGACATGATGAAGATGATCAAACCTGAAGATGACATACAGCCATGGATAGCAGCAAACCTAACCAAAGCTGCAAATTATCTCGACAAGATATTCCATTATCTAGATTATTACACTACATTTGAACCAAGCCAATTGCCGGAAGATATGGACATGGATCCAGAAGTCAGCAATATGGAGCTTGGAGAAACCAGCGGCAGCATTGCTCGTGAGAGCCTGTTGATGATTGTAGAGTACAGCACCAAATTGTTCAACATGATCCAGCCAGGAGATAAACTAGAAGGTTGGGTAGCTATGAAGCTAACTACTGCTAGCGAATGCGTTAGTAGCAGCAAGCACTATCTAGAATATGCACAGTTTGAGAAGCATGCCAGTGACATGCTGCACGACGTAGACGGCATGGAGCAGGAAGGTACAGATATGAAGAAGCCAATCAAAGAAAGTGTAGGCCAGATGCTATATCGCATGATGATCAATGAAGATCAGGACCTTGCACAGGCACAGGTATTACTTGCAGCCAAAGCATTGAGTGATGATCTGCAAGACATGGCAGAGAAGCTAGCCAAGATGAGTGTTGAGGATCTTATGCCTCTAGTAGATAGCATGAAGGATCAATTTGGTCCAGAGGCTGCTGACGGTTACAATTCTGCTATGAAGCAGTCTCTAGAGAGCTTGTTGAATGCAACTACAGAAGCTAAGGAAACCAGCGACAATGCTATTACCCAGCTACAGGGCGGGCAAATACCAGGTGCAGAAGACACAATGGGCGGGGAAGCTCCTGCTCCTGAAGTACCAGGTGAAGAAGGCGGAGAAGCTGCTATGCCAGAAGTACCAGAGGAACCACTTGGTCGTGCCAAGAAGGAAGAAGAGCCAGAAGCAGTAGCTGAAGCTTGGGGTACTACTATGAAGACCAAAGAAAAAGACAAGGGCATGTGGGACGGTTGGACCGTTGCAGAACTCAAAGCTGAAAAGGCCAAGCTCATGAAGAAGGAAGAGCGCAGTGCAGCTGAGCAAAAGAAAGTCAAGCAGATTGACTTTGCTATCCGTGCTAAGCAGAAGAACAAGTGGGGCAAGATCAAAGAGAGCGAGCAGCTCGATGAGAAGAATAAAGAGAATGCTGCCAAAATGAAAGATCTCAAGCAGAAAGGTGTAGTCAAGAAAGATCCAACGGACAAGATCAGCAAGTTTGATCCTCGCACCGATCTAAAGTTAAAGAAGGACGGCAAAGTAGAGGAAGCCAAGAAGGCAAAGCCAGACTTCCTAGACGTTGACAAGGACGGCAACAAGAAAGAGTCCTTCAAGAAGGCTGTCAAGGACAAAGCCAAAGCTGACAAGAACAAGAAGGTTGACGAAGCTGCTCTAAAAGAAGTTGCACCTCCAGGCAAGAAGGCTGAGGAATTCATCAAGGGCAACAAGGAGAGCTTCAAGAAGCGCTACGGCAAGCGTTGGCAGGAAGTACTGTATGCTACAGCTTGGAAGAAGTTTGGCGACAAGAGCGAGAGCTACGTCAAAGCTGAGAAGATGCTGGAAAGCAATCTAGCTTGGTTAGCCAAAATAGAATCAGCATTTGCTGCTCACAAGAAGCAGTTCTCACGTATGCTAAGCGAAGGTAAAGTTGACGATCCTTTGAATATGGGTTATGGCCTAGATGGCGAGCTTATGCTAGAGCAAATGACTGACATGAACGCAGTTATTGCCAAGTTGCGTGAGATGATCAAGAATGAAGTCAAGCAGGGTACTATAGATTTGATAGTAGCCGAGCAGACTGCAGCAAAGATCAAAACTGTTCAGGAAGCTAAAGCTGCTGCACCATATGGCGTAGCATGGAAGACTAAAGCAGGAAAGACTGAGGCCAAGTTCTTTGAGAACAGCAGCGATCGTGATTACTGGCTAGGTTTAAAGAAGCTTAAAGAAGCCAAGCTGATCAACCCTGATCACTTTGACAAGCAAATCAACAAGCTATCTGGCAAGAAGGATTGATTGCTGATGAGATATGCCGAGCTTACAGCACTGCCCGCAACGCCAGATGAAGCCAAAGCCAGCATATTGGATTTGGTCACGGTAGCTATAGGCAACGGAAAGACTGAGATACCAATGGATGAGGTCCTAGACGTGTTACATCAACAGGGATGGGATCTCACTCGACGCATGATCATGGATATCCTCAAGGATAATGAAATGATCAAGCGCACTACCAAAGACAAGATAATCCTCAAAGGCGACACTGAGGATACAGGCGACGCTTCTCAAGATGAAATTGAAAAGAGCAAGAAGCACGTTGACAAGATGGCTAAGAAAGCTCTGAAGAACCAAGCAGGTAAGATGTAATGGCCGGTAATATGATCTTCATAAATGCAACAGATGCTAGGCAGAATCCTATCAGAGAACATGTTATACACGATGAAGGTAAGGCGATTGAAAGTGCTGTTCTCGATGCAGTGCAAGCTGGATTGTATTCGGTTATTGTAAGCGATGGCACTCCCATGACACAAAGTACTGTTGTGGCTAGCTCTGTCACCAACGTTGATACATCTACTAGCACATTCTTTGTGCCCAATCATGGGTTCTCTACAGGCGATACTGTAAAGGTTAGCGGCACTGGAACATTGCCCAGTCCTCTTGTTAGCACATCTAGTTATTATGTGATATATGTAGATCCAAATAACATCAAATTAGCTGCTACGATGCAGAATGCAATAAGCGGTAGACCTATACCTATAACTATTACTCAGGGTGTTAACAACGTACAATTGGTTGATCAGGGTAGCGGGTATTTGCTAGCTCCTACAATTACATTTACCGGCGGCAATCCAACGGTATCTGCTACAGCTCTTGCTAATCTAGCAAATTACGGTAGCGTTAGCAGCATAGCAGTGATAAGCAACGGTGGCGGATATACAGATGTACCAACAGTTAGCATAGTAGCACAAGGTGCTGGTGCAACTGCTGGTACAGTTAATATGGGAGTAGTAGCTGCTACAGTATCAGCTGGAGGTAGCAGCTATAGGCTAAATGATACGTTAACAGTGCTAGGTGGAACTGGTACCGCTGCTGTACTGACAATTACCGATGTTGACGATACTGGTGCTGTGTTATCTGTAACAGTTACTAGTGCCGGAGCATACTCTGTATTGCCATCACTAAGCGGAGTGTCTACGATAGCTATACCAAGCGGCGGTAATGGATGCACACTTAATCTCAACATGGGTGTAGCAAGTATATCAGTAGCTGCAGGTGGTGCAGGATATACTGCACAACCGTTTGTATCGATAATAAGCAATTCTGGCACAGGTACAACTGCTACTGCATTGGTAACAGCTGGTACAGTAGTACAAGTAAACATAACTAATCCTGGTAGTGGTTATACAGACATTCCCTCTGTAGAGTTTATCAGTGGTGAGAATGCATCTGCAATAGCAATATTACAACCAACCGAAGTAGGCAATATTACTGTCACTAATAATGGTGGCAATACATACACTGACATACCAGATGTTGGTATAATAGCAGCCGGTAGTGGTGCAACAGCTGGTCAAGTATATATGAGTGTTACCGCTGTAACACTAGATGCTAGTGGTGTTAATTATACAGTTGGCGATACGTTGCTCGTAGCTGGAGGTGCAGGTAGTACAAATGCTACCATACAGGTTATGGGAGTTGGTGCTCAAGGACAAATAACTGGATATGTGTTGACAACAGGCGGTATATACAGGCAATTACCTCCGTTGGTTAATAACAGCGTGCTAGGTGGTACAGGTACAGCCGCAACGTTTAACCTAACAATGAGCGTGTATGGTGTAGATGTACAAAATCCAGGAAGTGGTTATGTTACACCACCAACTGTTGTTATAACTGATTCTACCGGATATGGTGCTAGTGTTATATCAACAATTGAAAATGGACAAGTTACTGCATTAACAGTGGTAGCACCAGGCACAGCTTATACAGACATACCAACAATAACTATAACAAGTGGAGAAGGTGCTATAGGTATTCCTTACCTAGTACCAACCGGTGTTGCATCATTCAATATTGGAAATGTTGGATCAGGATATACCTACGCTACTGTGCAAATAACAGGTACAGGAATCAATGCGTCTGCTGATGCCAACATAGTAGACGGTCAAGTAGTTGGATTAGTAGTAGATCAAGCTGGTACTGGATATACAAGCGCTCCTAACGTTACTATACAGGGTGACGGTGTTGGTGCAGAAGCTACAGCGGTCTTAATTCCAACAGCACTCAATTATATTGCTGTAACTGACGGCGGAGATGGATATACAAGTCCGCCTAATGTTGTTATATCTGGTGCAGCAACAGCTACCGCTTCTCTAGCTCCAACCGGTATTGATCGTATTGATATAGTAAACGGTGGCGATACTTATACCAGTGTTCCTATCGTTAACATAATACCTGCAGATGATCAACAGGGATCGGTAACAGCACCTTCCACAAGTACCAGCATAGGATATAGTGTTGGTGCTATAAACATTACAAACAGTGGCACAGGATATCAATCTGCACCAACTGTAAACATCAGTGCACCTCAAGCAACTGACGGCAACATTGCTGTAGCAACTGCTACTATAGGCATTGGACAAGGAAGCCTTAGCATATCATTGTATCCAGCTAGTTTGGATTACTATGCTGTGTGGAAGAATCTAACTCCAAGCGATCCCAGTGTGGTTAGACCTTATTCTGATAGGATGACTACAGTAATCAATTATTTTACCAATCTAGGTTATACTATCACGCAACAGACTAACCCAGCAACCGGTAATACAATGCAGTGGTTGGTGTCTTGGTAATACAGATATTTAGATGAGAAGCACGCTACACGGCCCCGACGAGTTCCTGCTAAAAAGCAAGAAACCTCATATACAAGCATTGGTAGCTAGGGTCAACGATATGTCTATAGAGGACATTGAAAACCTTAATGAAAAATCTGATATCAAGCGTGGTTTGAAAGAACTCAAGAAGAAAAACAATCAAGCTGAGGCTGCACTAGTTGCAACACGCCTTGCAGATATCATGACAGCAAAACATCATCCTGAACTAGCTAGACAAACGGATCAATCTAATACATAATGATTTATGAAATTAAATCAAATCTACACCTACAAGAAACTAGATAGACAGGACGGCGGCGCACAAGGTCGCGTTTATGTTGATGAAATTGGGAATAAGATACCAAGTGTTACAACGATACTGGGTGCTACCAAAGACAAATCTCATTTGGTAGCATGGAGAAAGCGTGTCGGCGATGAAAATGCCAAACGCATCACTGAAGAGTCGGCTGGACTTGGAACTACTATGCATGCCCATCTAGAAGCTCACATACTTGGTGAGCAAAGGCCGGGCGGCAACAACTATGGTAGATTGATGGCCAAAAAGATGGCAGATACTGTTATCTCAGAAGGTCTCATAGACGTTGACGAAGTGTGGGGAGTAGAAGCTCATTTGCATTATGAAAATCTCTGGGCAGGTACTACAGATCTCGCAGGAGTTTTTCAAGGTAAGCCAGCTATTATGGATTTCAAAACTACTATCAAACCCAAGAAGCGTGAATGGGTTGAAGATTATCAGATGCAGCTGACCGCATATGCTATGGCTCATGATTCTCTATACAAAACCAATATACAAACTGTTGTAGTGTTTATGGTTAGTCGAGAGTGCGAGTTTCAAAGATTTGTATGGACTGGTACTGAGTTTGAAGAAGGCAAACTCAAATGGGCTAACCGAGTAAGCGACTATTACGAAAAATATGTGTTATGATTAAGTTATTGGCTTGCTCTTGAAAATTTCAGGATGTGCCTTATCAAAATGTCGCATGATGATGCCAGCTACAGCATGCGCCTGATTCTCAATATCACTGCCCGTCTCACCACTCTTTGAATCTATATCACCATTTAAGAATTGCTTGTAATGAGTCAATTCGTGGGCAAGAGTTCTCATTATGTCTAACGGATGACGGTTCTTGATCTCTATGCTTATGGTTTGATCACCATTCTTGAACATTCCAAATGTTGGCTGTTTACCGGTGATCCCTCCAGTAGTCAACCATTTGATTTTTGGCAATTTATCTAGATCTAATTCTTCCATACAGAGTTTAAGAAATTCTCTCATAGCTTCAATAAATGCTTGATGGTTTGTCATAACTACAGTTCTCTTTTGTTGATATTTATTAAATTTAGGGCACTGATAAATATCATACGCATTGGAGTTGAACTAAAATGGCAATTACATCTATATCAAGGATACAGCATCGTAGAGGCATCAAGACCGATTTACCTGCTAATTTATATGAAGGTGAGCTTGGCTGGTGCTTAGATACTCGAGAATTGTATATTGGTAATGGTCCAACAACCAATGGCAATAGCCAGATACTTAGTCAATATAGTGATAATGATCAATTGATTACACACGTTTATAGAGGTAGTGCATCTATACCTGCAACTACTAATTCTAGTACGGGTACACCAATTGCTAGACCGTTGGGTGCTATATTAGACGATTGGATAAGTGTGAAAGATTACGGCGCTATGGGTGACGGTGTTACAGATGACACTGCTGCTATACAGCGTGCTATAAATGATAGATGGGCTACTCAAGATTTCAGTTGCATAAGGTTTCCTGCAGGTGTGTATTTGGTTAGCAATACCATATATGTACTACCTAATGTATCTTTAATAGGAGAAGGGTCCCAAGCAACGATATTAAAAATGTTTTCAGCTGGGTCAAGCACAACTTGCGTTATTTCTACAGCAGACAGCATTGGCCAAACAGGAACTAGCATTGGGTTGTCAAATGCAGTATTACCTAATAATATTACTATACAAGGTATTACTATTGATACTACTCAAAATTCTTCCATTGATGGTATTAAATTACAGCGTAGTAGTGAGGTACTGATATCAGATTTATCTGTTATTGGCAATTGGACGACTGGTCAAAATCCTCAAATGAATAGTAATGTACCAATGACCAATGGAATTTCTATAGAGACCTTAGGTAGTCTTTATCTAGCAGATGTAGTTAAGATAAGAAATTATAGCGCAAACGGATTTGCAAACGGTATCTATTGTAATGATGTTGCTAGATATATTACTATAGATGTATTTGATATCAATAATTGCTTTAGAGGAGTTGTATTCGAAGCTAACATAGCTACAAACACCAATGGGCCGCGATATGTTAGAGTAACTAACGGCTCATTTAGAAACATAGATTTTTACGGGTTGGTTGTTAGCAGCAGTAACCCTGGCATCGTAAGTGGTAATAATACATATGATACAGTAGGTAATGTATATAATTCTCCCCCAATATTTTTTGGAACATCGAGCAATAACTGCTCAAGTATAAACGATACTTTCTCTAATATTAATGGAAATTTAATAGAGATAGGAAATCCAATAAGTAACATCATAATATCTCCACAAAAAGTTAGTACAGCAATACAGGATGTTACACCAGTTGGACCAGTTGAATTGTTAGATAATTCAACAAACATGAGCACTGGTATTGAATGGAACAGTTCTATAAACAATACTTTGTTCCTTCATTACAGCATCAAAAGAGGTACATCTAGAAGAGCGGGAAAACTTACTGTAATAAGTGATGGCACTTCTGTTGATTTTGATGATGAAGGTGTTGACCTAAATCCAGATGTTTTGGGTACGGTGGGAGTAACTTGGTCTACAACTGTAGTTGATGGTATAATAAGTCTTATGTATAATACAACAAGCACCGGCACTAATGGAAATCTTTGGTATACACAAATGTCTTGGTTTATGTAAGATGTCAAATCCTTTCCTATGTAGCCCAAAGCAGTTGGGTCAGCATTGGCGTTCAGTTAGAGCACAGCTCACAGCTGAAAAAACAGATTTAGAACACCTAAATATAGTAACAGACTTTTGGAGACATGCACCAATATCGGCACCTTTCTTAGATTGGGATCATCCCAACACATGGCCAGATCCTTGGGAATTGATGTCAGAGATGTCATTTGATCCGAGTGCTATAGCGCTTGGAATGGAATATACTCTATTACTAGCTGAAGATCAGAGATGGAATTCAAACAGATTAGAGTTGGATCTGTCATGTTTTGTTGACGGGTCGCAGCAATTAATAGTTCTATCGGTTGATAACACCTATTTCTTAAACATAGAATATGGTAAAGTAACTATGGCAATAAATGCTGCGAAAGAGCTTGTTATACAACAGCGTTACCATTATATTAATAAGACTCACAAGTTTAAAGATTAGCTAAAGGTCTTAAAATAATTTATAAACATGTACGAGAATATCATGATGAGGTGATGTAAATATGTGCTCAATGACGCAATACGTCATTCATGTTTTTCATCTCACGATTCTATAAGGAAGGTTCAAATGTCACTGAGCAATAAGTCTGATATCATGGTTATCAAGAGAGAAGGCAGAAAAGAAACGTTAGATGTTGAAAAGTTACACAAAGTGGTATTTTGGGCAACCGAAGGTATCAGCGGAGTTAGTGCAAGTGAAGTAGAAATTCGCAGCCAAATACAATTCTATCCTGGTATTACGACTACTGATATACAGGAAACTTTGATCAAAGCGGCTGCTGAGCTAATATCAGAAGAAACACCAAACTATCAATATGTAGCAGGGCGTTTAATTAACTATCATCTACGCAAACAAGTGTATGATCGATATGAGCCAAAAGGATTCTTAGACCATATCAAGAAAGTTATCAATGAAGGCTATTATGATCCAGAGATATTATCTTGGTATACAGAAGATGAAATCAAACACTTAGATTCTCATATCAATCACACTAGAGATTATGATATCACTTATGTAGGTATGGAACAGCTACGTGGCAAATATCTAGTAAAGAATCGCGTAACTGGACGCATCTACGAAACTCCGCAGATGGCATACATGCTGATAGCAATGGTGTTGTTCCGTCGTTATGGCGCAGATAGGCTAAAGTGGGTCAAAGATTTTTATGATGCTATCAGCACATTTGAGATCAGCTTACCAACTCCAATTATGGCAGGATTGAGAACACCTCAGAAGCAGTTTAGTTCCTGTGTGTTGATTGAGACTGATGACAGCCTCGATAGTATCAGTGCTACTTCTAGCGCTATTGTCAAGTATGTGAGTCAGAAAGCTGGTATTGGAATTGGTGGCGGTCGTATAAGAGCTATCAACAGTCCAATACGCAACGGAGATGCTAGCCATACTGGTGTAATTCCGTTCTACAAGCATTTCCAAAGTGCGGTAAAGAGTTGTTCTCAGGGAGGCGTTCGCGGCGGCGCGGCTACTCTGTACTATCCAATTTGGCACTTGGAAGTTGAAGACCTATTGGTCCTCAAGAATAACAAGGGCATTGAAGATAACCGTATACGACACATGGATTACGGTGTTCAATTCAACAAGGTGATGTATGAGAGGTTATTGACTGGCGGTAACATAACCCTGTTTAGTCCTCACGACGTACCAGATCTCTATGAAGCATTTTTTGTTGATGTTGATAAATTTAGAGATCTCTATGAAAAGTATGAACGCAGCAGTAAGGTAAGAAAAAAGTCTGTACCGGCTATAGAACTGTTTGGCAGTTTTATGCAGGAACGCAAGGACACCGGTCGTATCTATCTTATGAATGTAGATCATGCTAATGATCACGGGTCATTTATTAAAGAACTTGCTCCTATTAGACAGAGCAATTTGTGTCTAACAGGTGATTCTATGATTAACATCATGGGAACAGATGGTGCAATACAACATATCACACTTCAAAGCTTTGTAGAACAATACGAGCTTGGAGGAATGCATGGCGTTAAGGTTAAAAGTTACAACATAGATACTGATACAGTGACTTGGAATTTAGTAAGTAATGCTGCAAAAACTGCAACGGTTACGACATTAATTGAAATTGAAGATGCGAGTGGTAAAATTATACGTTGTACTCCAGACCATCAGATTTTTACTAAAAATAGAGGATATGTTATGGCTAAAGACCTAAAAGAAACTGACGTGCTATGCACTGAAATATGATTACCAACATAAATACATGCAACGGAGAGGTTGCATGTATAAGTTGCTGTATAAAGATATTATTGATAATGCTAAAGCTGAAAATAGGATTAAAAAACCTAGAGTATATTATGAATGGCATCATATCGTTCCAGATTTTTTATTCAAACATCGATCAAGACGTGGGCCATCGGGGCATTTAGATGGTAATCCTAATTCAGTTGATAACTTAGTATTATTAACTTTCAAAGAACATCTTATGGCACATTACTATCTATATGAAATATACAAAGATACTAGATATGGTTATGCAGCAGGATCTGCATTGCAATTCTTTTATACAAAAGCTACAGGTAAACACAAAAGACAACAGAATTTATCTAAACCAGATGAAGAGTTTTTAAATGAAATGTTGCATTTAAGAGAAATTGGTATAAAAAGTATCTCTGCTGCAAAATCTGGTAAGATGCCAGCCGTTGACGCACATACTAGGGAAAAGATTGGATCTGTACCAGTAGATCATCCAAAGGTAATATCGGGTGAATGGATTCATCATTCGAAAGGACAACCTTATAAAGGAATCTTAAAAGATCAAAAAGGGTCTAACAACAATAATTTTAGAGAAATGACTTTTCAACGCAAGGAACGATTATTCGATTGCGTCTCAAAATCATTGATTGACGGTAACTATTTGTCAATAAAGGCGTTGGTGCAAAATTTAAAAGAAGAATTTACCGAATTTAAAAAAATATCATTGGTTTGGGTGTGTAATAATTTTGGTAACATTAATAATTTAGTAGACGAATTCAACAAGGCGCGCGGTAGATCTATTGTATATTTCAGTTATTATAGAGGTAAAAATCAGCGTGCCGTGTTAAGGAACCATAGCTTAAACTATGTGTGGGTTACTAACGGGTATACCAATACAAAGATTAGACTAGATGAGATTGATGAATATCTAAATAATAATCCAGCATATACGAGAGGTAGAATTAACTATGATAAAGATTAGAACTATAGAGATTAACCCAACTGATGTATACGACATTACTGTTCCAGAAACCTCATGTTTCTTTGCTAATGATATATTAGTTCACAACTGTGCCGAGATCAGCTTACCAACTAAGCCGCTCAATGATATTAAAGATCCAGACGGAGAGATTTCACTTTGTACCCTAGCTGCCGTAAATTGGGGCAAGATACGAGATCCACATGATTTTGAGCGTCCTTGTACTTTGGCTGTACGTGCGCTGGACGAACTGCTGGATTATCAGGACTATCCGGTACTTGCAGCTCGCAACTCAACTATGGCACGTAGACCACTTGGTATTGGTATTATCAATTTGGCCTATTGGTTGGCTAAGAATGATTTGAGCTATCAGGGCATCACAACAGATGGCCTAACCAAATTGCACAATTACACTGAAGCATGGAGCTACTATCTAATCAAGGCCAGCGTTGATCTAGCCAAAGAGAAAGGTGCATGTCCAAAGAGCAATGAGACCAAATATGCTCAAGGTATTATGCCAATTGATACATACAAGCGCGATGTTGATGAGCTCGTAAATCCTATTTACAAGTTGGATTGGGATGCGTTGAGATCTGATGCAGTGGCATATGGCATCCGCAATAGCACGCTTATGGCATTGATGCCAGCAGAAACATCTGCACAGATCAGCAACAGCACCAATGGTATTGAACCACCTCGCAGTTTGATAAGCATCAAGCAGAGCAAGGATGGGGTGCTCAAGCAGGTAGTTCCAGAGATACGTAGGCTCAAGAACAAGTATGATTTACTCTGGGATCAGAAAAGCCCAGTTGGGTATTTGAAGATCTGTGCAATTTTGCAGAAGTTCATTGACCAATGTATAAGTGTAAATACATCATATAATCCCAAGCACTATGCAGAAGAGCAGATACCAATGAGCGAAATGCTACAACATTTGTTAATGCATTACAAGTGGGGAGGCAAGACTTTGTATTATTTCAACACCATGGACGGTGCTGGTGAAATTGATGTGAAGCTGCCAGAGCTAGCTGCAGGACAAGTTGACGACGAAAATTGTGAAAGTTGCACTATATAAAAGATGTTTAGTTATGTAGAATGGTTTAAAGAAACTCTCTTTAATGCTCGAGGAAAATTAAATCCTCGAGCAAGCTCGCCAGTCTGGTGGTCAAATTTTACAGATCAATATGTTGATTTTAAAGAATCAACTATTTGGCTAGATGCAGAAAGTAGCTTTGCAGAAAGATCTTATTGTTATATCAATCTTTTAACAGAAAGACCAACTTGTAAGGTTTGTTCAAATTTTGTAAAGTACAGCAAAGTTAAGAGGGGGTATAGCGAATATTGTAGCTCCGGGTGTGTGACCAAAGACAAGTCTATATTGGAAAAAAGATGTAGAACTATGGTGGACAGATACGGATATGTGAAAAATTTTTCATCTGAAAAACACAGATCTGTCGCACAAGTTGCAATTGAAGAAAAATGGGGTGTTGATCATCCTATGAAGTCTCAAATATTGATAGACAAGTTAAAAAACAAACATATCAACAAATATGGAAGTCATTATACTCAAACTGAAGAATATCAGCAGAAACGTAAAAAAACTTGTATTGAAAAATACGGGGAAGACAGCCATATGAAGTTGCCCGCCTTTCGTGATACAATTGGAAATTTGAATCGTAAATTAACCGATAAAATAAAAGATGAAATAAAGCATGATTACACGTCTGGCATGGCAAAACAGACATTATCTGAAAAATATGACATCAGTTTGAGTCATATGAACAAGATTTTAACTCTTATGGGGTTAGAAACAGATCTTCCTCAGAACAAAATAAATTATAACAAATGTTGGAAATCTTCTGCTGAGTTAGAACTAGTACATTGGTTAACAGAATTTTATCGCGGTCAAATACTGACTAGTCAAAGGTCACTGATATGGCCCTACGAGGTTGACATTTATTTGCCAGAGATCAAACTAGCAATTGAATTCAACGGTACATATTGGCATTCTGATATATTCAAAGATCGCAATTATCACAAAAACAAAATTGAAAAACTAGAATCAATTGGCATAGATTGCGTTATGATATTTGAAAATATTTGGAATGACAGGAAGGACCTAATAAAAAGTAAACTGCTATCAAAGATATTGAAGTTACCTTCTATAGGTGCTAGAAAGTGTATCATTAAACCAATAGATTATAAGATATTGTCTGAATTTACAGAAATCTATCATTTGCAAGGGTCCAGAACTAGTAGAATAAATTACGGTGCATATAACCAAGGCGAACTTGTTGCTTGTGCATCATTTAATAAATTCAGAGATGGGTTAGAGTTGGTTAGATTTTGCTCCAAACAAAGAGTTGTGGGTCTATTACCAAAAATTTTAAAATATCTTAAGATTTCATTTAATGGTCCTGTTTATTCATTTGCTAACAGGTGTTACACTTACAGATATAAGAATTTATACTCGATGAATGGATTTTCTGAGATTGACGTAACTGACCCCAATTATTATTATGTAAAAGGCAAAACAGTTCTAACTAGAAATGCTTGTATGAAACACAAGTTATGTAATTTTTTAGAAAATTTTGATCCAAATATATCTGAATACGAAAATATGAAAAAAGATGGTTGGCATAGATATTGGGATTGTGGTAATATACTTTACAAGATAGATATATAAGGGAACATAGACATGTCATACAGCGTTTTTGATTCTAATAACAAAAAGGATGCTACCAAGGTGCGAGCGTTCTTTGACGATCCTGTCACTATCGCGAGATATGATAGGCAAAAGTATCCGTTTTTAGAAAAACTCACTGAAAAACAATTGTCATTTTTCTGGCGGCCGGAAGAAATTGAAATCTATCGCGATGCTAAGGATTTCAAAGCATTGACGTCTCATGAACAGCATATTTTCACCAGCAACCTCAAGAGACAGATATTGTTAGACAGTGTACAGGGCCGCGCACCAACTTTAGCGTTTGGTCCAATTTGCAGTCTACCAGAGTTAGAAAATTGGATTTTGACTTGGGCGTTTTCTGAGAGTATTCATAGCCGTAGTTATACATATATCATTCGTAACGTTTATCCAGACCCCAGCAAGATCTTTGATGAACTCTTAGATATACAGGAAATTGTAGATTGTGCAGGTGATATTAGCGAATGTTATGATCAGCTTATCAATCTAAATCAAATGCAAACTCTAGATCATCTATCTGAGAAGGAATATGAACACAAGAAGGCACTTTGGTTGTCATTGATGAGTGTTAATATTTTAGAAGGTGTGAGATTCTATGTGAGCTTTGCTTGCAGTTGGGCATTTGCTGAACTCAAGAAGATGGAAGGCAACGCTAAGATCATCAAGTTTATTGCACGAGATGAGAATCTGCATCTAGCTGGTACTCAACAGTTGCTGAAAGTGTTACCTCAAGATGATCCAGACTTTGTTGCTATCCGCGAAGAGACTAAAGATCAAAGTATCAAAATGTTTATTGATGCTGTGAATCAAGAGAAAGTTTGGGCACATTATCTATTCAAAGATGGTAGTATGATTGGACTTAATGAGCAGTTGCTGAACGATTATATTGATTGGATTGCCAACAAGCGCATGACTGCGGTTGGATTGCCTACTCCTTATAAGGGCGGTAGCAATCCTCTACCATGGACACAGAAGTGGATAGCTGGTAGTGAGGTACAGGTGGCACCTCAGCAAACGCAAATTTCTTCTTATACTGTAGGTGGTGTCAAGAAAGATGCCAGTGTAGACAGCTTCAAAGGATTTAGTCTATAATTTATGTGGACTATACCTATTGAAATAACACATGATATTATTGACTTCTGCCAAAAATTAAATTGTGATTGGGTGGGAATGGTTCCAGTTGAATATCATGCTGCATACGATTATGGTAATTGTCATAACAGTGTTCATACACATGTGTCAATATACGGTGGTAGATCTGTGATTGGTTGGTATATTGTATCTGGTTTTGACACCTTACAGGCTGTACGACACACAGTATGGCAGACACCTGATAATGAGCTAATTGACATCATACCTTATAAAGATAAAAGAACATATTGCGTTTTTGTTAGAAGCAAATCGCAAGAAAAAGATTACAGCATTAGTTGTTGTTTTAGTTGTGACATGCTAAAATAAATAAATGATAAAACTAGTACCGATGACTTTGGCTATGATCACCAGTAGAACTTCTTTTAACGAGTCCTGGTTGACAGAAATGCCAGAAGGAGTTGGATCTTTTGAATTGTTTGATATGTTAGAATACCGTATCAAACAGCTCGCAGCTTCTAGCAGCACAGTAATTGATCTTGGCAATAATCTAAAAAAGATAGACGGCAACCAAGTTAAATTTTATTGGTATGAGAAAAATGGTGACATTGTCTTAGCAATAGAATTATCAGTTTCTCAACAATCTCTAACGGTAAATGCTACAGGAAAAAATCCAAAATATAAAGGCTGTCCACCTTTTGCATCAGATCTATATGATGCAATTCTCAAAGATACTGATCGTAGTATTAGAATAATGAGCGATACTCAGTTAAGTGATGAGGGATACGACATATGGAAGCGATTGTTTAATCAGGGGCATAAGATATCGGTTTATGATAGATTAAATCCAACAAAGACATTTCACACATTTAAAAATCTATCAGATTTAGATAACTTTTTCAAAAAAGATGACAGTGATTATAGTCGTTATCAATTTGTCCTAAGTGAATCACGTGAAATGTTTGCAGAAATGCAAAGTTTTTTCAATACAAGACGGTATAGAGAATTAGCAGGTTTATCTCTTGATGACAACTGTGAGTAACATGAAGGTAGCAGTAGTTACACCTTATTACCAAGAGTCCGAAGAGATCCTAACACGTTGCCACGACAGTGTGATGTCTCAAATAGATGCAAATGTTACTCATATCATGGTAGCTGACGGTTATCCCAATTGGATATGTGATACATGGCAAATTCAACATATTAGAATGCCTAACAGTCACTCTGATGCCGGTGCAACACCCAGAGCAATTGGAGCACTCAGCGCATTCAGTCAACAATTTGATGCAGTTGCATTTTTAGATGCAGACAATTGGTATGAACCCTATCATATCAGTGAAATGGTAGACAACATGGCAGCTAACGCTAGCGATGCTGTAATTGCTACTCGCACTATACATGCACTAGACGGTTCACCTTTATATGTTGATGATATAGAAAGTAATGGTGAGAACACTGTTGATACCAACAGTTGGTTCCTAGGTAAAAAAACTGTTAGATTGATGAGCTTTTGGATAACTGATCCTGCACAGCGGTTAGTTAGCGATAAGGTGTTCTTTCATGCTTGTAAAATCAATAACGTAAAAATATCTAGGTGTCATAAACCAACTGTTGCATATGTAACACATTGGGGATGGCATTATCGACAAGCTGGTAAACCAATACCGCTTGATTCGGTTTGGATTGATACTGATCAATTTGGTAACTATATACATATTAAAGAAAGAGATAGGAGATAGATCGTGAAAGCAGTCATTTACACCAAAGACAACTGCCCATATTGCACTAGGGCCAAGGCACTATTGAATAGCAAGGGTGTTACTTATGAAGAGCGCATACTGGATGTGTACGGTAGAGATGATAGAGCTTTAACTGAAAGTCAACATTGGGTTACTAGAGATGACCTTCTAGCAGCATACCCTGCTGCAAAAACAGTTCCGCAGATTTGGTTAGATGATCTACATATTGGAGGCTTTACTGATCTAGATGCATGGTTTAAAGAACACGGCTAATTTTTAAGATAAATAACATAGCATTTAAGTTAAGAGGAGTGCTATGCCGTTAAATCCCCCAGCCTATTTAGGTCAAGATGTTTGGTACAGTCCAAATGTTTATGCCAATATGTCTCCTGTTGCGTTGTGGAAGCCGCCACTTAATCAAAATAGTATTTTGTATAGGTTTACTTTGCCTGAACCAAGTGCAGCTCCTGCACCTGATCCAGGTTTTGCGTCGTCTTATAATGCTGCATTTTTACAACAACATCCTGATGCAGAAGACGGAGGTATACCTGCTTCCCCCGGTGCATCTTCTAACAATCCAAACGGTGTGGTCCCGCCAAACCCAACTAGTTTAAAGTTACCTCCTGGACAAACACCGTACGGGACATTAATAAGCAATTTGAACGGAACATATAATCAAAGAAATCTATGGGACGGCAGTGGTGGCGCTACACCTGAGATTACTAAAGCATTCAGCGATATAGGATGTGGTGTATCACCGTTTGAATGGTGTGCTGCATATGTTGGATCAATGTTATATAGGTCCGGGATTGGAGGTTTGAAGAGTTCAAACGCATTCGATTGGGAGAAGTTTGGCAAACCGATACCAACACAAGATACAAAACAATGGAGAACAGGTGACATAGCTGTTTGGAGTTATGGTCACGTTAACTTCATACTTGCTCCTAGCAGCGGCGGCAGTGCGTTTTATCAAGGTGGTAATCAAAGGATTTATGGTTCAAATCGTCAAATTCTTAAAGAACATCAACTTACGCGAGGCCATAATAGTGTTAACCAAATAATAGCTCTCCGCAGGGGTTGGGAAGTACCTGACAGCGTTACAGGACCGTTGATCACCGGTTAAGTATCTTGCAATATATATCAATGGTGGTGCATAATATGTTATACAATATAAATTATTGGAGACAACATGTTGCTATCAAAGACCATAACACAAGGTGACATCGCCAGCCTCAAGCTGATAACTGGTGAAGAGATAATTGCTAAAGTAACCGACATCAATGCAGAATCAATGACCATAACTAAACCCATGCAGATTAGTATTGGAATGGATGAACGCACAAGACAAGTTGGTATTCAAATGGTTCCATATTTCCTATTATGTGCAGAATCAGATGCTAAACTAACTATTAAGAATTCTCATATCATAACATCAACGCTAGCTAACGAGCAAGCTAAGTCTGGTTATATACATAATACAACAGGTTTAACGTTGGCATCTGGTAATGGTGGTTTGACATCATGATAGAAAAACCATTTCAGGGTAAAAGGACGTTTTGTAAGATCAGCGATCAAAACTTTCCAAATCATACCCATGCTGTAATTGGTATAGGTGTAGATAGCGGAACTACTTTCCGTAGTGGATCGAGGATGGCACCAACGGCGATCAGGGAAGCTAGCATGATGCTTACTGATGGAGTCAATGATGCATTCCCTGTTGATATCAAGAAACACTGTGTTGATCTTGGTGATCTAGCCGTAACTAACGGTAATACGTCTAAAATGCTTGAACAGGTAGAAAACAGCGTAAGAAATACTATAGCATGGAAAAAGCATCCTGTTATACTTGGTGGTGAGCATACCATAACGTTGGCTGCATTAAGAGCTATGAATTCTAGCCATGGTAAGTTGGCTGTAATTCATTTTGATGCACATTGCGATACGTGGAGCACACATTTTGACGAACCCATCGGACATGGTACTTGGTTATATAATGCAATCACAGAGGAATTGGTAGATCCCGCCAAGGTTGTCAGCATAGGGATACGTAGTCCTGCTGACCATAAGTCTAGGATGTTCTTGCATGAAAATGGTGGCACTACATTTACAGCTAGATATGCTAACCAAAATATGGATGCAGTTGTCTCTAACATCAAGAAATTGGTAGATGAATCACCTTGCTATCTCACATTTGACATAGATTGTCTAGATCCGGCATATGCTCCTGGTACTGGAACTCCCGAAGTAGGAGGACTCTCTACCATGTGGGTTCTAGAATGTTTGGAAAAATTGTATGATATTGATTTTGTTGGCATGGATTGTGTAGAGGTAGCTCCCGCATACGATCATTCAGACATAACATCTCTAGCGGCAGCTACAATATGTTGGACCTATCTCAGTATGGTGATTCATAAGCAAAATGCCAGTTATAATACATAATTATAGCACAGAAATTATTATACATTTGACTTGCGGTGCGTGCAGCAATTGGTGGAGCTATGCTACTACTGAAAACTATCGCCCGAAACAAATGTATTGCCCACATTGTGGTACGCTAGCACAATGCGAACTGGTTGACATACAGCATTAAACATGCTAGATATAGTTGCCTTGCGCTTAGCAGAGTGATGTCTGCCATAGGGAAGAAGATAATAGGATGTAGGGAAAAGATAATGTCTCTCCCTATAATCCCGCAGGGCGCTTGTATTTTAATAGATACATCTATAGTTGACATGCTAGATAAAAGAGTATACCATATTAGAAGAGTACATATTTGTCTTGTTCTAATATGTTCTCGTTTTCCATTATAGCATTGACAATCTTACGCCATTGTGCTATACATATCGCGTGCTTGTAGTCTAATGGTAAGATATGTGACATCCCAGACACGATGAGAGGTTCGACTCCTTTCCTAGCACAATTTAATTATAGGGTCTTTACATTCTCATAAACCTGTGCTATAAATAAAATAGCTGTTGTTGATACCAACGGAGATAGCTGGATCGGAAGCGGGAGGCAGAGCCCGCCCACTCCACCAAAGATACATCGTGAGGGGCTAGTTATACGGCGCATTTGAACAAAGTATAACCCACTGTGTAATAGTGATCATAAAGACAGTGAGCGGTGTATCTTTGATGGGGTGGAAACAGGATCGACGGACGTTGAAAAGGTTGGAGTAGATAGCCGTGCGCAAGCGACGTACCGCAAGAAAACTATAAGTGTCAACGATAACGTGGCACCTTATGAGATGAGCCTCGCGGTTTGACCTCAATGGGTTTGGTTTAGCCTGGAAACAGAATTAAACCAAAGAGGGCGGGAAACCGTCCTCTTTTTATTGACAAATATATCAATGATATCATAAACTACTATTGTTACATAGAAATTGTAACATATAAATATGTTGGTGGTAATAGCAGACTATTGCCATCCAACGAGAAATGATAGATACTGACTAAGAACTAGAAATATTATATTTAATTATGTATGGTTAGCCACGCGATGAGCGTAGAATTAACCAGATCTAAATGATGATGTTATTTAAAGTTTTATGAAATAAGTATTTGAAGCTATAGAGGTAACAACACTAGGTGTTGTTACCTCTTATCTTTGGTAGCTCATTGACAAATAACTATAATACATGCTATCTTATTATGATCATGTAAATTCAGTATAAAATAAAATAAACAGAAAGAATTATATAGATGGTAACTGTGAAGAATGATGAAATTGTCAAGCTGAGCGATTATTCTCATGCACGTCTGCGTACAGAAATGTACTTGGGTAGCAGGAGCCCGCATACTCAAATTATAGTAAATTGGGATGGTACCAAATTGGCTCCCGTAGAGATGACGTGGACACCTGCTGTATATTGTGCATTCCGCGAAATACTAGACAATGCTCTAGATGAAGTAATCGGACACGGATTTGGCAGCAAGATAGATGTCACATATGATCCCAAGACTACTGAATTTACTGTAGCAGATGACGGCAGAGGTATTCCTATTGATTGGGATGAAACTGAGAGGATGCACAAGGCAACAATTGCCCTAACACAAGCTCGAGCTGGCCGTAACTTTGGAAATCGTGAGGAAGTCAGAGGAACCAATGGTATCGGAGCGTCTGTGGTTGTCAATTGCAGTGAATACTTTGATATAATAGTACATAGAGACAATCAAAGATTTGCTCAAAGTTTCCACGAGGGCAACGAAATATTTGACCAGCTTGATATCAAAGAACCAAAGATCACTAAGAGCGGTGCCAAGACAGGCACCGAGATAAAATTCAAACTCAGCAAGACTGTGTTCAAGAAGATCAAACTACCTATTGATTTTGTTAGGGCACGTATATTTGAGATAGCTGCCAACCATCCCAAGATACGAATCACTTTCAACAGTGAGCGAGTAGTTGTTAAGCCAACTATTGAAAAGACTATGTTTGCTAGCAACGATGTAATCACCATCGAAGTCAATGACAAGAAATTCAAGAGCAATTATTATCTAGTACCCGGGTTCTCTGCCGACGGCGAATATCTACATACAACTGTTAATGACATTCCTGCATTCAACGGAGGTCAGCATATTGATACGTTCAAGCGACTGTTCTACGGTGGATTGCTCAAGGGTTTAGAGCGAGAAAGCAAGCGCCGCGGATTAACACCCAATAGGTCAGACATTTCAGATGGTTTGTTGATCTACAATGTAACATTCATGCATTCCCCAAACTTTGATAGCCAGAGCAAAACAAGATTAATCAATGATGATGTTGATGGTTATATCAAAACGGTACTAGAGAACGAGGATACGTTCAAAAAGATCATCAAGAGCAACAAAGAATGGATTGATCAAATCTATGCCCGATGTGCTGCTAGAACTCAAAAGAAAGACACTGCCGACCTTGCCAAATTGGGTCGCAAGCTTATGCGTAACAAAGTTCCCAAACTATTGGATGCTAACGGCAAAGACAGGACCAAGTGCATATTGATCATCACCGAGGGAGATTCGGCCAAGGGCATGATATCGGCTGTTCGCGATCCAGAAGTACACGGCGCATTGCCGCTACGAGGTAAGATTCTAAATGTCAGAGGTGAAGCGCCCAAGGTGATCATCGAAAATCAAATCATTCAGGATCTCATGACCAGTATTGGGTGTGTGCTGGGACAACCGGCTGAACGCAAAGATTTGAGATATGGTCGTGTCTATCTAGCTGCTGACCAAGATCCAGACGGGGCCAATATCACAGCACTATTGGTTAATTTCTTCTATTTGCATTGGCCAGAACTATTTGATCCCAATCAAGAACCATTCTTCTATGCGTTCCAAACTCCTTTTATTATTCAAGAGAAGGGCAAGACCAGACACTATTGGTATGCTCACAACTATCACGAGTACAATCCTGCAGATTGGAAGAATTGTCCAAAGCCAACTAGAGCCAAAGGTCTAGGTAGTTTAGAGGAAGCTGATTGGATACACAGTCTTGCTAATCCGCAGCTTATTGCGCTAGTAGATGACGGCAATCTTGGCGAAGTTTTGGATCTCATATTCAACCATGAGAAAGCTGATGCTCGCAAGGATTGGATATCTCTCTAAGGCAATTGACATGAATCACAAAGACCTACGTGCTGCAGTAACTAACAAATTTAATATCAAGCATCCTCCTGGATATTCTATCATTTATAGCGAATTATCTATTACATATATGGATATGTTAACAATTGTAGGTTTAGATATTAATGATCCGTTTAGAGAAGATATTCTAGCACTTAGAAGTTGGGCCAATGAGCACGGTGTTCTTGAAGATTTAAATGACAGACTATATACATGGGCATTATATGATGCGCCTAGTGATGCAATAAGAATTAGATTATTCTTAGATATACCGGATACAGAAACGCGAACAATCTTCGCACTATGTCATCCACACATAAAATGCTAAATGCAAATACTGTAAGTTGCAAACCAAGGGAATTAAAAAGATGGCACGGGAAGAATTGCAAGAAAAACAAGTAGAAGTCCTCACAGCATATGGGAATACAACTGACTATATAAAGAATACAAGTAGGGATTATTCTATATATGTATGTCAGAGCCGAGGTATTCCAAGCATCTGCGACGGTCTCAAGGATGCACAAAGAAAAGCCTTGTTTATCATCAAACCTCTAACTGATAAGATTAAAACTATATCATTAGCAGGTTCTATGATATCCTCAAATATCTATCTACACGGAGACGCCAGTGCAGCAGAAACTTTAAGTTTGATGGCTGCTCTCTATTGTAATAATGTGCCATTCTTGCATGGTATAGGCGCGTTTGGCACCAAAGTTGGTCCAACTGACTGGGGTGCTCCTCGTTATACATATCTCAAGAAATATGCTATGACTGATTCTTTGATTTATCCAGATTATGACATCATACCTCTCAAAGAGAATTACGATGGTTCTGTCATGGAGCCTAAAAACTTCTTGCCTCTGATTCCTCTTGTACTACTCAATGGTATTAGTGGTATTGCAGTGGGATGGAGTACAGAAATATTACCTCATGCTCTAGATGATTTAATAAATGCAACTTTAGCAGCTATCGACGATGCACCGATACCAAAGTTGATACCCAAGTATGATTATCTTGATTGTAATGTGCGTAACATAGCAGGTAATAGCTGGGAATTTACCGGCAAGGTACGTTTTGATGGCAACACTATCTGGGTAGAAGAACTACCTCCCGATCTTAGCTTGGAGAAATTTAAAGCTCGTTTGAATCAAATGGAAGACGAGGAACGCATCAATACCTACATTGATCGCAGTACCAAAGACATTAAAATTGAAGTACGCTTCAAACGTGGTACTATAGCTGATTGGACAGAAGACAACGCTATAGATTTCTTCAAGCTGCGTAGCAAGGCAACCGAACGCATAGTTGTACTCGATTGGGCTGGCGATAGCATTAAACAATATGAGACTGCAGAACAATTGGTTAAGGAATTCGTCGAATGGCGGTTGGGATTCTACAAAGTACGTTACCAGCGTATGGTTGATGAGGTTACGGCTGATCTCTGCTATAATCTAGCGTTGAAAGCGTGTTTTGATGGAAACTTGCCAGCATTTTTACCAACTGCTGCAAACAAGAAAGCAATTGTAGAACAGATCAAGATACTAACTGATGGTATTCCAATTGGAGACGATCAACACAGCCAAATAGCAGCATTGCCCAGCTATAGATGGGCCAAAGACAGTTATCAGGACATCTTGGATAATATTGATAAGCTTAGTAAAACTTTGGCAGATTACCAATCAATATTGGCTAGCCCAAAGAAACAGCGCGAAATCTACAAGAAGGAAGTACAGGCTCTCAAGAAGTTACCAAAGATTGATAGGTGATTGTTGGTTGACAATATATCACTTACAATGTAATTTCATTCTGAATTAACCAGAGAGGATAACGTGAAAACTCCAACTTTAGGAGAATTGTTGGCTAATAGTCAACGTGTGCTAATCGGCGTTAGTGGTGGTGCAGACTCTATGGCATTGCTACATATGATTCACCAAGAACGCGACAATTTAGCTAAAGATTTCAAAGTTCTGCATGTAGATCATCAGATTAATCCTAATAGTGCTGCATGGGCCAAGCTTGTGGAAGATTATTGCGCTAGCATTGACATGCCCTGCGAAGTGGTCACAGTTGACGTGTCGATGTGGGGAAATAATTTAGAGCAAGCTGCTCGAAAAAGCCGTTATGATGCATTTTCAAAACAAGATTGCGATACCATTGTGCTAGCTCACCACGCTGACGATCAGGTAGAAACATTCTTTCTCAAGTTGTTCAGGGGTAGCGGTCCCAAAGGGTTGAGGTGCATGAGCCCAAATTCCCCCTGTTGGTTTGACGAGAGCAAACGAGTCGTGCGACCATTGCTAGACATGTCTAAATCGCAACTTGTTGAATATGTTCATGACAATAATATCCCTTATGTTACAGATCCCAGCAATGTTGATATCAGCTATGATCGCAATTGGATTCGACAGTGTCTAGTACCAACCATTCAAGAGCGCAATGAAATTGCAGACATCAACATCCGCAAAGCTGCTGCTATTCAAGAAGAAGCTTATGGGTTGATGACTGATCTAGCTCGTATTGATCTTGATAATGTAAAGATGTCAAATGGTGATTTAGATTGGAAGAAGCTGCGTTTGCTGAGCGTGCCACGAGTTAAAAATTTAGTGATGTTTGTTTGTGCAGAAAACAACATTATTGATGTCAGTATTCACCATGTTGAAGCCTTTGCTAGAGGTCTCATCAATGCAGACTACGACAGCAAGAATGAGCTAAGGCTAAGAGACTTTCACATGTATAAGCGCGGTCGCCGCGTTATCATTGACTGATTTCAACTATATATAGTATAATTATATTTGTGCATCGAGACAAGCCATGAGTGCTATACTCGAATGTGCTACCAAACAGGAGAGAACCATGACTAAAAAACATGCTATCGCGTGTGTAATAGCGCTTTTGGCGTCTGCATCAACTATGCAAATAAACACTGCATCGGCTATTGAGAATAATTCTATTGATATACATCATAAACATACCCGTCATATGAAAAATGAAGCTAATGAATCTGTAACAACAAATAACATTGGTCATAATAAACATGCAGTAGACAATACATTAAATTCTAACCAATTGTCAAACACAAATGATAATGTGCTGAATGTAGCAAGTAACTATATTGGTTTGAAATCCAGCACCAATCGATTTGAGCTTATGGATTTATTTAGGGGTGAGTTTTTACGTAATATAGATCCAACTCGTATACCATGGTGTGCAGCATTTGTTAATGCTATTTTGAAAAAGTCTGGTACCGATAGCACGCATAGCCTTGATGCAAACAGTTTTATGACATGGGGACATACCACCAACTCTCCTAAAACAGGCGATATAGTTCTTCTGAGGTTTGGTCGCCACACAGGTATTGATCACGTTGGTTTCTATCTTGATACTGTGGTTGTAGATGGAGAACATTATATCAGAGTTGTAGGCGGTAATCAGAGTCACCAAGTGCAGGTGTCTTATTTCAGGCCTACACAAGTAGTGTCATATAGAACTGCTAGTTAATTAGGTACCTCGGTTAAATTTAACAACCATACTCTTAGCTACCCAACCAACAAAATTTAATTTATTGTCTATACATATCATATAAACAATTATTGCATATCAGTGCATTTTGATTGTTCATTAGGTTGGAGAGATTATGAAGGCAAGTTTCTCTAGATTCATCTATAAATCTAGAGAACTTATCGCTGGGCCAACTGGCTATATCTGATATCAAATCTATGATCTTTTGCATTCTAATGTTACCATCCACAATATCGTCATAACTTTCATCTATCCAGTTGCCAAACGTCTTGTATCCTAGATTTCTAAGTTCTGCTAGAGATCCTGTAGAATTTAACATGATGAATGGTTGGCAATATCTAATAGGATGGAAGGTCTTCTCACTGAAGAATATCGAATCTTCATAAAACATAGTTTCAGTAACAATGCTCATACCGGTACGAGAATAATAATAACCAACATTGTTGTTTTCATGGTAATTGGCTAAGTTTGGTGTCCAGTTGTCTGTATCTACAATCATTGGTAGTTTTGGATACAGTTTTTCTAATGATTCTATTGTGATTTTATAGTCGGGTGTGACTGAGGGTAATGCTATTCTAGCATAGTCTAATATATCAATGTCAAATGAATATTTGCTGAAGCTGATAACAAAATAATCTAACAGGTTTGCTTCGTATAATTTAGATAGTAGTAATAACCTGTGTGGTCTATGTATCCTATTGAACGAAAGGAATCTTTTTATTAAAGGCAGCTTGATGTCAGACCGGTGTCCTTCTTTTGCCAAGTTTCGTGCTATTCTTTCAAAAGTTAAATTTACCAAAGGTCTAATATTGTAACCTTTATTGGCAAAATGGTCATTTGCATTAATTGACCCTGTAATAAACAATACTCTATCTAACGGTATATTTCTTTTGAGCATGAATGATTCTGCTGCATGTACCCGTGCATCATCATACCAACACTCTGATGCAAGATTAATAGCTATGAACCCTAATTTTTTGTGCAAACCGTCTATCAATAATGGATTAGACAAAAACTTATCTAACATTGGACTATCTTCTGCGAAGATGTCTCTGTCATAATACCATTGCAATACATATATCCATTTGTCGTTCTGAGATAGGTCTTGTACATTTTTATATTCAAATCTTGGATCGTGATCGAAGATGTCGTTTAACGTATCATCTTGGAAAAACCAATCTTTGTCCAAATCAATTGCCCATGGTCCTATTAAATTGTCGCCTATCCAGTTCCATTGAGGTTTACCTTCTTTGGATTCGTGGAACAATATATAAACTTTGTGATCGGACATTTGTGATATTTACCAACTGTATATCACAAGAAAAATGTGCGTTTGACAGATCGCAGCACACGACGTATCATTATAACAGTGACGAGGTATCAACATGAATCTAAAAATATTTGGATTATCCAACAAAGTAAATCACAAGATGATACGTTGTGCATCCCATTATTATATTGATAAACTAATGACAGATCATTCTGATGTTAAAGTGAATTTAAGGTTTATGAATGGACTTATTGATAAAATGAGTACCAAAGCACAAACCAAACAGAATCTGCATTCTTTTACTATCAACATTGACTGTGACATGGGCGTCAATCAAACTCTTAGATCTATTGCGCATGAAATGGTACATGTCAAACAATTTGCACAGAAGCAGTTGATATATCATGCTGATGACAATTTGGTATATTGGAGAGGTGACATTGTGTCGTGGAACCAGCAAGATTTAGAGGTCTATTATAATAGTCCATGGGAAGTTGAAGCAAACGGCAGAGAGATTGGACTATATGAGATGTTCAAAATACACTGGAGAAAAATCAAACGCAAAGAACGTTTGAAAATTTCCAAAGCTAGCTGTTGACAAATACAAAATCAATGCTATATTAAATGTCACGCAGCAATAGGGAGTTTATCATGGGTTTGGATATGTATCTTGAAGGTCGCAAATATCTAACTTCAGACTGGGACGATCCTCAACAGGATGTTACCGAAGATGGATTTAGACTCAAAGAGAAGACCCTAGAACTTGGCTATTGGAGGAAGCATCCAAATTTACATGGATATATTGTGAATAATTTTGCTGATGGTGCATATAACTGTCAGCCAATTGTTCTAAATGAGCCAGATATCAAAGATATCATTCACGCTATCAAGTACGATAGTTTGCCGCACACTACTGGCTTTTTCTTTGGTACTAGTACTGCACTTGACAGTCCTTCATACGAAGAAGAAAAACAAGAAGATATTGAGATTTTTAACAAAGCTTTGAAATGGCTAGAAGTTGATGAACCCAAGACACATAAGAGTGTAATTTATCAAGCAAGTTGGTAACAGGATAATGTATACAGTATCAACTATATTGAAAACTATAGGAAGCGTTGTGCGCAATGTGTTCCTATATGGATTGTTTTGCGGGTTGATATTTCTAGTAGTTACGCATTATGCTAGAGAAGTATCTGTAATGTTGTTTATGCTGATGGCATTGTCTGTACTGTGATCTTACATTTGATTAATGTACATTAATCTCGCGTATGTTATAAAAATACGCGAGATTTTGTTAAATTTTTTTGGTTGACATATCTTCTGCAGATGCTAATATCTAGCTTGAGGTTCGCAGGAGGACGTTAATATGTACAATGACAACCGTAATTTTGACCGTCAGTTCCGCTTGTTCAATATAATTTTCTGGACGTTTTTTGTTATTGTGGTTGTGGGAATTGGAACCATTTGGTATCTTACTATTAGCAATTTCCTTCATTATTCTCAGAATCCCGCCGAAATTGGGCATTTTATGGGCGAAATTGTCAAGGGTTTCAATGACACAAAATAATGGTTGACCAAATATATTCAATGTGTTAATCATAGGCAAACGCAACGGAGACGCTACAGTGGTTACTCTCGATTACCTTCGTACGGAATTTCCAAGGCTCAAGATGGGTCAGGCAATCACAGGCCGTATTCCCATGTCGTACTTTGAAGCTAATGAAGCATAAATACGTCGCATTGCTAAGGATGCAGCCTTGAAAATCTTTTATCGAGGACCTCGCCGCAGCAATCGCAGCTTGGGTCGTCCTACCAATACACGCCGCTGCGATGCTGTGGCGGTTGTGCTCTCGGCTTAAGGAGTATCGCAAATGTCTACAGATAATAACAGTTATCGCAGCAATATGGACTTTCCTGTTGAAGCCCTTGCTATTGCCATGTGGGGTGTTAGTAACAACGGACCTCGCGATCTAGAAGATCATGAGATTGTTGAGCGTGCTGCTCGAAAGATTGAAACTCTCAAGAAGATGATTTTGGCAACTGGCTTCAGTGAAAAGATGCTCAATATCATCATGGAAGAATAAAATAGTTGACAGCACCCCATAAGGTGCTAGTGTGCAATATAACGAAACAAGGAGATACCCATCATGTTGTATACCGTTTGGCTCGTTAATTTCAATACTGTTGTTTATGAGGGACCCGACCGTGATGCGGCTATGGCTGCTGCTATTCGCACAGGTCTTGAATGTGCAATGGCCTTTGATAACAAGGTTATGAACTGGAGCCCCGTTGGTGGCTGGCGCTATCTTTGCTGAATTACAGGAGAATCAAGTGGATTATCGCACTACTGAAATTGAAACTGAGTTTGACGAACAGGGTAACTGTACATATCTAGTCATGTGTTTTGTTAGGGATCAGAGAGAGCCTGTTGATATTCAGCGATTCTCTGAGCTCGCAGATGCACGTAAGTTCACTCGCCGTTGGTGTAACGGTACTGTGTAAATAGAAACATCAACTAGGAGAGAATTATATGACTGATCGCAAGACTGATGAAGAAGAACTAGTGCAGGATATGCCTATGAAGCTCTAGAAGAGGAATTTGGAGAGGGAGTTGACTCCTCCGTTGAAAAGTTGGTTATTCAGGCAAATGACTTTGAAGAACTCTATGCCAACTTGGTTAATGCTCTGGGATATGACCTAGCAAGTGCAGTATTTGAGCAGATATCTAGTGTACATGTGATTAATGGCAAACTTACAGAGTCTCCTGCCACTATTTACGATACTATCCACTAAGGATTTGCCGCCAAGGTGTAGCGTTAAATTAAAATCATTATTTTGAGGAGAACCGTGTATGTTTGGAAAATTGTTTGGATCTTCAACTTTTTTGCCGCCGATGCCTAAACCGGTTGAGTTGCCACGAATGCCAAAGGTAGGAGGCAATTGGAAGGAGGATTTTGTCAAAACTCCTTATTTTAGGACAGACTGGTCTATAGCTTCGATTATCTGTGTGATTAGGACTATGGGATTGCTAGACACCGAAATAGTACCAGACGAGTTCTTTTGGGAATGGGCCAGGCAGTATGAGTTTAGAAACGGTATTACAGAAGGTGACCGAGAACTTGCTAACAAAATAATGAGTGTATATTCAGCTTGGCATTTTATGAAGGCAGAAAAAATTGAACGTAAAGATCTAGCCGATAGGTTGGTGAAGTTTTGGAATCTCTGTCAGCAGTATATTATAGATAACGATATTATTTTGTGAGTTAAAATAACTGTTGACACAGTTCACAAAGATGCTATAGTTGCGACATAGGGCAATAGAGGAGCTTAGCATGTATTACAGATATGCTGCGTACAATAGCAAGTCTAGCCGTAAGAAGACTCAATCACAAGTCCCTGTTGTTGAATATCCTATTGCAGATGTTTTTGCCGCAGCCGCTGCTGCTCAGCGTGTCAATGGCGAGTATGTAAAAGAATCACGTATTGAATACCGCAAGGTTGGCAATAACGAAGAAGCTGTGCAGATCACGCCCAACAAGATTCTTATTCGCAAATTCCTTTCAGATAGTGCTGATCAAATTACTGATGATGATCGAAATGAAGGCGCGGCAGTCCGCAGCTATTGGAAGCTCAAGATGTTTGCGCTTCTGCAGGGTAATGCATCTGACTATATTTCAAAAGCCGTTGAACTAGCTAGCAAAGAGACTATTGCAAGCAATGATGCACTTAGCCTTGCGCTGATATCCAGCTTGCCTGCTGGTTATATTCGAGGCATGGAACGCGATGTTCGCGACGAGGTTAAACAAGATGCAGTGTTACTGAGTGAGTATCAAGGCCGAGAAGGCGATCGCATTAAAGGTCGAGTGCAGGTACTTGATTGCATTTACAGTCAAAAATGGCTATGCTATTATGTCACTGGCAAGATTGGTAACAATGTGTTCATGTGGGCGTCAAAGTCTGAGATCAATAGTGGCTCTGAATTTGAATTGCAGGGACGTGTTAAACGACACCGTGACAATAACATTACGCAACTAAATTATGTAAGACTTAAATGAGAACGCTAATGTACAGACAACCAATGCTCAATCCAGGAGATGTATCAATGAAAGAACTAATGGTAATTGTAGGCGCGATAGTAGTTTTAGCAGCTATTATTCTGTCGCCGTTAGCTGTTATTTGGTCCGTAAATACCCTGTTCAAAACTGGTATTGAATACACATTTGTCAATTGGTTAGCTATGCTGGTATTGCAAGGTGCATTGACTGTTAGGTACAGTAATTCATCTAAGAAGTAATGGCACACCTAGCATTTGCTATGGAATGGTGGTACATAGGCCATCGCGCCCGCCTATGTACTACCATTGTTAACGCTACATCATCAGAGAAATCTGCCATCAAAAAATGGTGCCAAACGCACGGGTTGAAATTTAAAAATTCTAAATCTTGGCAGGATTATTTAGAATCTGTGTGGTGCGAGAAGTTTGGAATTAAGAACTCCGATGACATTTGGTATAGTCATAGTGAATTTCAAGCATATGGTAGCGACAGCAAGCTAATTGAGCTAGATAAGTTTTTGAAGACATTCCCAACCAGACCTTACGAATTAATAGTGTCTGGTATGTCTGAAAAAGAACTAAAGGCAATTTGCAAAGGCTCCAATCACAACATAATCAAAGACCTTGAAAAAGAAGGTAGGTTCTGCGTTAGCTTGAGCGATGTCAATACATTCATATACCTAACATTGAAAGCTGACATTAGATACAATATAAGTTGACAGATACACAATACATCATATCATTATGATATGAGTAACCCTTCTGCATTAGTTGTCATACCAACTACAGGCGCACAACATCTATCTACTGCTATTGGTAGTGTACTAACCCAAACACACTCTAATGTAGAGTGTCTTGTGGTAATAGATGGTCCTGATTTTATTTCAGCAGCAAAGTCTATAACAGATCAGTTTCCTACAGTAAAGATCATGACGCTTCCTTGGAACACAGGGGCCAATGGTTTTTATGGGCACAGGATATATGCTGCTACCAGTTTCATCAATAATCATGACTATTGGCTAGCATTAGATCAAGACAACTATTTCAAACCAACACATGTTGAAGAACAAATCAGCAACTGTGAAAATAATCAGTTGGATTGGAGTTACAGCCTACGCAGCATCTATGATAAAGATGGCAATTATCTATTAGATGACAATTGCGAAAGTTTAGGTAAGTGGCCAATATTCTTAGGAGATCAGCATCATCTAGTTGATACCAGTTGTTATTGCATACGACGAGAAGTCTTAACTAGGATAGGCGGTGCATGGTATGGGGGTTGGGGCGGAGATCGTCAATTTTATGCCACCATAAGTCATTACTTCCCTAAATTCTCCACAACAGGGTTGCATAGTGTATGTTATAGATTAGACGGCAATCCCAATAGCGTAAATGCAGACTTCTTTGTCAAAGGCAATGCAGAGATGGCTAGAAAGTACGGAGGAATCTTCCCATGGATTGCGAAACATTAACAGCCAAAATTAAAGAAGGTCACCTAGTAATAAACATAACCTATCGTCTAAGCTTTGACGACGATAGCAACTTAGTGTCAGCTGAACCAGAAGACAATTACAGATATGTATGGAGCGATAGCATGGACGACTTCCTAGCTAACTGTTTTGGCGAATATAAAGTCAACGCAACAGAGTTTACACTGACGTTTAGTGACAGCCGCGACTACATGCGTTATTGTTTGGCTATTGATAGTGAGTACTAAATGCCGTCTTGGCGTTAAATAACATCATGAAAGATTACATCAAATATTTTGCTTACGGCCACAATACCAACATTAGTGAATTCAAAAAGCGAGTACCCGGCGCTAGATTATTAGGTACCGGAACGCTGTTTGGGTGGAGACTGGAACTTAAACATTTTGCCAATATAGTGCGCGATGCTGATAGCAGTGTGCAAGGTGTTTTGTATAGCATGCTTCGTACACAACTAAAGAACTTAGATAAAGATGAAGATTATCACGATCACTATGACAGAACTAGAGTAACAGTTGATGTAAGTGGCGAACGAGTATCAGCTATCACTTATGTTATGACAAATGATTACGAACATGCTCAATTACCAAACTCTAAAAAATTGCCAACTGCAAAATATATAAATTGGATTGCACAGGGATACCGAGAGAACCTTATCGGGCTAGCTCAGTTGATCACAGCATTAGAAGATAGAATTAACGATGCATACAACAAAAACTCATGAAAGGTCTGATTGGGGTTATTCAAAGACCTTTTCATCCTACGACGATGCTAATTCTATTGATAGAATCGAACTTGGTTATATAGTTAAGTTACCAGATGCTGTTGTGAGACGCGCTCTAACAGAATGGTGCAAATCTAACTGCAAATCCAAATGGGGATGGTGGTTTGATGCTGACAATGGCTATATAGGATTTGAAAGTTTAGAAGAGAAGATGCAGTTCTGCCTCAGTACTGACTATATGAATTGACAAATTTATGCAGTAGTAGACATACTCTATTATAAAAATAGAGGATGAATCTATGAATCACACAGAGATGGTAGCAGAGTTCCATAAGACCTATTCAGCATATATTAGCGATAGGCCACAACTTCCTTCGCCAGAAGTTCGAGAATTGCGTTATAAGCTACTAAAGGAAGAATGGGAAGAATATGTAGAAGCTGAGTCCAATCATGATCTAGTGGAAATAGCAGATGCACTTGGTGATATGCTGTACATTATACACGGAACTGCAGTAAGCTATGGTATACCTATCAATGAGATATTTGAAGAGATACATCGCAGCAATATGAGCAAGTTGGGCGAAGACGGTAAGCCTATACGCAGAGAAGATGGCAAGGTTATGAAGGGGCCAAACTATTTTAAACCTGATATTGCTGGAATAATTAACTCAGTTGAACGATAATGGCTACCATAATATATTACCATGCGGTGTGCGAGCGCTGTATGGTAAAATGCGTTAAACATCACAAAGATAATGGCAACTGGGGTATGATATCTTGGTCTGAATGTCCAATATGCGGCAACGGAGATCCACAACTTGATACAGATGATTGTGGATTAACGGACGACGAGTTAGAGAGCAATCGCAGGTTCTTGATGTTTATGAAAGGTCAAGATCCAGATGAAACAATAGGTGAAACATGGGATTAGGCCCGCCAGTTTGTACTAAATGTAAGGTTATTGGCGTTGTAACACCAAAAGATGATCCTCGATACGGTGCTACAGTGCCGTGGGGTGCAAGTTATTGGCATTGTCCAATTTGCGATACGCCAAAATTAGACAATCATCTATGGGAGTATCCTCAAGAACAACAAGATGAGATTGAGGGCAATACACTATTTTTGAAATTTATGAAAGGTATAGAATGAATATAATCCTATGCGTACCGGGTAAGCAATTTTCAGATAATTGGATACACAGTTGGAACGACACTATATCTGCTATCAGCAAGGCGGGGCACACATGGGGTTATAGCATGGCGTATGATCCTGTTGTATATTATGCTCGTAACAGAGTGCTAGGTGGCAACAACACTGCAGGTAAATCGCAATATCCGTTTCAAGGTACAGCCAACTATGATTACATGATGTGGATAGATAGTGATATGGTATGGCGAGGAGAAGATGTACTGAAGTTAATCAACTTAGATAAGCCAATTGCGTCTGGTTGTTATGTTATGCAAAACAACAACCAATATCCTATCGTAGAGACTTTAGATTATGATAAGTTAGCTACGCAAGGTACATTTGAATTTATGAGTCGATCTGATCTAGCTGCTAAAACATCGCCCTTCAAAGCTAGCTATGTTGGATTTGGATTTGTAGCTATCAAGAAGGGTGTTTTTGAAACTATGGAATATCCTTGGTTCCGTCCGCGATGGGTTGATTATAATAACTTCAGCGATTTCACTGCAGAGGATGTTGGATTCTGTTGGACAGCTCAAGAAAAAGGACATGCTATTTGGGTTGATCCTTCTGTTAAAGTAGGACATGAAAAGTTCATGGTATTGGGATGATCAAAACAGTAAACAGATTCTTTTCTCTGAGTTATAGCAGTGATAAAGTAGCATTTTACTTAGAGATGCTCAATTTTACTGTGAGTGTGATAGCTAGTATGTGGTTAGCTATTACAGCCAATCATCCTGACATGCGTATTATCTATCCCATCTACTTAGTAGGTAGTGTAGCGCAGACTTATGCTAGCTATCGACGACAGGCTATTTGGGTTATGATGCTTACAGCATACTTTAGCTTCACTAATATACTTGGTTTAGTTAGAGCATTAAATTGGCTATAAATTTATAACTTTTAAAAATTATTCAAAGAGGAATATGCAATGGCAGAAAAGATAATGATAATTAGGCATGGAGAAAAACCTGCCAAACATCAAAAAGGCATACTGTCTACAGGTCAAAAAAGCCTAGACAGTCTTACAGTTCGAGGCTGGCAAAGAGCGGGAGCATTGGCACAGATATTTTCTCATTCCAACGGTGGTATAGAACCCCCAACTAAATTGTTTGCCTGTTATAAGTCGAAACATGCTCAACGAGCATTGGATACTATTACGCCATTGGGAGAATTGCTGGGCATACATGTTAACACAGATATACCAAGAGATTCTGAAAAAGAAATGGCTAGAGTTGCTATGAATTCAGAAGGTATTGTATTGATTGCATGGGAACATAAATGCATACACAAGATAGCCAATCACATAGTTGATAAAAGGCACGTTCCGCAAAAATGGCCAAATGATAGATTTGATATGATATATGTTTTTGATCGCCAATTAAACGGCGAATATGTTTTCTATCAAGTGCCTCAACTAGCACTCAAAGGTGACTCATCAACGATATTCAAAATATGATATCGTTGATGCAAGTCCCGTAGGTTACAAACTCCCACTCTTCTACTGTGTAAATTGCCATGTGTTATCTCCAATTTAGCTGATGGTGTCTTTCCCATTCTCTCTCTAGTGCTTCTAAATGTACTCTGTCTTGTGCCTGAGATAGGAATTCATACATAGCCTTCTGATGGCGTTCTATCTTTGCTTCTGTACTGAAATGGTACAAAATCTTCTTAATCCATGAAATCATTTCATAGTCTCCTTTGTGTTAGGGCTGCAATTTTTATGCAGCCCTTTGAGTAATAATTACTTGTTCCAGTTGTTAACAGAACCGGCCCAATTTGCCCAAGTCTTAGCAACTGTGTCGTTTAGCTGGCGAACCTGCTCAGCAAAGTTTGATAAACCATACTGCTTGGCTATCTTGGTGTTTGCCTCAGTTACAGCTTCTCCAAAGCTTACAAAATCCTTCAAAGTCTTGCTGCTAGCCTCTGTGAGGTTATAGGTTAGCTTGCGATTGAACTCGGTAGCGGCTTCGCCAATTGCCTTGAGATTGAAGACATCTTCCTGTGTCTCTGTTGTGGTATCTGTAGTCTTGGTCATGTTAAGTCTCCTCGATAATTGAGCAGTGGGTTCTTCCCACGCTTATAGTGTATGGTATTTATTGTTGCAGTGCAACATAAATTGTGCATCGCACATGCATTGACAGCATACCAGGTGTGTTGTAATATGTGTTATGGAACAGGAAGAGATTGAGAAACATATCTATCAACTTAATCAGAGCATAAGATCTCTGTACAAATTTGAAATAAACAAAAAAGCCAAGAACCATAGTAACTATTATGAATGGCAAACTTGTATAGATGAGTTAGGAGCAAAAGTCTTAATCTCTATGAAGAGTGGGCTTCCTCATAACGAGTGGATGATAATTTCACATCCAAATTATAAAGTATATTTTCATAGAACATGGCCTGATTATGATAAAACTGGCGCCGATAGAATACTTGGCAGTTTGAAATTTAGTTGGGTAGGAGATATGAATCTGATGAAGCAGCACAGCATTTTTATGCAACTAAAAAACTAAAAATATTTTTATAAATTGTTACGTTGTTTTAAGTGTACTCTAAAGCTACCTGCAGGACCATTCTTTCGACCTAGAGGTTCCCATTCTCTAATAGTTTTTGTAGCTCTGCACCAACTTTCAAATTCTCTAGCTATTTGGCCGCTTTTGCCAGTTATGACCACAACACTCTTGTCGCCATTCTTGTGATGCTGATCTATAAACTCTTTGAATCGCAGCCACGCTTCGTTTACAGGAAATCCGTGCAGATCCAGCTTGCGAGTAGTAACTTCGCTATAGGTATATTTTGGTATGAACGTGTCTCTGATATCTCGCAAATGAGATATATACCGTTGCCACATATCTCGATCTCTAGGATTAAGGGTATCTGAGGACTCGTTCATTGAATATACCTTGTGTTGCATCTATAAATAATAGATGCAGATGAGAGAATTAATCAAGATACTAGAACAAGTAAATGATAGCAGTAACAAAATAACACGTTCTGCATTCATATACCTGCCTCCAAAAACCCCCAAAGACAAATTCGCACAATGCAGTACCTGCCAATTGTTTTTACCAAATGCACAACGTTGCGGAATTTTTGGTAAGAGTGATGTTGTAAAGGCATCTGCATCTTGCGGATTATATCTACATGGCAAACCGCATGATGATCAACCAATACAAGACATTGTCACACCAGAACAAGCAGGATATGTTGATCATGCTGTTAGATGTGAAAATTGCAGTTGGTACAAAGATCGGCAATGCGATCTATTCAAACTGTTGAATAGCAAAATACCAGATGCATTTGATTGCGATCCAAACGTTGAACCACAGGCTTGTTGCAATGCCTGGCAAGAATGACATTTGTATAATTTCAATATTTGAACTATAATATAAGAGAGGACACGACACTCAACCCTCATAAAATATTCTGGTGTCATCTTAGGAGAACATAGATGGCAAAAATCATTATAACAACTGATTCAGGTAAGACTTTTACAGTTGACACCCTAGACAAATATTTGATGGATACAAGTGATCTTGGATTGCAGTCTACAATTGAGTTGTTTAAAATTATAGCAGAAGAAGTAGCAGCATTACATAATGCTGAAAAAGATTCTGTGGGAGTTAAGTGATGGCCAAGTACGTATCGACAAAAACTTACAAGCAGCTAGGACCAGTAGCATATAGGCAGTGGCGTGCAGACAGTCATTGTAATCAGATCCATGGATATGCACTCAGCTTCCATTTTGAGTTTGAATCAGATACACTTGATGTTAGAAACTGGGTAATGGATTTTGGTGGATTAAAGCCATTGAAGAGTTTGTTAGAAGATTGGTTTGACCATACTCTACTAGTAGCAGCCGATGATCCACAGCGCGAACACCTGCTCAATCTAGGCAAGCTTGGGCTAGCTAAAATTACAGAAGTAGAAAAGACTGGATGCGAAGGGCTAGCAGATTTCCTCTATGAATATGTAAACACTATATTTTTGCCAAATTACGGTGAGAAAGATCGCATATGGTGTAGCAGAGTTGAAGTAAGAGAGACTGATGCCAACATGGCCATGAGGATCGGCCATAGAGAAGATCGAGAATTTGATTAAATTAAACGTTTACCATCTAAAATACTGATAAAATAATATATGCCCGGCTAATATTATGCGCGGGTATATATTTCTGCGTCACTGTCTTAAATACAGTTGATGTCGAACGTGAAGGACTATAAAACGCCGCAATATTTATATAATTTTCCAATGATATCAACAAGATATTTTTGTAATATTGACAGGCAGTCCTGCGCAGTATAAAACGTAAAAAAAGGAAGATTTAAGCATGATAAAATTGATGAACGTTGCAGCCATCTGCACCTTATTATTAACTGCCGCTGCTAGTGCAGCTGGTTATGATAGCGAATTGGAGGCATTGAACAAGAGATTTGTCGTTACTGATCCAGAAATTGCAAATGCCGATGCGTCGTCTAAAAGACAGATGACTTGCATTGCTCTAAATGTTTATTTTGAATCTAGAGGTACAATTGAACGACAGCAAGAAGGTGTAGCTTGGGTAGTCAAGAATAGATCTAAGTCAAATAAGTTTGCAGGATCAAATATGTGTGATGTAGTATTTCAGAGAATGGGAGGATTTCCGCAATTTGCATGGATCGCACATCCAAGTAAGGGATATGAATCTGGATCTTGGAAGCAAGCCCAGGCTATTGCAAAAGGTGTATTTTATGATAGAATACCGGATCCAACCCACGGCGCATTAAGTTTTCATGAAGTTAATCTTCCTGCAAAGTTTAGGAAATATGACAGAGGCGGATTGAGAATTGGAAGCCACGTATTCTATAACATAGCTGCTAAATAGTTGGCAATTATCATCGAGGAATAAAGCCAATGAGCATTTATCAGCCAATACCAACTTATTACAGAGTTACCTGGACAGCAAATAGCCCAACCGACTATACTGGTACAGGAGGTGTAACTCCATTCGGCAGTGTGCAGATGAATAACACTGTAGCAATCACTAGCACTGCTAGCAATCCCACTATGACCAACGGCGACATTATCATGTGCAACGATACTATGATAGGTCCGTTCACTGGTTCTAGCGGTTTAAGTGATGTGATTAACGCTTTCAACGCTATGACACAGTTTACAGGTGTAATGGCATCACAAGACTTCACTGGTTATCTAACTCTGCAGAGCATTGATCCAGTGAGCGCATTTATCAGTCTCAGCAACTTCAGTGGTACACCGCTAACCACTTTGGGATTGCCAGATGGTGGATATGGTTTAGGTAATCCAATCTACGGCGGTAGTTTCTCAAGTCCAAATAATAATGATAATGTTGTTATTAACGGAACAACTGTTACCTTTGTTACCGGTTCACTGACTATAGCTGGTGTGATACGCACTATCAACAGTTACACGGCAAGCACCAATGTTGCTGCTATACAATTTGGTAACAGAATACAACTTAACAGTCTAGATGGAGATCCAATATACTTTGGTGCAGGATCATCCGGAACCAGTGCTGCTATAGGATTTGCCGATAATACAGCATACGGCGGCAACATGACTCTAGCACAAGCTGTTGCGATAGATCAAGGTAGGCTTCGTTGGAAAGGTATGGTAGATACCGTTGAAACCACTCTTACACCAGTCTATTGGGATTCTATTGCTATGACAGGTAGTACTACAGACGGCGACAGTTTACCAACTACGCTTAGTTGGACTATAGGTGTCAGTCATCCAGAACAGTTGGTAACAGCTACTCTTGCAGGCGAGCCAGAAACAGTTGGCACTATGCTGTATGGTACTGCTGCATTGACTCGTATGCTAGCTAGAGCATTAACTGGTACTTGGTCTGAGAATAGGAAGGTATATAACAATACTTTAACTGTAAGGGGTGCGTATGCTCTTAGAGAGAATCCCATAATCATACAGTTTGTCACAGCTGGTCCTCTTGATACTCCTGCCAATATACATAAAATAGAAGGCAACTTGGACGTTGAGTTGATACCAAATACTTGATGTATTGCTATCACATGTGGTATAATAGCATCATTGTGATTGGATAAATTTGATGTTAACAACCATTTTGATGTTCATAGCTGCTGTTTGTCTAAGTGCTATAGCTGGTTATTACAGCGTAGTAGGAATGACCAGCATCTTCAGTGGAGCACTAATTCCTATCATATTGATGACAGGAACACTAGAAGCTAGCAAACTGATAGTAGCTAGTTGGTTATCAAACAATTGGAACAAAACGCATCTAGTATTGAGGTCATATTTAACTGTAGCTGTTTTGATACTCATGTTTATAACCAGCATGGGTATATTTGGCTTCTTGAGTAAATCGCACCTAGAGCAAGCTGCTGCAGGTGCAGAGCAACAAGCTCAGATACAACGTATTAAGGAAGAAATTGATAGACAGAATTCTATAATATCTGCAGCCAAGCAGAAGTTGTCTAATCTAAGTGCCGACAGCTCAGCTGGCGATGTTGCTATCGATGAACGTATAGCACAGGCCAACAAGATAATTGACGATGCTAATCAACGTGCGCAACCTCAAATAGATGCTCAGCAGAAGATTATAGATCAAGAAAACTCTAAAATTGAATTGAGAGTTAAAAGTGTACAGACACAAATTGATGATATAGACAAGCAAGTTGCTACTTTAGATAGCATAGTCAAATCATTAGTAGATCAAGGTAAAACTGGACCTGCGCAATACAAGCAGCAGCAGCAAAAATCAGATAGAGACCGTCTAGCAAAGCAAAAAGCTGATTTGATAAAACAGATAGATGATATACGTAATGCTCCAGACGGCATAATCGATGCTGCAAAATCTGAAATCGCAAAGGTAAGATCCAGTGTTGATACTGAAGTTAAACAGGCTAAGGATACTATCAACAAAATGACTGCCCAACTTGGGCAGAATGTTGATACCAACAAAGTACAGGTTGAATCTGATCAACTCAATGCCAAGATAAAAGAAGCCAACGATCAGTTAGATCAGTTAACAACTACAAAGTTTAAGTTAGAGAGTGATAATCGCAAACTGGAAGTAGAAGTTGGACCAATCAAATACATAGCCCAGATGATCTACGGAGACAGCATAGATCAGAACCTATTAGAACGGGCAGTTCGCTGGGTTATTATGACACTGATATTTGTGTTTGATCCGCTTGCAGTGCTGATGTTGATAGCCGCTAATCAAAATATCGCCAGATGGAAAAAATCTAGATTAGGACCTAATGAAAATGACGTTGATTTAGATCAAATTAAAGATATAAAAGAATCACAGCAGTTTGGTAACTCTTTAGCAATTGAAATAAATCTCAAAGAAGTATCGTATGAAACTGATGCCATTTTGGTTAATGAGATTGAAAAAGCTTTATCTGATATACATGAATCTAATGTAGAAATATTGGAAGATCTAACACCAATGGAATTTCCAAGTATTTCAACTGACATACAGAATTCTGCTGTCGATACACAAATTCAGGATGACAAATCTTCAAAAATAGTGTTTAATGATTTTGATGAGGAGCAGTCGAAGTATGTTACGATTGAGCAGCAAGAACCAACTGCAGCTGACGGATTTAAATCTCCGGTTGAACAGCAAATTGTCGAAGAGCTTTCGGTAGTTGTTGCGGATACTGAACAAATACTTGCTAAATTACAGCAGGACCATGCTGATGAAAATTTACCACAATCAACCAATATTATTGAACAACAGACTGTTGAAGAACTATCTGTTGCTGTGGCAGACACTGAAAAATTACTTGCTAAACTACAGCAGGCACATGCAGATCGTATGAGGAAATATACTCCTTGACCTCTTTGATCAATAAATAGAAATTATAGGAAAATGAATATGGCAGGACAGAACAAGATCCTACGTCAATGCAGCTTCTGCGGCAAAAACCAGCTACAAGTGCAGAAACTAATCAATGGCAATGATGTGTATATTTGCAATGAATGTGTAGATCTTTGTCACAGCATATTGTCGCAGGATGACGACTCAAAGCCGTCAAAGACTGACAAACGTATGATACCAGAGGTTATCAAATCCTATTTGGATGAAAGAGTAATAGGCCAAGATACAGCAAAGACTATATTGAGTGTAGCAATTTACAACCACCTACAAAGGGTAGAGAATCCTATTGTAGACGGAGTAGAATTAGATAAGAGCAACCTATTGTTCATTGGACCCAGTGGTAGTGGTAAGACTTATTTGATACAAAATGTCAGTAAGCTACTTGATATTCCTTTTGTAATTATCGATGCTACCAGTCTAACTGAAAGTGGTTATGTTGGATTAGATGTTGAGGATTGTATAGCACGTTTATATCAAGCATCAGGTGGGGATATTGATAAAACTCAGCGTGGCATTGTTTATATAGACGAGATTGACAAGAAAGGTCGTAAAGGAGAGAACGCTAGTATTACTCGCGATGTAAGCGGCGAGGGTGTGCAGCAAGCTCTTCTGAAAATGATCGAAGGTTGCGAAGTCAAAGTGCCTCCGCAGGGAGGTCGCAAGAATCCTCACGGCGAATATGTAACAGTGGATACCAAAAACATCTTGTTTATATTGGGCGGAGCGTTTGTTGGTATTGAAGATGTTGTTAGCAAGCGTCTAGATACCAATAACACTGGTATAGGATTTATGGCCACAATGCCTGGTGATAAACCAGACCCAGAACAAGTTCGCAAGATGATGAGGTCTGTAAAACATGAGGATGTAGCTAAGTTTGGTTTGATTCCAGAATTAATTGGACGTCTACCAATTATTGTTCCGTTTGATCACCTAAAAGAAGAGGATTTGATCAGAATTCTAACAGAGCCTAAGAATGCTGTAGTCAAGCAATTCCAAAAACAATTTGAACTTGATAATGTTAGGTTAGAGTTTAGGGATGCTGCATTGAAAGCGATAGCAGAACAAGCTATCGAAAAGAAAACTGGTGCTCGAGGATTGCGTAGCATCATAGAGAACATCCTGTTGCCCGCGCAGTTTGAATTACCGTCTCTGCAGGACAAGGGTGTAAGTACCGTGGTGGTCACGGAAAGCTGCGTCACTGATGGTCAGGACCCAGTTAAAATTTACAGGAGTGAAACAGAAGTTGCCAATAATTAATGGTGTTGCGAATCCTAGAGACCGCAGGCAGGCTGGAGATCTAATAAAGGATCAATATGCTGCAAATTATAACATACGACATCCGCAAGTTCGGTTAGTTGGAGATGATGGTTCTAATCATGGTGTCATAGATACAAAACAAGCTATTGCTATGGCTCAGTTAGAAGATTTGGATCTAGTGCTAGTAAATACTTCTGCAAATCCTCCTGTCGCAAGGATATGCGACTATAACAAGTTCATCTATGAGCAAAAGCGACACAAGAAAGAGCAAGATCGCAAGCTCAGAGAGCATGCCATCGTTGTCAAAGAAATACAGTTGCGACCCAGCATCAGCAATCATGATCTAGATATCAAGCTACAGCATGCTCGAGAATGGTTGGCAGACAATTGCAAGATCAAGATTGTGGTCAAATTCAGAGGGCGTGAGATGGCCTACAAATCCAAAGGATTTGAGATGATCAACAACTTTGTTGACAAGCTCGGTTGCAAGATTGAAAAGGCACCCGATATGAATAACAATACTTTGATAGCTATGGTAGCACCTGGTGCCAAAACTACCAAATAAATTTGACAATCACTTGTTAGAAATGGTATACATAAACGATCCAATTAGGAATGAGGAATCATGAGCGACGATATTTTCTTTGGCAAACGCGGCATATCAGTTAAGGTTTTTAATAATAACATTAACGGTGCCCTAACGCAGCTTAAACGCAAGGTTAATGCCGAAGGCATCAATAAGGAACTACGCAAGCGAGAATGCTTTGAACCAAACACTGCAAAACGTAGGCGCAAGTTGGCTGAAGCACAGATACGTTGGAAGAAGAAGTACGATCAAATTATGGAAGTACCTAAGCCCAAACGCAAGCTGAAGAAGAGGCAGTTGAAACAGCAGCAGGCGTCTGCAAATAATTCTTCTACAACTGTTCAGACATAATATCTAGTATCACAACAAAGTTTGTATCATGCTTATGTGGACGAGATAAACTCGTCCACATTTTCTTATCTAGGTCTTGACAATTGTTACTTCAATGACTACATATATTGTGTAGGATGCCAATAGGGTCCTACATTAACTTTCTTGCTTAACAAAGGAGAAACACTATGTACGATAACACACTTGATTCAATCATCAATCATCAACCAGCACCTCCGCACGCTCAATCGCAACTTTATTGGTTTTGAACCAACTCTAAGGCGTTTGACGCTAAGCGACTCGTTAGAAAACTCTGGAGGATATCCTCCTTATAATCTTGAAGTGATTGCAGATAATCACTATAGGATTACACTTGCGGTTGCTGGATTCAAGATGGAAGAGCTTGATATCACATTAGCCGACAACAAGCTAACCATTAGTGGTACCACATCTCAACGTAGCGACAACGATGTTAGAACATTTGTACACAAGGGTATAGCAGAACGTAGCTTTACTAGAAGCTTTATCCTAGCTGATCATGTGAACATCACTGGTGCTGAGTTGGAAAATGGTCTACTCACTATCGATCTAGAACAGGAAATACCAGAGGCATTGAAGCCTCGAAAGATTGCGATCAAACACAAAGACGTTATTGACGCAACACCTGTTAAATCGTCAAAGGCTTGATTGACACGCACCCATATGATGCCTACAATTAGGCATATGAAATAAAGGATGGAGCCATGGTAGAGACCAAGAATGATGTAGTTGTAGCTGTCATTGAAAAGGTTGCCATGGCTCCTCCTAGAATGTGGAATGTGGTATTATTCAATGATGAAAAGACCACAATGGAATTTGTAGTTCTTGTTCTGATGCAGATCTTCTATAAGAGTTTTGAAGAAGCTCAAGATATCATGATGAGTATACATGAGAATGGCAAGGGAGTTGCTGGCACTTATTCACTTGAGGTAGCATCTGCTAAACGAGACGACACTCTCAGCGTAGCAAGAACTAATGGATTTCCACTCGTAGCAGAAATTGAGCCTAACGAATGATCAACGATTTTGACAAATTAAAATCTCAGCTCAATGAAGGTTGGGCTAGAGTAGAGTTTACCAAAGTAGATGGCTCTAATCGCAGCATGCTCTGTACTCGAAATTTTGCTGAAATACCAGAGTCTCAAGTTCCTCATGGTACAGGAAAGAAACCAAATGATTCTGTGCTAGGCGTGTTTGACCTAGAGAAGCAAGCTTGGCGTAGCATTCGAATTGATAACATACAGAGCTGGCAACCCGAACGCAACCTTTGAGGTCTATTATGGGGCACTATGATGATCAATATGAAGAAGATTATCGCTTAGAACGTGAAAGACGAGAGCGAATAGAAAAGGCTAAGATAGCCAAAGGATATGAAAAGGTTCCTGAACCTCTAAGAGATTTTCTAAAACAAGAATGGATTCATGCGGATCAATTAAAGACGTTGAGGCGTTGGTTGAATACGTGTCCTTACTGTAAATTAGTAGACGATTGAGCACGCGATATAGCAGGAGAATTTTATGGATAACCCAATTTTGAGAATGGACCTACCAGCCGGTATGGTTCTGATAGAATGCTTTCCAGATCTAGCACCCAATCATGTAGCGCAGATACTAGATCAAGCCAACAGAGGATTATACGACGGTACGGTTTTCCATAGAGTGATATCTGGATTTATGGCACAGGGCGGATGGACAAAACAGCAATTGCCGCAACTTCAGGCAGAGTTCAATGACTATCCTCATGTTGAGGGTACTTGCAGCATGGCTCGTACCAATGACCCTAATAGTGCTAGTGATCAATTCTTCATCTGTTTCAATGACTGCAGATTCCTTGATCGGAATTATACAGTTTGGGGTAAAGTCATATATGGCATGAAGCATATACACGATGGTATTGCTAAGGGTGAACCGCCGGCGGAACCCACTCCAATTGTTCGCATGCGTCATGTAGGTACCATTAATTGATATGTTATTATTATAACAATAAATAATTTGCTATGAAAGCAATTGAGAGAATACATTTAGAAATAACGAGCAGATGCACGTTAGCTTGTCCACAATGTCCTCGCACCGAATTTAAGGATTTAAATATTATATCTGATATGCCTATAGAGACAGCAGCAGCGGCATGTAAAGGATATAATCATATGTACATAGTTGGAAATCATGGAGATCCTATATATCATCCTAAGTTTCATGAACTAATGTCTAGATTAAGGGAGGATAATCCTCTTTTGACATTTTATTTTCATACTAACGGAAGTTTCAGAAGTGAAAAATGGTGGATAAAAACAGCTAATATACTCAATCATCTAGATGAGATAGTTTTCAGTATAGATGGTTTACCTGGTAATGATCTGTATAGAGTTAATTCTAGATGGTCCTCTATAGAATTGGGTATCAAAACTTTACGTAAGCATAATACAAAATTAAAGATGACTTGGAAGTGGATACATTTCAAATATAATCAAAATGATGTAGAATCTGCTATAGATATTGCTAAAGATCTAGGTTTTGATCAATTCTGTTTCGTTGAGAGCGACAGGACTCAGGACGGACATTGGTTAACACCGGAGATTTCCTGGAAATCAGTGAAGGATAAGTTATATGCCAGTTGTAGAAGCTAAATGCGCAAGAGGAGATTCTTCACCTTTTGTTAATCCGGATGGGTATTATTTTCCTTGCTGTTGGGTAATGAATATTCCTGAAGTTATAACTCTAAAAGAGTTTCTCGGCGATACATTTGAAGAGTTAAACATTAACAATTCTAGCTTAGAAGAGGCTATGAATAGCAATGCTATGAAAAGAATAAGAGATAGCTGGGAAGATGGTAGTTTTCAACCATGTGTATGGTATTGCAAACAAAAAAATAATTTGTATAATGTACAAAATGAGCGAGAGTTTTTTATAGATTTGAAAAAATGGTCTAACCTAGAAGATTATAAAAATCTTAATTCCGGCTCTTGAAATTCACTAATAAGTTTATTATATCTAATTATGTAACAGTGCTTGAATAAGGCTGTTGCAAGCGATCTTGCTTCAAAAGGAGACAAACATGGGTAAAGTGATAGGAATAGACCTTGGAACTACTAATAGCTGCGTTGCTGTTATGGAAGGCAGTAAAGCTAAAATTATAGAGAATGCTGAAGGCGCAAGAACTACTCCCAGTATAGTGGCATACTTAGACAACGAAAAGCTTGTTGGTGTAGCAGCAAAACGTCAAGCAGTTACTAATCCTCAAGGGACTGTATATGAGTCAAAACGACTAATTGGTCGCAGATATGATGACCCAGTTGTAGCTAAAGATAAAACTACATTATCGTATGAAATAACCTCTGGTCCAAATGGTGATGCATGGATACAGGTTAATGATAAGAAAATAAGTCCGCAAGAGGTTGGTGCAGCAATACTTAAGAAAATGAAGGATTCGGCAGAAGAATATTTAGGGCAACCTGTTACACAAGCCGTAATTACGGTACCGGCATATTTCAATGATGCACAGCGACAAGCTACTAAAGATGCAGGTAAGATTGCAGGGTTAGAGGTATTGCGTATTATCAATGAACCAACCGCTGCAGCTATGGCATTTGCTGTTGATAAGAATGGCAATGGTAAAGTAGTTGTCGTAGACGCAGGCGGCGGCACACATGACGTTTCTGTGTTAGATATAAGTGACGGTGTGATCGAGGTACTTAGTACCAATGGCGACACCCACTTAGGTGGAACTGATTTTGACGAAGCGATATTTAGATACCTAGTTGATAATTTTAAAAAAGAACAAGGTGTAGATTTATCCAAAGATAAGATGGCAGTACAGAGACTTAAAGAAGCTGCTGAAAAAGCTAAGATTGAATTATCATCTACGGTAGAAACTGAAATTAACTTACCTTATATAACTGCAGATAGTAATGGTCCAAAACATTTAGTTACAAAATTGACTAGAGCTAAATTTGATCGGTTGACTGAAGACCTTGTTAAGAGGATCATATCACCTTGCAAACTAGCATTGAAAGATGCTAACTTGACTGTGAATGATATCAAAGAAGTCTTATTAGTTGGAGGATCTACTAGAATACCTGCAGTTAGATCTGCTATTAAGGAATATTTTGGTAAAGATCCAAACACAAGTGTAAATCCAGACGAGGTTGTTGCTCTAGGTGCTGCTGTACAGGGCGGTGTTCTAAAGGGCGAAGTCAAGGACGTACTCTTGCTAGATGTTACTCCGCTGTCATTGGGTATCGAAACTCTAGGTGGGGTGTTCACTCGATTGATCGAGCGCAATACCACAATACCTGCCAAGAAGAGTCAAACCTTCAGCACCGCAGAAGACAATCAGCCTGCTGTGACCATTAGAGTGTTCCAGGGTGAACGCGAGATGGCTGCAGACAACAAGCTGCTGGGTAATTTTGATCTAACTGGCATTGCTCCTGCTCGCAGAGGTGTTCCACAGATTGAAGTGACCTTCGACATCGACGCCAACGGCATCGTCAATGTCACCGCCAAGGACAAGGCGACTAACAAGGAACAGCAGATCCGCATCCAGGCCAACGGCGGTCTGAGCGATGCTGACATTGACAAGATGGTTAAGGATGCAGAAGCTCACGCTGCAGAAGACAAGGCCAAGCGTGCCCTAATCGAAGCTAGAAACCACGCAGAAGCTATGATCAACTCTGTCAACAAGAGCATTGAAGAAGCTGGTGATAAGGTTGAGCAGTCAGTGATAGACGATTGTAAGGCCAAGATTGACAGTCTCAATGCAGTAGTTACTGGCGATGATGTGGATGCTATCAGAACAGCTACAAACGAGTTAATTCAGGCTAGCATGAAGATTGGAGAAGCGATGTATAAGAATACAGATCAGCCAATCGAGCCAGATTCAACCGAAACAACTGCTTGACAGTGATATAATTTCATAGGGTATGTAACCCATACCCTATGAAATCTTTCATTTAACTTAATTTTAAATTGATAATATCAGCAGTTTGCTGATTCAATACAACCTCGTAATGATTTACCTTGAGGTCTATTAGTTCTATATCTTGTCTAGCTCGTTGACTAGACACAGTAACTACTCCGTCGTTAGTCCCAATTATCCACGGGACACTACCTGATATAGTTACTACATTGCACCAAGGCCATTTTATTGCTACTTTGCTGGCATAGCTAAATGGCCAGCTAGTTGGTCCAACGTCGTGCAATAGCTGGTACCACGGTAATATAGCTTTGGCATAAAATGGAATATGATGACCACCATACGGTGTTGAAAGTGTAACTCCGCCAGTTACCTTAGTTCCAAAATAATCTGCTAGATGCAGCGCATATATTCCGCCTAGGCTATGTGCTATAAATTGCATGTCTTTTAGATTTGATAAATCGCTCTTCATCATTTCTAGATTATTCTCAAATCCTCGATGACTGTCGTATGAAACCAGTATGCCATCTCCGCATTTGCTGCGTATGTAATTCCAACTGTTAACGGTGGCATTGGCACCGTGAATATAAACTTTTGCCATTTGTGATATTTAGCGGTTGACAATTGATATTTAGGTGTTATTGTTCAAACAATGAGGAGTAACTACATGAAAAATCCTGTAGCCAAAGACCTGCGCACTCCAAAATATAAGCCTCGCATTGTACGTAACAAAAAAAGCATATACTCGCAAATCCAAGCACAAGGTAAACCGCAATGGTTAAGAAAAAGAATTCACATTTATCAAATGTAATTTTGATGATATGTTACAAAGCAATGGTGCTATTATTGCCATTAGCTATGATGCTCACAATGGTCTTTATTAGACTTAGTATGGAGGATGATCTAGCTACGTTTACTGTAGCTCTCCTCACGGCTGGCATTCTCGTTCAAATTTACGAACATCTTCTGTTAGAAGAGTTTGAATATCGCAGAAAGTTTGTGGGTAATTAATTTTGGTTGACACGCTTCTTATAGATGCTATATTGCTCACATAGGAGGCGTTATGGACATCAGTTTTATCACACAAGACCTGCGTGATCTGCGTGCTCATTTTAACCAGCATGGTTTTGATCTGCGACTGGTTGGTGGTGTCGTGCGTGACACGCTGGCGGGACTGCCTCCCAAGGATCTGGACCTGGCTACGGATGCCAAACCCCATGAGCAAGTTGAAATCTACAACGCTCACGGTTATCGCTGGATTGGCACGGGCATGGATCACGGCACGATTACGGTCATGCTGGGTGACGAGCCGCATGAGATCACCAGCCTGCGCGTTGACGTTGAGACGGATGGCAGGCATGCCAAGGTTGCATTTACGAGCGATTGGGAAGCTGACCTGGGTCGCAGGGACCTGACGATCAATGCTATGGCTATGACGTTTGACGGCAGACTGATTGATCCGTTTGGTGGTGCTGACGATCTAGCCAACGGTGTTGTGAGATTTGTTGGCAACGCCGAAGCTAGGATCCGAGAAGACTATCTGAGGATCCTGCGGTTCTATCGCTTCTACGGCAGGTTTGGCCGCGGCGGCATTGATAGCCAAACGCGACAAGCTATTGCGTCCAATGTGTACGGTCTGCAACAGATCAGCAGGGAGCGCATCTGGAGCGAATTTCAAAAGATTCTGCCGCAAGCTGCATCTCCTGCTATCATGATTGATATGGTACAAGGTGTGGGCATTAATCATCACATTGATCTGCCCTATAACAATGTCAGTTGGCCCAGATGGTGGCTGCACAAGGCTCTGACCATCACGAACGATCCTGCTGTACTGATGGCAGCATGGTGCTGTTATGATCCGGTGAACGTGGAAAGTGTTGCTAAAAGTTGGAAATGGAGCAATGCGGACCGTGATCATGCAATGTGGCTGTGTAATAATGTCAGGTGCAAACGCGACCTGCGTTGGCTGATTGCTGTTGAGGGTGCTCCCAGGGAGTGGGTTGCTGAACTGGCTGCTCTGGAGGAGCGCGACGGTTGGGAACAGAATGCCCTGGTTCAATGGGTCTTTGCTCCGTTCCCTGTTAACGGTAACGATCTGATTGCAGCAGGTGTCAAACCCGGTGCAGCTATGGGCAAGATGCTGCGCATGCTGAAAGAGTCTTGGGCTCACAGCAGCTACTCTGCTACCAAAGAAGAGCTGCTGAAACTGATCTAGTGAGTGGGATCAAATCCCACTCACTTTTATACCAATTTAACTTATTTTTATCGTTGATATATACTATAACTTTGTTGAGTAATATATGCTATCAGTTGGAGATAACAAATGAACATAGCTATCAGCGGATACGGATACGTTGGTAAGGCCACAGAGATAACCTTGACGCAGCATTGGGAAACTGGTGCACCGCTAGATATCTGCGTACAAGATCCCGCGTTAGGCAAACAAGTAGACGATTGGAATAGTATTGGTTATCACATGGTTTGCGTTCCAACTCCTTCTGCTACAGTTCATGAAGGACATGCAAGTCACAATATATCTGCAGTAATTGATGCGGTGGAATTAGCTAAACGCTTGGGATTCTCTGGCATAACAGTCTTTAGGAGCACTATGAGTCCAATTGATCTCGAAGCTGTGATGTGCATAGTTGGTGTAAACAAATGTATCAGCTGGCCAGAATTTCTAAGACAGTCTAGCTGGGAAAAAGATGCTAGATATCCAAATCTAAGCATTATGGGCGGAGAGCCGGCAAGCAAACTGATTGGCCATTTATCAAAACTTTCAATTACCGAGCTAGGAGATGCTCGTACAGCATGTATGGCCAAGTTGGCTATCAACAGCTACTTGGCAACTAGAACAGTCATTGCACATGATTTGCGAAAAGCTTGCGATGCATTAGCAATAGATTATGATGACATAACTCGTGCTATTGGAGAAGACTCTAGGATAGGTAGTAGCCATTGGCAACAGCCAGGACCAGATGGTAGTTGGGGATTTGGTGGAGCATGTTTCCCAAAAGATACACAGGCTATGGCTGCTATGATGGATAGTTTTGGTCTCGGCGATAACTTTGCAAAGTGGGCTACAGATCATAATTCTACAATTCGAACAAAGTGATATTGAATGATTTCCTTTCCTTTGGTATAATTTTTAATATTCTGGAGAGGAACACTCACATGGCAGATTGGTTATACGAAGCAACTAGCACACAGGCTCAGCTAGATGATACAAGAGTCATGCTAGAGAAATTACAAGCAGAGAATAAGAATCTCCGTAGATTTCTAATGGCTATTGTGGAAGAAAAACCTGAAAAAGATAGCAAGCTAATCAAAGAACAACGAGATAGATTTGTTCAGATAGCTAAAACTGCACTAGGTTAATATTATGGACTTCTCAAACGTTTGTTGGTTAGTAGATGAAATACTGACAGAGCGTAGATATGATTGTGGTTATCCCACTATAGATATAGCTGCTGCTGAGCTAGGGTGTCAGGTATACAAGACCAAATATGTACCGTTCAGTACTGAGCCAGATTCAAACATTCCGTTTGCTGATGGGGCTTGTGTTGTTACTCACGGTACTGTGCAATTCTGTAGGCAAATAGATAGACATTATGGACGCAAATGGTGTCCTGGTACCTACTTCAATCGCAATGTAAAATCGTTTAGTATATTTGCTAGCCATTTTGGCGAACTAATGCTCAACAATGATTTTTATATTATGCCTTATGCTGAATTTGTGCGAAGAGGATTAAATCGCAATCAAAGTGTTTTTATCAAGCCAGATAGTGGTATGAAGGAATTTACCGGAAAGGTAATATCATACCATAACTTTGATGACGAGATCAGCAGTATGAACCAGATTGAAATCGTCAACCCAGAAACTCTTTGTGTGATAGCAGAACCTAAACCTATCGAAGCTGAGTTCCGTTATGTGATTGCAGACGGCAAAGTCATAACAGGGTCAGAATATCGTTGGGATAATGTGTTGGATGTGCGTAGGGATACATTACCACTATGTGACGAGTTAGCACGGCATGTTGCCCAAATGGAATGGCAAGCTGATCGCGTATATGTATGTGACATAGCATTAAGCCGCGGCGTACCAAAAATAGTTGAGCTTAACGCTTTCTCTAGCAGCGGTCTATATGCATGCAACACACATGCTATTGTTGAAGCTGTTAGTGCGTCTGCGATACGCGAACATCGCGGCGATTGACATCGTGATGTTATATATTACAATTATCATAGGAGAAAAATTGTGATCGTTTTTTTGCTATTGATAATAATCATACTTCTACTTCAAGATTGAAAATAAAGGATACACCTAAGATGTTATCTATACTTTGGAAATCAATAGGCGCTGTGTTTGTGATGTTTATGTTGCTGAGCACACCTGCAATGGCCAGTTGTGACGGAATGAGTGTTAGCGGTTTAAGCGACAGTGCTATTATTGAACTCAAAAAGAAGTGTGTGGAGATCCAAAATCAAGCTAGTTCTGCACCTACAGTTACAGCTAATCAATTGGAAGAATATGCTGATTTGGGTAAAAAGTACGGAGTTGCACTTAGCGAAGTAGCTAAGAGTGTGGGAACAACTGTAAATGATTTAGCTCAAACACCAGTTGGTATGTTCATGTTGGCATTGGTAGGCTGGAAGGTGATAGGGCACGACCTACTAGGTGTTGTTGGCGGAACCATTTGGTTTACTGTGATGATACCTCTATGGGTATATTTCTTCGTTAGGCTAGTACTTAAAGATCGCAAGGTTGAAGAGACATATGATAATACAACTGGTAAATTATCTAAGAAAATTCAATACCCAATCAATTATGAGAATGGCCCTGGTCCTATAGCATTTGTGATGCTGCTGGTATTGTTTTCAATCTGTGTAGCTGGATTTACGATGATCTTCTGAGGTTTACTATGAAACAGTTGGTTGCAAACATAGTGTATTGGGATGATGATCATCGCAGACGAGCTATGAAGAGTTTTACATCATTCCTTGTAGAGATGCAAGGCATCATTAACGACGGGAAATTTATATGTGGTGAATGCAGCGGTCGTGGCAGTATGATACCAGATGACGAATACGCAGATCCGGTTGAGGGTTATAAATTTGCCAGAAGGATTAATTGCCCAACTTGCAATGGTTCAAAATATGTGACAGAAAAATTCTGGCGCGACTATTTCAAGCAAGAAAAAGCCAAATGGTCTGAGAGAGAAGCTGAAAGAAAACATACAGAACTGATTCGCAAACAGGCGTTGAAGAAACTAACCAAAGAAGAACGCGAAGTGTTGGGACTCTGAGCAATACCATAAATATGGTATGAGCAACGATCTTAGTTTTAGTGGTAGCTGCGAACATAGTTTGATAGCTAGCAAAGTTTGGCTATTCAAACACCTTCCAAACATTACCTATAAAAAAGTTTATGTGTTAGGCAGTTGGTATGGCAATATGGGATTGATTCTAGGCCTATTGGGTTTAGACTTCAAAAGTATCGTAAATGTAGAAACTAATGAAAAATATTGCAAGGATAACAAGAAGATCTATCAGCTTGCAGGATTTGATATACCGTATCGTATATTGCATGCAGATTGCAATAAAATCAACTATGATGATGCAGATTTAGTTATAAACACCAGCACCAATGATATCAAAACTCACGAATGGTTGCGCAATGTGCCCAAAGGCTGCACGGTTGCCATACAGTGCAGGAATGAGCAACCCTATGCTAAATCTATGGATAGACCTAATGATTTTGAAGATTTCTTAAAGCTATATGATCTCGGCAAAGTTATCTATAAGGGCAAGATGAATATGCGAGACGCTGATAATCCTCCGTATTCTAGATACATGCTGATTGGTACTAAATGACCCATTGATAATTTATTAGTTTATAGTATAATTAGTGATGAAATCCTGGGAAGAAATATCAGCTATAGGTATAAATTTTAGCTTGGCCCATGACAAATATTCTCAAAATGAATATGAGATACTAGACTGGTGTGAGGAAAACGGAGTCTGGATATACTTTTTTAGTTTTGGAGAGTATCATGTTTTTTGGTTTACGACTGAGCAGGACAAAATTGAATTCAAAATGAGATGGGAATAACACAATCAGATTGTGGTTGACAGTATCTATATAGATGCTAGTTTATAAACATGATGGAGATTTTTGATGACATCGGTTGATAGTGCATTTACCATTACAGCTTCTGGTCGTGCATTCAAAGTGCTGAGCGACGGACTTTATTCTGACAAGATTTCTGCTGTGATCCGAGAGCTCAGTTGCAATGCCTATGACAGTCACGTAGCAGCAAACAAAGTAGATGTACCATTTGAAATTCATTTGCCTAGCGATAACGAACCTTGGTTCAGCGTACAAGATTATGGTCTTGGTATTAGCGACGCAGATATTCACAGCATTTACACTAGGTATTTTACCAGCACCAAAGTTGGTAATAGCAATCAGATAGGTGAGCTTGGCCTCGGTAGCAAAAGTCCATTTAGTCTAGTTCGAGAATTTGAAGTTACCAGTATTCATAACGGTACTTGTAGCAGGTATCGAATGTATTTTGATGACAGCGATACTCCGCGAGTACAGTTAGTAGAACAGAAGCCAACTACTGACGGCAACGGCCTGCAGGTCAAATTCACTGTACCCAATTACCATGATAGATTAGAATTTGAATCCAAAGCAATTAATGTTCTGCGATGGTTCAAAACTACACCCATAGTCAAGCTTGAACAGGCGATTGTAGAGATTGAAAATCTCACAGTCAACATCAACTCCAATGGTTGGGGATTGCAGCCCAATGTTTCTAGATATGCAATGCCCTATGCACTTATGGGTAACGTAGCATATCTATTGGAAAAGAGCAGCATCAAGGGCAATGACGATCATGCGTTCAGTGTATTGCGCCTGCCGCTGATTGTGCGGTTTGATATTGGTGAGCTAGAAGTGGCTGCTAGCAGAGAAGGGTTAGGCTACGATGATCGCACTTGCAATAACCTAAAAACTCGGTTGATTGCTGTCTATAATGATATCCACCAGCAGTATGCTGATAAAATTAGTTCAGCTGATACAGAATGGGATGCTCGTTCAATCTGGAACCAATATCTTGGCGAAAATGTTGACTTCCGTTGGGAGTTGCATGAAATTTTTTCTAATCGTGTTTTTAAGTGGCGCGGGGTTGAAATCAAAAACAAGTACAAGATTATAGATCTCACTAAGTTTTATTCAGCTGCTAGCATAAACAAGAATAACACCGTACGATGGATTCATCGCGGCGATATTGCCATGCATCGTGTGCGCCAGAATGACTTCAAAAAGCATAGTGTGAGTTGCACCAATGACGTTAAGATCGTCTTTGATGATTTGCCTCGTAATGGGGCCAAGAGAGTAAAGCATTGGCTATCCAACTGCAAAGAAAATATAAAGGTATATCTCTATTCGCAACCAGATGTTTATAGTAAGCCAGCAGACGGTTGGCCAGCTCTGTATCAAGATTTGGGGTGTCCAGAGATCATTTGGACTAGTGAACTTGAAGCTCCGCCTGTTACAAAACGCAACAGGAAGCCGGTCAAGATGTTAAAGTTTGGTACCGATGTCTGGCGTCATGTTTGGCAGGAGGTTGACATTGACCTATCCAAAGGCGGATTTTATATTGACAAGGATCGCAATGATCCGATAATAGAAGATGGTTTTAAGGTCTCACTTAGCTCAGTTGTATCTAAGGCCAAAGAGCTTGGATTGTTGACGGAATTTCCTGACATTTACTCGAGCAATAAATCTACTTTGAAAAAGATCAGTAAGATGAAAAATTGGGTAAACATTATCTCATATTTGAGGGAAAAGTTCTCTGAATTAATTTCAAGTGAAGACTATTGGGCTGATCATATTGCTACATCTGAACTGCTCAACAATATTAGAAGTAGCATGCCTGTTCGAGATTTCTTCCTTTATCGCTGGGATCTACGAGATGAAAATAGTGCTATGAAGAAGTTGTTGACCATCTATCATGAATGGTCGTCAAAGATTAATACAGGTCAAATGGAAAAAAATTGTTAACTTCTCTAGAAGTTTGGATATTGATTTGAATGTTCAACAGGGCAAAACAGATACCAGGATATCGGATGCGTTTGCTGAATTCAAGCACCGTTATCCTATGTTGAAGATGTTAAATTATTCAAGCTTCAATTCATCGTTTAATGTAGTCAACGATTATATCAACATAGTTGATATGTCTTGGGTTTATTTTGAACTCAGCCGTCCAATGCCAACCGTTGAAGAAGATGATTAATATTAGTTGTTAATTAATTTGGTAATCGCTTAGATTCTAAGTATACTGAATTTAGGATTCTAGTAAATAGGTGATTACCAAATGGAATTAACACAGGATCAGATCAAGAAACTACAGTCTGCTCGTATACATTTCTGTATTCCGGCATACGGTGGGCAGATAAATGAAGGTACTTTCATCAGCATGTTGAAGTACATGGCTACCGCTCAACGTTTTGGCCTTAACTTTACTATAGATACTATGGTCAACGAGAGCTTGGTGTGCCGCGCTCGCAATAGTTTAGTTGCCAAGATGTTGTATTTTGAGCCCAAGAGCACACACCTAATGTTTGTTGATGCTGACATTGGATTTGAACCAGAAGAGATCTTCAAGCTTATATTAGCTGATAAGGATGTAGTAGGCGGATTGTATCCCAAGAAGGCTCTACCGATCAACTATGTAGTCAACAAGATCCCCGGAGCGCAGAAGCAAGGTAACCTAGTTCAGGTGTCAAACCTCGGAACTGGTTTTATGATGATACGTCGCAGTGTTTTGGAAAGCATGATTGCCAAGCATCCAGAATTGCACTATGTTGATGCTATCGGTCTTGATCCAAAGTATGATCCGTTCAAGTATGCTCTTTTCGATACAGAGATTGATCCCAACACCAAAGAATATATGTCGGAAGATTATACATTCTGCAAGCGATGGAGAGACATGGGCGGAAGTATATGGGCAGATCTCAGTATCACCCTCAACCACATTGGATATTTTACCTTCCGCGGAGACGCAACTCAGTTGCAACCCCACCTTTGATGTTAATGCGGGCGGCAATCAATTGCCGCCCGCATTCTTATCTTCTGCTGCACCATTTTAAAATATAGGTTGACAGCGCCCATGTAGATGCTATCGTGCAGCATAGACATTGAGGAGTTATGCAAATGGCTAGCAGCTACATTCTCGGTAATAAAACTGAAACTTATGTGGTTCGTGTTAGCGATACAGGTCGCGGTAAAAGGACAATTGAAAACCGTGAATTTGCTGATTACCACAAAGCCCTGCACTTCTGCAACGCTATGGAAGCCAAGTATGGCTCCAAATATATCGTAGACTTTGACACCAAATTCAAGTGAAATATTGCTAAAATATCTAATGATTTCAATTGGATCTTTTTGGTTGACAGCCCCTGTATAGATGCTATTATACGGGTATAGAGCAAGGAGTTAACACATGTACAATGTGGATAAGATTGGACTCAACCTTGGTGACAGGGTTCGCTGGGAAAGCGCTGAGGGCACTCTCCGAGGAGAGGTTGTTGGCATGAGTTTGGCTAAGAATGCCGCCGGAAAGGTTATCCCTTGGATCACTGTGGAATACATCCGCAACAACCGAAATGTACAGACTATTCTTTGTGGTACAGAAGGTTACCTCAAGATGATGAAATTTACTGTGATTTTTCGTGATAAAAATAATCTTTTTGCTGCCTGAAAACGGTTGACAGCGCCTATATAGGTGCTATTATGCGGGTACAGAGCAAGGAGCTAGCACAGCATGCAAGTTACCGAACGCATCGAACAGGTCCGCAAGCGTTGCACTGAAGTTATCGCCAATATCAAAACCTTGTATGGTATTGATTGTTCTAATGTACAGATCCGTTTTGACCTCCGAGGCAGGGTTGCAGGCATGGCAGGTTGCCGCTTCAACTTTTTTGGAGGCAGCACGTTTGATCATTTTGTCCGTTTCAATGTTGATATGATTGCTAATGATAGCTATGATCATATCATCAATGATACTGTCCCACATGAATTTGCTCATATTGTTTGTTATATGAATCCCCTGCTGGGTCGCAATCATGACGCAGGATGGAAGAAGGTTTGTATGGCGTTGGGCGGTTCAGGCGAGCGCTGCCACAGTGAGAAGGTTTCTTACGCCAAAGGCAAGACCTTCCAGTATCTCACTACAGTTGGACGTTTGGTTACGGTGAGCGAGAATAGGCACCGTAAGATTCAGTCGGGTGTAACCTATCGTGTCTAGCGCGGTGGTGGCGCTATTAACAAGATGTGCAAGTGGTCAATATTTGGACAGCCTCTCAACGTTGCCATTGCCGAAGCTCCTGCTGCACCAGTTGCCAAGAAGGTCGTTCAGCCAGCGCCTCGTACTGAACAAGTCAAGGCGAGCGGTGTTAGCAAGGCCACTCGAGTGCGTGAGTTTATTGCACAGGCCAAGAAGAGCAACCAAACTCAGCAGCATGTTGTGGCGATTTGCATTTCGCAGCTTGGTATGACCCGGGCGCTTGCTGCTACCTACGTTAAGAATAACTGGGACAAGGTTTGAGCTATTAACTATAGCGGCAATGTGCCTTTGACACATTTGCATCTGTGTGTTAATATCAAAATGCGGCAATAACACATCTAACAACAAATGGAGATAAAATTTTTAAGACTATTTTCGCTACGGTATCACTGATGGTAATTGCAACGGCAGGTGCATCGGCTTCCAATACGCATGTACAAAAGGCAACCAGTTGTCCGCTACATACTCAGTTTGATAAGGCTACTGTCACTTGCGTACCTATTGGATCAGTAGATACTGATGATGATACTGTGCAGGACATTTACGTGTACGGTAATAGGCACGGCGACAATACCAATACTGTTTCTAACGGGGGCAATGTTAGCTCTGGTGGTAACGGCGGCAATGGCAATTCCGGAGGCAACGGGGGTAATGGAGGCAATAGCAATTCCGGAGGTAATGGCGGAGACGGAGGTAATGGCGGAGACGGAGGTAACGGCGGAAATGGCGGTAACGGGGGCGACGGCCACGGGCAGGGCGATTGCAACGGCCACGGTGACAACGATGGTAATAGTCATGATGGTAGCCATGGTGATGGTCACGGCGAGGGCAGCGGCCACGGCAACGGCCATAGCGGGCATCGCTAATAAGCTATAAACTTTATGATAAGGTGGGGAAATCCCACCTTATCATTTTATACAAATTACCGAGGCAATGTTTAAAATGGACAATCAACTGTGCGACAAAGTTATCCTTAGGATTGCCGAGCAAGTGTTAAATTTAGATACTCTAGACACACGCAACAGCGATGATCTCGATTTTCGAGATTTGGCTGTGTGGAATATCCGCGCTGCTCTTGAAGCAGCATATGATGCTGGGTATCGTGCTGCACAACGCAATACTTCCAATGAGTTCGATAGTGATTGAGTTTTGGAACCTATCCTCTGAACAGATAGACAGTGGATTAGACTTTATGTATGATTCTAGTCTGCGCGCCATGCATCCAGATGATCCTATTCTCGCACTATCATTTGATAGCAGATTTCAAAAGTTAGCACATATGTGGTTAGAATGCGGTCGAGACATGACTTTGATGCGGTTGAGATACGCAGATGAAATAGAACGTTTGCTACAATATCCTTGGCAAGTATAAGTTAAAACACATGTCAGGATATCCCTGGGAGTTTGATTATAAGGCGTGGCAGGACGAGAGCATTAAGCTTTCTAATCGACTTATTTCCGTATCTGATATAACTATCCGGAAAGATCTCCAAAAGATGTATCTAGCTGTTTATGATCTAGCAGTAGATATAACTCGTGAGGAAGTAGAATGCAGGCGCAAACGTCGCCAAAGTTACAAGCATCAAGAGATGCTAAAAAAATTTGCCGAGATGAAACAGAACTTAATTGAGCACATCACTTGGGCGCTGCTGATGTGAGATGCGTTAACCTATGTAGGCAACGCCCCAGCTGTCGTTGGCATCAAACGTCACCGTGCCTCCGGTTGCCACGACCTGAAGGTTATCACCTGCATTGAGCTTGACGATGCCGCTCACGCCCCAGTGACTGGGTCCGCTGAGGCTGCCGTTCAGGGTTTCCCAGTAGAGCACGGTGGTGCCGTTGGCAGTATTTGTTTGACCGTTCTTCTTCATGCAGGCACTAGCACTGCTTCCGCCGGATATGCGCAGGTTCATGAATGCGCTGTACAGTCCAGCCACTGGTGCGGTGAACACACCAGTGCTGTTGTTGTAGGCGCTGCCTTGGTTGTAGTCCACGTACTGGTTGGTTATGGTTGTGGCGGCGGTGAAATTATTGCTGGTGGTGGCTGTGATCCTGACAGCGGGGCGAGTAGGCAGCGTTATACCGTATGATCCTATCTGTGCCCATTGCGTGAAGCTGCTGGTGCCTCTAAACTGGAACACACCTCCGGCTGACCCACCAGTGCCTAGATCCATGTACATGGTGCTGTAGGTCACGCTGTTGTCACGCACGGCCATGTTGCCATTCATCAGCAGTGCAACGTTGCCTGCCGCGGCTGATCCCGCTGAAAACGCCACCGACGCGTTGCCCACCATGGTGGCCTGGCTGGTCACCGTGCCCGTCACGGCCAGCGTGCCCGTTACCGTGAGGTTTGCGTTGCCGTCCAAGGTCATCTTGGTGGCACCCGGCTGGTACCAGCGGAAGGTGCCGTTGCTGTTGTCTATCTCCCAGTTCTGTGCCGCGTTGCCGTTGGCGAACACCACCCTAGGCGTCTGGCTGCTACCGATGCCGGTGTTGCCTGCATACACCCCCGCCACCGTGGTGCTCTCGTTGAATGGGCCCGAGAATGATCCGTATCCACCGGCGTTGATGTTGCCTGCTATGCCGACGCCCCCGGCCACTATCAGGGCTCCTGTGGTGGTGCTGGTGCTGGTGTTGGTGCTGTTGACGGTGACGTTCTGTCCGAAGCGTCCGTAGGTGTTGCTGACCAGACCGTTGACGACCTGCACCCCGTTGCTGGTGCTGCCCGAGTGGTACACGTTGCCGCCCACGTAGAGATCGCCACTGACACCCAAGCCGCCCGTGACCACGACCGCGGCATTGGCGGTGCTGGTAGCAGCAGCGTTGCCGCCAATGGTGATGTTGGCCATGAGGGCGGTGCTGCCCAGCTGCGTGATGCTAGCATAGCTGCCAATGGTACCGCGTGCTGTAGCCGTTCCTGAGCCAGCGTACACCCTGAGCTTCACGCTTTGGTTGGCGGTGGGTGTATATACCAGTTTGAGGCTGGTGTTGGTGCTTTCGTTGGTGTTCCGGTTGATGGGTTCAGACAGGCCTGCCACTGATCCGCTGGCGACTAATGATGTGTTGCTGGTGGCGTCCACCCATTGATACAACAGATAACCACCACTGAGATCGCTGAATGTGCCCCAGTTTATGTTGGCAAACAGCTCATAGGTCTTGCCGCCAGTGAGGGTAAACACACCTGTGCTGGTGTTATAGGCTATGCCGTTGGCATATATCTGTGTGTCAAATATGATGTCGGTGTTGATGCCAATGCCTGCGTCGTCCGCGCTGTTGTAGACCTGGCATAGATCAGCCACGTAACCTGTTACCGAACGTGTGCGTGTCCAAGCATTGCTGCTGGCGCTCCACTGGTAGGTGATGTTGTTGACCGTGGCCAGCTGACCATCCGAGGGGGGATAGGGGAAACTCATCAGTACAGCCTCTCTATGCTAATCATGTTGTTGTTGTAACCGGGGCCTATCTGCAGCGTGATGCGATAGCTCCTGAAGTTGGTGGTATCACTCAGTATGTATGTGGATATGTCGCCGGCACCGGTAAAGTTCCAGCCAAACGATGATGTGGCAACGGAGGTTGTAACGGCTTGGGAACCAGAGCTTCCGCCACTGCCGCCATTGACAGCATAATTACCGCCTATATAGTATGTATTAGATCCTGACACCGTTGACAGGCTCAAGCCTCTGTTGCCACCGGTGGTTACCGTGGCCTTGAGGTTGTCCATGACCACATATACACCAGCGTTCGCGAATCCACTGGCGATGGTAGCAGTTGGTGCGCTGAAGGTCGGTCCGTCATAGTCCAACCAGAAGCTGCTGTTGCCGTCCGTGGTCCAGCGATACATCACGTCAGTGCTTGAATTATACCATATGTCGCCTATGGTGGGGTTGGCTGGTGCCGTTGCGCTGGTGGTGCTGCGCACGCCGCCGGCCACTATGCTGCCGGTGCCAACTAAGTTGCCCATCACGCTCACCACACCCGTGCCTGCGGGATCCAGCGTGATGTTGGCATTGCCTGATGATTGCACGGAACCGGTGCTTATGGTTAGGTTGCCTACGGTGACGTTACCACTGAGGTAACCTGCCACGTTGGTGTTGCCGTAGCTGCTCGCTGGCGTGCTGAATGCCAACGCGCCGTTACCGTTAGTGGTCAGCACCTGCCCGGTGGTGCCACCCGTGATGGTCACGTTGGCAATGTTGCCCAGATTGGCGGCACCCGTCACGACGAGGTTACCGATGGATATGTTACCGCTGAGATAGCCGGCCACGTTGGTGTTGCCGTAGTTGCTGCCACCGCCTGCCCCTGTTGGTCCCGTGGCACCTTGCAATGCCGGAACGTATGCTCCTATGACCTGTATGTCGAACCATGGGTAGCTGCCGGCCAGTGCGAAATCACCATTGCCGCCAGCCTGTATGGTAGCGCTCGCGCTGACCAACCTATAGCTGACCACCGTGCTGACATTTGGTGTGAAAACATACTCGCTGATGCCACCTGAGGCACCATTTGATGCGGCATCGGCGGGATTGTAGCTTTCTGATAGGCTGCCGACGTATGCACCTGCCGTCTCGTTATACCAACCGAATGCTGGTCGGGAACCTGTCCAGCTTGGTACCAATGCCGTTAGCCTGTAGGTGCTGTTGGCTGCCAGCGTGATGTTGCCGGTGCTGGTGTTGAGGCTGATGTCGCTTGACGCATATGCATCTACCTGCGTGAACACTATGCGTGTGCCTGCTGACATGCCGGTCTGTGCGGCGCTGCGGCTGCCACGCATGAAGCTGGCCGCAGGTAGCGCACCAGTGGGTCCGGTAACACCCGTGGCACCTTGGTAACCGCCGGTCAGCTGCACCCAGGTGACGCCTGTGGTGCCATTGTTATCACTGAAGCTGTTGAAGCTGCCTGTGCTGGCGAATGCTCGCAGGGTATAGGTGGCACTACCAGATGTGGTGAGGATTATCCTACCATTACCGGTGCCTGCCTGTGAAGCCGCGGTGCTGTTGTAATAGCTCAGAACCTGGCTGTTGGGAACCAACGTGCCCGTTGGATCATACAGCGCGAACTCTCCTGCGAACGCTGCGCTGGAGCTCTGCGCACGCATCCAATAGCTGACGTCCCAGGTCCCTGCGCTGGGCAGGGTGAACGTAACTACCGTGACCGGGGTGCTGCTTGTCACCGATATTGATGAGGTGGCTTGATAGGCATTGCCGGTCACGGGCGGGCTGTTTGGTGTTGCACCGGTTGGACCAGTTGCACCGTAACCAGTGGCTCCTGTTGGACCTATGCTGCCACTGGCTCCGGTTGGACCCGTGACCGTGCTGGGCGCGCCGGCGGCTCCTGTTGGACCCGTGCTGCCTTTGATGCCACTTGCACCGGTCGGTCCGGTCACGTTGCTGGCCGCACCCGTGGCACCTGTCGCACCCGTGGGTCCGGTGCCTCCGACTATGGGTTGACCGCCCACCGTTATGCTGTTGGCGTTTATGTTATATGCTGAGACGTTACCACTGACACCCAACCCACCGTTTATGGTCACGGCGTTGGCCGTGCCTGGCGCGTTGAACTGTGCCACGATGTATGTGCTGTCGGCACCTCCGCTGATGATGCGCGTGACGGTCCCTGCGATGCTGGTTCCAATGACGAGGTTGCCACCCTGCCCCGGATAGCTGGGATCTCCCTGCACGTATAGATACCCGTCGTCCTGCAGCAGGGCGTTGCCTAGGCTGTTGCTCTGAGTGCCGTCCCAACCGCTGCCGGCGATGCCTAGATCTATGTAATGGCTGGTGTCCGTGCCGTTGTCGGCGGTGACCACCCAGTCGCCGCTGGCTGTGTTGCCGCTGTTGATGTTCTGCAGGTTGTTCTGCACGTAATCGTTGATGCTGGCCGAGCTCTGTATGACGGGGTTGGCCACGGTGCTGTAGCCAACCTGTATGCCGGCGTAGAGGGCACCCAGACCGTTCTCATCCCCGTAGAACTTGCCGCTGTTGCCTGTTATCTGGGTGACGCTGCCGCTGAGGTTGATGTCGCCCTGCACGTAGAGGTTATCCAGTATCAGCGTGTTACCGGTGACGATTAGGTTCGCGAACTCCACGGCATCGCCGGTGTTGAGGCTCTGGTTGAATGGATTGTTGGCACCCGTGGGCCCCGCGGGTCCGGTGTGGCCTGTTGGTCCAGTGACCGTGCTAGTGGAACCAGTTGGTCCCGTGGCGCCGTCCATGCCATCGGCACCCGTCGGTCCTGTGGGCCCTGTGCTGCCAAGGTCGCTACCGCCCACCAGCGCGTTGCTGCCGTCGCTCCAATTGATGGTGCCTCCTGGTGGCAGGGTGAGGTTACCATCCGCGCCAAAAAGCCATGTGGATCTATCGTAAACGTATGTTCCAGTTGGCGGTACGCTGCCATAGGGTGGGTGGATCTCCCACTGGGCCAAGGGATTCCAGTATGGGCCCATGTTGATGTACAGCGACTGGCCAAATCCTGGCACGAATATGCCCCATTGACCAGCGCTGTATTCTATGTGGGGATCACTGGCGGGATTGTAACCTGCTGGCATCCAGATATCAGCCTGTGGATCATAGGTGTAGGTGAGGTTCACAGCTACGAAATCTGCGCCGGTTATCACTATGGTCTGAGGACGGCAGCCCGGCGTGACATACACACCATCATTGATGGCCTCATGCACCGTGCTGGTCAGCGGCAGCGTGAGGTTACCATCTGTGCCAAATGTCCAGGCATGCGTGCCGCTGTCAGTGGTAGCGTTGCTGTAGAGTATGACCTCACCCTGGCTGCCCACGACGAGATTGGTAGTATCAGCCTGGATGTAGCTGTCGTTGGGCAGACCCAGCACGCCCGCGTCTCTGAAGCGCCAGATGTGATCAAAGGCAGTGATCACCACTTGGCCATAGCTGCTGGCGGCGGAGCCTCCAATGATGTACACGAAACCCGCATCTCCATCGGGGCTGTCTCCACCTTTGATGGTCACGTCACCACCGAAGTCTCCGCCAAACCCTGCGCTGAGGTACAGATGCCCACCTGTGCCGCTGCCGGGATCAACAGGTGTGCCGGCTGTGATGTCTAGGTCAAGCCCAGTGCCACCAATGGTGGCCGTGGTTGGCAGAGTGAGATTGCCATCTAGTCCAAACGTCCAAGTGTAAGCAGAATCAAGCAGATTAGTTGTTAGTTCAACATCAAATCCAATCCTGACATTTGTTTTTGGGTTACCGCTTACTACATCTAAACTGTATAAGTTCAAAGTGCTTTCCGAAGAGGAAATGCTTGCCCAGTTATTCCCCTCCCAGGTAAAATTGATAGCACCGTTGCCACCATTAACGCCGTCTGGCATGGTCAGCACGCCGTCTGAGCCAAAGGTCCATGGTTGATTACCGGCAGCCAGCAGAGTGATGTTGCCATTGTAGGTCTGCACGTAGCCATCGTCTGGCAGCGTGAGGTTACCATCCCCGCTGAGTATCCAGTCTGCGCCATCGGCACTGAGCTTGAGGACCGATGCACTGGCTATGCTCGCAGGCACCTCAGGCGCTTGCCCCTGCACCGTGACCGTCCATTCACTGCCATTGTTGTGGATGCTGCTCACATACAGGGTGAAGTTGAATCCAGCTATGCCCGTGACGCTTGGACCATACACGAAGGCATCGCCGTTGACGTATCCAGGATTGCTGGGCCAAGTCTGGGTGTTGTTGCTGAAGGCATGCACATGCCCATAGTCATCCACGGCAAAGCTCACGCTATAGGTCCAGGCATTGCCCGTGAGGTTCAGCACCGTGTGGCCGGGATGCGGGCGGAAGTACGTGGGTGTGAGATCTGCTGTGAACGTCACAGGCAGGCTGCTGGGCACCGAGAAGCCCCCGTTCCCAGCAAAGTACCAGTTCTGGCCGTTGGTGGACAGCGCTATGTCCTGGTTGGTGGTGGTACCTATCGCGGTGCCGGTGAAGGTTATGTCGCCTGTGTTGGCATTGCCGGTTACAGTATGGCCACCAGGAGTAACATTATCTGCAATCCTCAGAACGCCGTCGGCACCAACTACTATTTCTCCAAACGGTCCAACATATGCGTTAGCATCTGTATTCAAAGTTTGGCTAGTATATACACGCATGGTCATAGTAGATCTTTGCTCTCAATTTGTCTTATATTTACCAAATTTCCAAACAGGCAACTAGATGGTCAGAGCAAGTGACCCACACCGAACGATCAATTAAGTTGCTAGTTTCAATCAATATTCAATGATGTGTTGCTGTTGAACTTGTTGAACAGCATTTGATCTTCGCTGCCCCAAAGGCTGTTAAAATTGCTATAATCGTTGTTCAATCCTGTATCATACAATGTTGTTTGGCTATTGTATGTTAACCAAGATTGCAATTGGGCTGGTGCAGCGTGGGGATTAATTTGCAGGAACAATGCACCTAGGCCGCACACCTGAGGACTAGCCATACTTGTGCCATCTAGATTGGCTTGCAACCAGCTTGTATCTAAAAAGTATGGTGCTGGTTCATATCCGTCGTTGGTAATCTCATTTGCCCGACTCATGCTGCTGGTAATTCCTGTACCAGGACTGTATATGCTAACTCCGGGTCCGCCCTCGCTGAAAAACACTTTTTGATCTTGAGATTGACTATATGAATTGATATCAATAGCACCAACTATGTTGGCATTTGTGCTATATGGACTGCTACCTTGGTTATAGAAATTTATGTCGTCATAAATGTCTGTGAAATAATTCTGATAGTCTGGTCCCAGTGGCGCATCAATTTTTATGCCATCGTTTCCTGCAGCAATACAAACGTGTATTCCTGCAGCTATCATTTCGTCAATTGCTATATCTGTAGCTGGATCTCTAATAGGGAATGTGCCTATTGATTGTGATCCCATGCCATATTCAGTATGTATGTCACTGACCAACTGTGATCCACTCCATGGTGTTCCGCGATAGTTGCCGCCAGTTATAATTGTTTCTGAGTCTGTTATATAATAGCTGCCTGTTATGCCCCAACTCATGTTGACTATAGTTGGACGCTTGTAACCAGTAGTGGGATCAATTGGTTTGTTATTGTGCCAGCCTATCATAATGTCAAATATGTCGCTGTAAGGCAAACCTGATGTGTCGATAGGTGAAACTAAATCTTCTAGCTTGATGCTGTAAATCTGAGCATTCTTTGCCCATCCAAATGTCTTGCCAGCGGCTATGCCTGTGACATGTGTACCGTGACCAAATACGTCGCTATAATGACCAGATGGCATAGTACCCGATACACCGCTTGCAGCATACCAATCTATTTGTTGTACTCTGCTGTTGCCATTTGCATCTTTGAATTCTGGGTGATTAACTTCAAGGCCAGTATCTACTACTAGAACATCTACACCTGTGCCGTCTAGGGTATAATTGTATTGTCCTATCACTGAATAACTAACACCGTAGTTATTAACTGCGCTGTTTACTCTGCTCAGTCCCCAATTGACATTGTTGCCTACACTGTTTGTAGTTTTATCAAAATTATTGTATTGTGTAGCATAGGGTTTTATTACAGCATTGTTCTTGTGCTGAATAGGTATAGTAACGCTATGTACTCTAGCATCTCCGCGTAGGGTTGCTGCCTCGCTGCTGGTTATTGCATAATGTCTGAGCCTATTAACATTAGGTCTTTGTTTTAACACCCTCACTGCCCTCGATGGAATAGCATCCGTGCTCTTATGTGCAGTTTCCATCTTGTCCCAAAATGCATTGTGATCTACATCTGCTTTTAAGGCTACTATATACTCTTGCCCATCTGGATGTGCGGCAACAGTTTTGGTAATTACCTTGGGTAGTGATTTGTTTTTTGATCTACCTTGCATGCGTTTGGCTTTCTATCGTTTTAGGATTTCTTAACGGCTGGTTTCTTTGGTTTAAATTCTGCCATGCTGGTTAATGCATGCAGGTTACCAACTACTGTGCCATTCAACACAACCTGAGGTACTGTGGTAGCACCTGGCACTGCTTCTAATAGCTGAGCTTTGGTCCAGTTGTGTGATTTGATATCGCGCACTTCAACTGCAACTTTGTTAGACGTTAGTAGTCTCCTAGCTATGCTGGTATGTGCATTTTGACCGTTGGTCCATATCACAGCGGTGTTGCCAACGCTAACGGTATTACCAAAATGCAGTGTATTGCTACTTTGGTGTATGGTGTTTGATGTTGCTGTTACGTTTGAATTTGACATGTTTGATCCTTTTAGAATCCATTAGTTAATGGGTTATGGAATAGCTGGTTAGACGGTATGCTGCTGACAGAACCTAGAGATGGTGTAGAGAATTGCAAAGTCAAACCGCTGCCTCCTTGATTGTTACCATACTCTATCCTTATTGGGTATAGCTGACCCTGTTCCATTGACATTTGATTTGATGTATTTGAATCAACACCGTGTATACCACCTAATGTTAGGAAAGAATTTCCTGTAGTATAACCAGATTCAGCTGGCGGGCCAAACCATACATAACTGGCATCATCTGATGAAAGAGTCCATGTATATGTTTCAGTAGTTGTTGGCATGAAGTAACCTTCAAACAAGTAACTGGTTGTAGCTGGTACTGTGTCTTGGGCAAAATTTATAGTAGTGGTACTGTATGCTTCCCTTAGCAATCCAAAATTGTTATCAAACCAAGTTGGATCATCAGTATTACTCTCTAGTGTACCGTTTGGATCTCCCCAATATGCATTGTAAACATTACAATGTAGCCCAGCGCCAAATATAAATCTCGTGCAATCATATCCATAGCTAGTTGATTGCCTAACATAATTCCATAACCTAAAAACTGCTATCTGCCCTTGATAATCATTGCCATTTGTAATATGGGTTATACTTCCTAAGCCTAGAGCATAATGCAATCCGTGTCCCGAACCCCATGGAGTTGACCTTTGGCCTACGACGCTAGTGGTTTGTACATCATTTAATTGTAGAACTACTTGATTGGTACTGGAATCATAGCTCATAGACATGAAGTTCCAGTCATTCAAAGTAACTGTATTTGTAGTAGAGACATTATCACCGTTACCCAGTGTACCATTAAATACTACGCCAACAATGTTACCACTTGGTCCTATCTCCACAGTACTTACATACCATCCTGACAATAAATCATTCTGTCCTAACTCTTGTACCAATACGGTATTGTTGGCAGTTGGATAGAACCAAATCTCCATGGTGAACGATCCGCCATTATCGCTTATAGACCAAAGATTTGAATTATTGAGATCTGGTGTAATCCAATAGCTAGAACCGTCAAACCCTACACTGTAACCACTAGAATTATCTAGCCATGTTTGTGGGAAAGTTTGAGCTGCACCAGATAGACCCATTGGATAATTGCTACCCAACGGTGTTGTATAGCTTATTACAGGCCAGTTGGTTAAGTCGTTTTCATATGGGCCTATGTTGGCATCCCAATACCAAAAACCTCTTAGCGACTTTGATAATGCAGTTCCTGCAAAGCTAGATAAAATGCTCATTATAGTCCTGCTAATCCTGTTCCGCTTATCATCCAAGTATTAGTTTCAATTTGCAATAGAGTAGCCATTGAATAAGCAGGCAAGCTAAATCCATTTGCATTTAGACCTATACCGCTGCCTATCAGCGTAGTAACTCCGTTGTTTTCTGCCACTATGTTGATACCTTGTGAACCATTTGTGACTATCACAATGCTAGCACCAATTGGGAAATTTACAGATGTATGTGTTGGTACATAGATTGTATCTACAAATGAAGGATTTGTGCAATATATGTGCCTTCCGCGATCTTCATAGTTAAGAGTATAATTACCATTTACTGAATTCTGCGGTATATCTCTAAGGAAACTTTCATTACTTTCATTCTGTAAATCAAACGCATAAGGCGTTCTCAACGAAGTATTACCATTGTTATCGTTATCGTGATCTACAAAATAAAAATTGTTGCTCCAGGTACTAATAAAAAGGTCGCCGTTAATGTCATGATAACCGTTGTAACTATAGCTTCCAATCTCAACGCCGCAGCCGTTGTATTGATATGTGCCCATATGCCAGTTGTTGGTTGACGGATCTATTTGTATGTAACCATATCCAAAATTATCTTCTTCGAGATTTGGATCGCCATTTACAAGTCCTACGTTGAAACTATCTGCTATACTTAGGAAGTTTGTCAAACCTGGCAATACACTGCTATTGCTCAACAATAGATTGTTAGCAGATCCAACTTCTCCCCAAGCCATATCTTTATAGTCCCAAGGACCTTCCCATCCATATTGTGCAAGACTCAAATTCCATGTTACACCGTCAGTTGAGGTATATAAAACAGGACTGTTGTCACCTACACCAACAAACGTGCCGCCGCCAAAATGCAAGTAATCTAGCGGATCGCCGTGTGTCCAAGTTATCAGTCCGCTGTCTGTTACATATGAACCGCCCCAACTGGTACTATCTAACCCCTGTGTCATAGCCGAATCTGTATAGAGCGCACTGGTGTTGGTGTTGATGTAATACGTACCGTTGAGATTGCTGGGATCTGCACCGGTTATGGTAAGCTTCTCTCCGTTATAATAAGCGTTATTTCCAGATATTGTTATTATAGTAGGATTGCCTACTGATATAGAACTTATTGTGACCGGATAGGGATTAGGCACAACACCTGTAAAAGTCTGTCCCTGATTGGTCGTCTTGAGAACTCTACCATTATGAAGGCTTATAAGAGCTACGCTTTCGGCACCAACTGTGCCGGCTGCTATTCCGTTTACTATATCTTGATCGGTTTCAAATCCGTTACCATCTGGCCAAACAGTTGCGGTAGCATTGTCAGCATTTACAATATTCCAAGTTCCCATAGTTGGGTCAGTTGTACTATTGAAATAAAGGTTATTGTTATCGCCACCGCCGTAGCATACCCAACCATGACCATCAAAGTAATCTCTGTATGTACCTGGTATGGTAGTTATGAGATTTGATGCGCTCAATGTAGCACTTAACTCTGTTACGTAATATGCACCGGCAGGTATCGCGTCTGATATGCTGTTCCACATATAATGCTGGCCAAACAACCATCCAGTTCCGTTGAAGCTAACATCTTCCATAGATATACCATCTACACTGTCGCTGTTGTTGCGCTCGTTGGTAATCATGTTGGTGATGTTGGTTAGATCAACATTACCCCACGTCCAATTGATACCATCTGAACTATACACAAAGCAAGGATAATACCAATTGTTTGGATTATCAGTAGATGGATAGTAAAATCCAACTGCTATAAAATGTCCGCCAAGATAGCGAATTTTCTGCCACTGTATATTTTCACCGTTTGGTCCCAGTCTAACTACCAAACTGGGAGACTGCTTAGCAGCTTGATTGGCTGTGCTGCTGTACCAAATATCAGAACTATCAAAATTGTAATTATATACAACATACGCAATCATACTGCCGCCTGCAGCTATACGATATGCATACATGTCTATGTCGTTAGTAAAATAGGTATAATCAGTTGTTCCAAATCCCGGTGTCCAATTTAGTCCGTCTAAGCTTATGCTAACAGCAATTGGCCATTCGTCTTCAAATAGCATAATCCATTGATTTTCACTGCCACCGCTGCTAGACCCACCTGATGCATATGCCAGTGAGTTCCATGCTGTTACACCATCGCCGTATTTGACCTTGCCAGTATCAAGTTCCAAACCTGGTTCACCCTGTGCTAGCGTTGGATTGGTGTTGGTCCAGCTTGCTGCGAGGTCCCTGCGTAATTGAATCTTTGTTGCCATTGTATGTGTTCTCCGCTGGATTATTTAGTATTTGCTATATTGGTTATGTCCATGATTGGTCTATAGGTGATCTCACCCAAGAGTTAGTTCCCACACAAACATAGACATATGTGCTATCTGAAGCCACTTGCCCTGGCAATCCTGCACTTGATGGATGAGCAGGTACACTAGCTGCTACACCAGGCCATGCTGTTACGCTTGCTCCAGTTGGGCCTGTTACGCTTGCTCCAGTTGGGCCTATTGGCCCAGTTGGGCCTATTGGCCCAGTGGGACCTTCTGTGTTGGAATACACAAGGTCTACCCAATGTGTGACACCGTCGCCATATTTTATCTTGTTGGTATCAATCTCTACTCCGGGTTCGCCCTCTGTTAATATAGGGTTAGCTATGACCCAGTTTGATGCCGTATCGCGTCTCAGTTGAATCCTATTTGCCATGTGTCATGCTCCGCCGCCGTTTATAGCGTTGTCGTTTAATCCATATACGGTTGTTGATGCACCGCCGTTGAATACTGTATCATTTATTCCAAATCTCATGCTTGCTGTACCACCGTCTGCATATAAAGTCGATAACTCATAAACAGCACTTGCACCGCCGCCATCCATGTTGATATTAACCACTTGGAATGCAGTTGTTTGTTTAGTGCCGTCTGGGAAGGCTAAACTACCTTGATTGTTAAACTGCCAATAGTTCTGCTCGTGTAGTGATTGATAACGTGTAGATACTCTTACACCATTTGGATCTATCTCAATAAATGCATTGCTGTTCCAAACTAACGCTATACTGCCGTCGTATCCGTTCGTGCTATCAACTGTAATAGACAATTCTGTACCAGCAGGAGTTGACATATTTGTATCTGTAAATACAAATTCTCCCAAATCTGCTCCAGCTAATGCTACCCAACTGGTGTCTACATAAGTCTCTATTTGATCGTTTGTGATGTTGTATATAAGGTCACCTGGTTTACCAGCTATACCAGGAAGTTCATCATCAGTAAAAGTAGCTAAACCTAGCGGACTAGATTTAATATTAACTCTATTACCCGCTGTTAAATTGATATCCGTTGGACTTTCAATATTTGAAATACCAAGCTGAGTGCTCTTCAAACTACCTGGTATAGTTAAATTACCAGAGCTGTCAAATTCAAGAGCATTGCAACTTTCATTATTGGTTGTTATTAGATACAATGATCTATTTTGGAAGGTTCCTACATATCCGCCATCTAGTCCTGCGTATTCTGGCGGTATTCCGTAGTCATTTGCAAAGTCTACGAATCCCATAATCATAGACGTTTGGCCATCAAAATCTGGTATAGCTATCTTAGCACCAACAGGTGTTGTTAACGCACCATTTTCAAAACTCCAAGTGCCGCCGTAATTTCCTGATATTACCCACAATCTGTTGCTATAGTTCTCAGTTACACTAATTGCCGTTGGGTTGAGGGTGCTGGGATATTGATTAATTGATTGGGGTCCGTGAGTTGCAGATATAGTCGTTGGTGTAAACAATATACCCGATTGATCGTTAAAGTAACTTGCATCAACATAACTGTAAGGACCATAAGTTCCTAGCAATGACCCGTCGGTAGGTAACTGAACTGTTATAACATCTGCATTGTTTGAAGTAGGATTGCTAGTATCATTGTCATAACTGACATTTGTAAAAGTAAAGCCAGTGATAGCTATTCTATCCTGGAACACACTACCCATTCTATGACCAAAAAATGCATTTGAACTTTCACCGTTGCTGGTTTCAGATCCAAATGATCTTTGCCATACTATGGATCCACTATTGGTAACCTTTGCAATCATGAGATTATAAGAAACACGATCGCTAGTTTCGCCTGTTACATAAACATTGCCTTCTGTATCAAAGTTTAGGTCAAGTCCATATGTATTGCCATTTATGTCAATGCTTAACTGCCAATTGATTGAACCGTCTGGATTGTGCTGAGTTAATACTGTGCATTCATAATCATCATTATCAACTAATGTGTATACCCAGTTGCCATTTACGGCTACCATGCTGCCGTTAACGTTAGCATTAGATACGGTAACTAACTGTAACGGACCATCCCATAGTTGATTACCGTTGTTGTCATATTTGACTAGTATAGGTACATTCCATCCTACACTGACGTTTGAATATGTTGATATGACATACACATTACCTGTTGTATCAACATCTACACCGTTGCTATTTCCCGGTAAATCAATAACATCGTTCCAATTTATAGTGTTAGTTGACACATTTATAGATACAATTGCTGGGCTGTTGTCATACTCGCCTGCTACATAAACATTGCCTGCATTATCGCAAGCCATGTCGTATCCAGTAAAGTTTTCAATACCAAAACTGTACTGTTGATGTATATCGCCTTGAGGATCAAACGAACCAACATAGAATCCCAACGATGCATCATTGTTTGCTAAGAAATAGATATTACCGTTTGAATCGATATCTATGCAATCATTGGTTACACAAGCTGGCAGATTCTGTCCATCTCTCCAACGCTTGCTGTACATTAAATCGCCCTGCGGATCATATTTGAGCAAGAAGCTGTCAGCTTCTTCAAGTGACAGGTCAACTATAGTACCTACAACATATAGATAGCCGCTTGCATCATATACAACGCTAGAACCAAAATTCTCATTTATTTCAAATCCAATGTCGCCGTAAACATTCCACCAATAATTTGCAGGAGATGTAACACCTATCTGTATGTTGGCAATTACATTGCTGGATAATGTAATTGGAGAATCTGGATGTAGTGTGCTAATTGTAGTGTCGTTGAATGTAATGTTACCAGTCGTTGCTATAACATTGCTGTTGAGCGTTAAACTACCTTGAGCATTTATGCCCAAGGGTTGTCCGCCTAGGTATATGGTTTGACCGCTGATCCACAAACTGCGCCATTGATTTGTAGCACTACCTAGATCAATAGCAGCATTGCTGCTAGGCATGAAGGTTGAACTGACCTGTATGTTGCTGCTGTCGGTTGTTCCCATAACATTACCAGTGAAGGTAAAGTTGCCAATATTACCGCTACCCCCAACCAGTGCATTGCTACCGTCGCTCCAATTGATAGTACCACCCGCGGGCAGTGTTAGATTACCATTTGAATCAAATTGCCATACCTGCGATATCCCTGTGTTTCCAGATTGTATATCGATAACAAATAACGGATCTGATTCTATGTACGCATCAAATCCAGTATAGGCAGAGTGTGTATAAGATGTGTCATCCTCAACATAACCGCCTATATCACTGTTATACACGTAGGTATACGCATATACGTTACCGCCGCCTTTGTTGGTAGTTTGTACAACATTGTTGTTATATACTGTATTGATTAGCTGTCCGGAACTGGTACTGATCACAGTTTGGTTGGTATCAACATATAGACCATTTATGTTGGTATTGTCGTTAAGTACACCAATGCCTGCTGTATAGGTAGAAGTAGTACCACCCAAAACTATGTTACCGTTACCATCTACTCCGATAGTGTATTGGCTGTTAACACCAGGATCAATAGCAACCATCCCAGCATATCCTGGTAGATATACATTCTCTACACCAGTATAGATCAAAGTATTGCCAGCGCTATTAACTATAGCTCTAGATTCGGCTGTGCCGGCACCCATATAGATTTGGCTACCGTTGATATTGTTGAAGCCATCTCGAGAAATTTCTGTACCAAATTCAGCTGCGTTTGTTATACCTATACCGCCGCTGTTTAGCTGTGCGGTATCTGGCATTAGGAACTGATTGTTGTTGAAAGAATAATTTCCTAAACTGGTTGGACCTTGATTTGAGAATGTTATTCCTCCCGGAGTGACATTATCTTGTATCCTAAGCGTATTAGAATCATCTACGACAATTTCCCCAAATGGACCAACATATACATTGGCGTCTATAGATGATGTGATGCTTCTAAACTTGCGCATTTGGATTACACCTTGTGATATTCTTTGATCATGTTATACGTTATTTAGCTGGTATAGATTTTACATAAACCATGCAATAAATATGGTATGAAGAAATACAGAAGCATTTGGATAAGTGACTTGCATCTAGGAACAAACGGTTGCAAAGCAGACGATCTGTGTAAATTTCTCAAACAACATGAATGTGAACACTTATATCTAGTAGGAGATATAGTAGACGGTTGGAAGCTTAATCGAGGATGGTATTGGCCACAAAGTCATAGCAATGTTGTTAGACGACTGCTTACCAAAGCCAAAAGAAGTACCAATATAACTTATATAACTGGAAATCACGACGAGTTTCTCAGAGATTGGACGAGATTTGGGTTGTATTTGGGTAATGTTAAGATAGTTAATGAGGCAGAACATATAGGCGTCGATGGAAAACGTTATCTAGTTACTCACGGCGATATGTTTGATGCTGTTACTAGGAATTACAAATGGGTTAGTTTGTTAGGAGATTTAGCTTACGAGTTATTAATAAAAGCTAACTCTGTATTGAACAAGACTTGCAAATGGTTTGGTTACGGTTATTGGAGTTTTAGCAGATATATAAAGGTTAATGTTAAACAAGCTACTAGTTTCATATTTAAATTTGAAAAACATTTAGCAGAATATGCAGCCAAAGGACAATATCACGGAGTGTTCTGCGGACATATACATATGCCAGAGATCAGAAAGATAGACAACATTGTATATCTAAACGACGGATGTTGGGTAGAAAATTGCTCTGCTATAGTTGAAAACTTTGACGGCACTTTTGAATTGCTTATACAAGGAACAGATGGTGAAATGTATGTAGAGCGCAGATACGATGTAAGTAGTGGAGAGATAGCATGAAAATTTGCTTGGTTACTGATACTTGGGATAACGTCAACGGAGTCTGTACTACTCTCAAAAATACTGTGAGAGAATTAACAGCTATGGGACATGATGTGCTGGTAATAGAACCAAGCCAGTTTAAAACTATCAAAATGCCTAGATATCCTGAAGTTAAACTGAGCATAAACATATGGTCTGTTGGAAAAAAGATAAAGAATTTCAAACCAGATAGCATACATATTGCAACAGAAGGTCCATTAGGTATAGCAGCATGTTGGTATTGTAACGTGAAGAAAAATAGTATTCCTCACAACACCAGTTATCATACTAAATTTCCAGA
>Ga0316224_1000073_pt1 | contig 155416 bp, 156 predicted proteins | sample TBH18013metaG_FD_206254 | JGI IMG/M metagenome (GOLD analysis project Ga0316224, IMG submission 206254) | Freshwater microbial communities from Trout Bog Lake, Wisconsin, USA - TBH18013 | ecosystem: Environmental > Aquatic > Freshwater > Lake > Hypolimnion/Profundal zone | place: USA...
GGCAACCGCTCCTCCCTGACTCTGATCCGTTCAGGCTTGCGTCGCACCCTCGGGATTCCGGGGGCGCTTGCGCGCGCCGTGGCATCATCGGGATCGGGCGCCGTCGCGGTTCTCGGTTTCAACCGATGGCCCTGCAAACGAACAGACCGCCTCACCCGTCGGCGCGCGGCACCCACGGGATCTTGGCGACCGCGATCCCCTCATCCGCCAGACTTTCCGCCTGTTCCTCGGTGGTTTCGCCGTAAATCGGCTTCGCCTCTGTCTCACCCCGGTGCATCGCCCGCGCCTGATCGGCGAACTCCGGCCCGACGTAATCGCAGGTCTTTTCCACTTCCGCCCGCATGCGCTGCAGCGCCGCCAGCATCTGGGCCGGCAGCCGCCCCACTTTCTCGGGCGCCGCGACCGGCGCCGGAACAGACGGCTCAGCCGCGACCTCAACCGGAGCCGGCGCGGCCACATCCCGCCGACCCAACGCCGGAGCCATCAGCGCGCGTTCCACATCGGTGCCGCCGCATTCGGGGCATTCGATCAGGCCGCGCCTGGCCTGCTTCTCAAAGCTGGTGCTGTCCTTGAACCAACCATCAAAGCCGTGCGCCTGTCCGCAGCGCAACTGGTAGTGAATCATTTCCGTACCTGACAGAGACCCAACGGTATCAATTTGGCACTCCCGCCATCAGAGTGCCAGCACAATCACGCCAGCCCCAAAAGCGTGTTCAGCTTCCCGGCCCGGTCCAGAGCCACCAGGTCGTCACAGCCACCGATATGCTGTCCGCCGATGAAAATCTGCGGCGCGGAGGTGCGCCCGCCCGAACGCGTGCGCGCCTCGGCCCGTTCGGCGGAGCCTTGCGGGGCCTTAATTTCGCGAAACGGAACCCCCTTGGTGGTCAGAAGATGCAGCGCCCGTTCGCAGTATGGGCACCAAGCCTGCGTGTAGATTTCGATATCCGGCATGTCATTCACCTCTTCGTCGTCATGTTGGGCAGATTGGCAATTCTTGCAAGTTCGATCAGGCATGCTCGGTGGCCGGCCACGCAGCCGCCGTCCATCCACCACTGCCGCGTCATCCGCAACAGTTCCCCCACCGCCGGCCCGGGTGGAACGCCCAGCGCCACGACATCGCGGCCGACCAGCGGGAAAACCGGACGTTTCAGGGCGGTCAGCCGCTCCCGCACCGCCGGGTCGCCGTCCAGCCAGGTGCGATCGATCAGATCGGCCGGCCGGTGATCCGCCAACAGCCGGCGCAAATCGTCATCCGAACCTGCCGCTGGAGGAGTCTCGATCAGCCGCACCAACCGGTCACGATCGCCGTTCGACATCTTCAACCGGATACCCAACGCCTCCGGATCTCCGGTCAGCATGGCGGCCAACCGCAGAATCGGGTCCGGCGGCAACCCGACCAACCGGGACACGGCGGCGGCTTCGGGCACCACGGCGGACCAAACCCCCAGCCGATCCATCAGCGCGATCGCCTCGCCAGGGTCCGGGGTGGCCAGAATGCGGCGTAGTTCATTCCAAACCCGCTCGATCGACAATTGTCCCAGGCCCGGGATGCCGTTTCGGAGCGCATCCAGCGTGCCGGTGTCAGGCGGAAGCCGTCCAAACCGAGCATAGAACCGGAAGAAACGCAGGATGCGCAGATAGTCCTCGGCGATGCGGGTCGCGGCATCGCCGACGAAGCGTACCTTGCCAGCCGCCAGATCCTCCTGGCCGCCGAAATAGTCGAACACGGTTCCGTTTCGGTCCATCGACATCGCGTTGATGGTGAAATCCCGCCGGGCCGCGTCTTCCTGCCAGTCCGCGGTGAAGGCGACCACGGCATGGCGGCCGTCGGTTTCGAGGTCGTGGCGCAGCGTGGTGACCTCGAACCCGCGCCCATCCACCACGGCGGTCACCGTGCCGTGTGCCAGCCCGGTCGGCACCACCTTGATCCCGGCGCTCCGCAGTGCCCGCGTCACTTTGTCCGGCGGAAGCGGCGTTGCCAGGTCGAGGTCCGCCACAGGCCGTCCGGCCAGAGCGTCCCGCACGGCTCCACCCACCACCCGCGCGTTGGGCAGAGCATCCCATACGCGGGCGAGTGCCGGATCGGTCAGGAAATCGGGGCGGTGGATCAAGGATCTGGGGTCACGATACGGCCACCATGCAGTTCGGCCGGAATATAGGGGCGGTTCGCATCCTGCGCGTCGAAGTGGCGCAACCACAACAGCGCGGCGACCATGAGCACCATGAACCCGGCGAGACCACCCACCAGCCAGACCGGCGGCAGCGGTTGCGGAAACAGCAGCCGCCATACCGCGAATCCTGCAAAGGGCGCCAGGAACATAACGATCTCGATGAATCGCGGCACCGCTTTCCCCCGTTCCGGCCCGAACCGAGCCGGGACCCTACGAAAATAGGCCGAACCAGGGCCGCAATAAAGGGGCGGAGGGCATACGACGTGCCACGGCTGATTATGGCGGGGCGGTGGAAAAAATTGTGTCAACCGTTCGGGTCAGGCTGTCCCGCCAGTGCGGCAGGCGAACCCCGAACACGTCATTTAAACGCGAGCAATCCAGACGCGAGTTGGCGGGACGTTTCGCGGGCGTCGGCCAATCGGTGGTCAGAATCGGCGCAACCTCGGGCACATTGGCACCATGGCGGCCGGCTTCGTCGAACGTCGCGACGGCCAGGCCATGCCACGTCGTTTCCCCTGAACCGGCGGCATGAAATACCCCGCTATAGTCCGATTGCCAGCCGGTTGCGTCCAATCGGGCGACGATGGCCAGAATAGCGTCGGCCAGGTCGGTTGCGGTGGTGGGGCAGCCATGTTGGTCACCCACAACGGTCAGCCGGGGCCGTGTTTTCCCGACCGCCAGCATGGTGCGGACGAAGTTCTTGCCGGTGGCGGCATAGACCCAGGCTGTGCGCAGGATGATCGCCTTGGCGCCGGACGCCAGGACCGCTTCCTCGCCCGCCAGTTTACTGGCTCCATACACGCCCTGCGGAGCGACCGGATCGGTCTCGACATAGGGGGCCGGCTTCAGGCCGTCGAACACGTAGTCGGTGGAGACGTGAATCAGCGGAATGTCCACCTGCGCGCATAAACGCGCCAAAATCGCCGGGCCGTCCCGGTTGGCGCGCCAGGCGGCGTCAGCATCGGATTCAGCGGCATCGACCGCGGTGTATGCGGCGGCGTTGACCACGAGGCGCGGGGCGGCGGCGAGGAAGGCTGCCTCGATCGTTTCCGGCCGGTCGAAGTCGAATTCAGGGCGACCGATCCGGACAACACCGGCGGAAGTGGCCAGAGCGGAGGCAAGTTGACCGGTGCCCCCGGTAACGAGAATGGGATGTGTCATGAGCGCGCGGTGGCCAGCGCCCGCCCCCCATCGTCATGGCCCGGCTTGTCCGGGCCACCTATCGCGGCACCGCCCGGGCATCGGTGGCCCGGACAAGCCGGGCCATGACGATCGGTGTTGGTTTGTGGCAACTCCTGGTGTAACCGCACGGAGTTCTGTTTACCCATGTGCCTCTCCGTTTCCGGTCAGCGGCTTTCCAGCCGAGATGCCGTCTCTCAAATCCGAAACAACTGTGGCAGTTCCCGCAAAAACGGCAGCAGTTTGTCCTTGTCCGACAGGATGATCTGATCCGCCGGCACCGGCCAGTCGATGCCGATCTCCGGATCGTTCCAGATGGCACCGCGCTCCGCCGCTTTATCGTAAGGTGCCGTGACTTTGTAGATCACCTCTGTATCGGCCGTCAGCGTACAGTAGGCATGCAGGAAACCGACCGGCACCCAGATCTGAGTCCAGTTCTCGGCGCTGATCTCCGCGCCGACATACTGCCCGAACGTGGCCGAACCCCAGCGCACATCGACCGCGACGTCGTAGATCGCGCCACGCGTGCACCGGATCAGCTTGCCTTGTGCGTTGGGCCCGACCTGGCAATGCAAACCACGCAGCACGCCGACGCCGGTCGAAACAGCGTGATTGTCCTGTACGAACGGACCCGGAATGCCGGCCTCGGCAAACGCTCCGTCTTTCCAGGTTTCCGAGAAGAACCCCCGTGGGTCCTGAAATCGGCGCGGCGTGATCAGCTTGATGTCGGCAATTGCCAGGACCTCGACCTTCAAGACTGTTCCCCTTCCGCCAGTTCCATCAAGACCCGGCCCAGTTCGGTCTTGCCAAGATGCGTGGCATGGCGACGCAGCAGGTCGGCATCGATGAACCCCATCCGGAAGGCGACTTCCTCCGGGCAACCCACCAGCATGCCGGTGCGCGACTGAATGGTCTGCACGAAGGTGGCCGCCTGCAGCAGGCTGTCGGGGGTGCCCGCATCCAGCCATGCGCAGCCGCGCGACAGTTTCTCGACGTTCAGCGACCCCATTTCCAGATAGACGCGGTTGAGGTCGGTGATTTCCAACTCGCCCCGCGCTGACGGCTTAATCGAACGAGCGATGTCGCTGACCTGTTGGTCATAGAAATACAGACCGGTGATCGCCCAGTTGCTGGTGGGCGCGGCGGGTTTTTCCACCACTTCCACAGCCTTGCCATCAGCATTGAACGCAACCACACCGTAACGCTCCGGATCACGAACCTGGTACGCGAATACCGTCGCGCCTGCCGGGCGCGCCGCGGCGTTGCGCAACAGAGTGGACAGATTATCCGCATGGATCAGGTTGTCGCCCAGTGCCAGGGCGCAGGCCTCACCGTCCAGCCAGTCGCTGCCGATCAGGAAGGCCTGGGCGATGCCGTCAGGCGAGGGCTGCACGGCATAGTCGAACTTCACACCGAACCGCGAGCCATCGCCCAGCAGCCGCTTGAACTGCGGCAGATCCTCGGGCGTGGAGATCAGCATGATGTCGCGGATACCCGCCAACATCAGCGTGGACAGCGGATAATACACCATCGGCTTGTCATAGACCGGCAGGAGTTGCTTCGACGCCGCCAGGGTCATCGGGTGCAGGCGGGAACCGGAACCACCGGCCAGCAGGATGCCCTTCATACGCTCTTTCCTTTATCGCTCTTGTCATCAGCACCGGTGCCAAGACGTTGACGGGCGGAGCGGAGTCCCTCCCACCAGGTCCGATTGTCCAGATACCAGTCGATGGTGCGGGCGAGGCCGCGTTCAAAATCGTGCGGGGCTTTCCAGTCCAGCGCCTTCTCGCTGCGGGACGGGTCGATCTCGTAGCGGAAATCGTGCCCGGGCCGGTCGGTGACGTAGCGGATCAGCCGTTCGCGCGGCCCGGCCGGATCGGGAACGCGAATGTCGAGATGGGCGCAGATCGCTTTCACCACCTGGAGGTTGGTGCGCGGCTGACGGCCGCCGATCGCGTAGGTTTCGCCCGGCGTTCCGCTCTCCAAAACGCGGACCAGCGCCTCGGCGTGATCCTCGACAAATAACCAGTCGCGCATGTTGGAGCCGTCGCCATAGACCGGGAGGTCCTTGCCCTCCAGCGCGTTCAGCGTGACCAGCGGGATCAGCTTCTCGGGAAACTGCCAGGGACCGTAGTTGTTGCAGGTGTTAGAGACCAGGGTCGGCAATTTGTAAGTATGGCTCCAGGCTCGGACCAGATGGTCGGACGCGGCCTTGGTCGCGGAGTAGGGACTGCGCGGATCATAGGGTGTGGTTTCGGTGAACGGCGGATCATCGTGATCCAGCGCGCCGAACACCTCATCGGTGGACACATGGTGGAAGCGGAACGCCGCCTTTCGGTCCACGGACATCGCCGCGTAATGGCGCCGGGCGGCCTCCAATAGGATGAATGTGCCGACGACATTGGTCTGCACGAAGTCGGCCGGCCCGTCGATCGAGCGATCCACATGGCTTTCCGCCGCCAGATGCATCGCGGCATCAGGATCGTGCGTCTCGAACACCTGACGCATGGCCGCCGCATCGGCGATATCGGCCTTGACCAGCAGGTGACGATTATGCCGGGAACCCTCCTCCAGCGCGTCTTCCGACGCGGCGTAGGTCATCTTATCGACATTGATCACAACATGATCGGTATTGCGCAGCAGATGCCGCACCACGGCGGATCCGATGAACCCGCATCCGCCAGTCAGCAAAAGCTTCATGTAGCCGCATATCCCCGCCGTTCTCGCCGGCGTCGGGTAACATCATTTCGGCTGGTGCGGCAACCGTCCGCTTCGGACTCCCGACAGAAATGGCCGAACCGCCGCGTAGCACCATGCCTTCACCGCCGGCTTATCAAGGGGAGGCCCCAGCCCCAACGCCCGGCGTTGCGGCTCCGCGAGCACGGGACGCAAGAATTATTCGGCTGCGAAAACCGCATCACCGGGCGGCAAGGTTCCCGCGGCCACGACCTGATCCAGCAGAGTGGCGATGCGGGCGCCCGCTTTGCTCGCCCCGGTCTGCTGCATCATTCGCGACAGTTCCGGAAAGCGGACACTTTCGGCGATCTGCAGCCGATGCAAAACGACCGTTTCCGGACGCAACGCAATGGCAAGAATGCGTTCAGCCGCGTCACTTAAGGCGCCTTCCAATCCACCGACGCTGGAAACGGCGCTGTGGCCGCATCCAGGATGCTGGTTTCCAGCAGCGCCGCGGCATCCGCGGCCGACCGCCAAACCGGCGCGTGGCTGCGCCGCTCATGTGATCATGACCAGTGATGATGATGGTACGGCCCTTGGGCCGGATAAACAACGCAGCCTGAGGCATGATCGCGAGGCCTAAAGCGGCAATCGTTTGGACCAATCGCTTGCTGTCGAGCATCGAGAGATGCTTGGAACTAATGATGCACCTCTCACATAGAGCAAGGACCCTAAACGCAACGGACGCGGTGCGATCAAAACTGTAACAGGGATCCCAACTGGCGACTCAGGCAGCGTGACCGAACGTAATCAAAAATCCAGGTCAGCGTAATGCGATGGCGGCGCGGTGCCCGGCACGCGATCCGCCAAAATCCCCCGGAAGCTCGGCCGCGACTTCATCCGAGCGTACCAATCCTTGGCGGGGAGAGAGATGGACCAGTCGATCTCACCAATAAAATCCAGCGTGGACAGATGCGCCGCGGCGGCGAAATCCGCCATCGACAAGCTGCTGCCGCCCAGCCACTTCCGGGTCTCGGCCAGCCAGCCGATATAATCCAAATGATAGCGCAACGCGGTGTAACCGATGCGAATGGCCGACGCATCGGGATTGCCGCGTTGGGTCAAACGGCGGAGATATTTCTCGCCGTACAGGTTCTGCGTCACCTCGATGGCAAAACGGCTGTCGAACCAGGCGGCGAGACGCCGGACCTCAATCCGTTCCGCCAACGTCCGGCCCAGCAGACTGCTGTCCGGATAGGCTTCGTCGAGATATTCGCAGATCACCGAAGAATCCGGAATGACCAGACCGTTATCCTCGATCAGCGTCGGCACGGTGCCGGCCGGGTTCAGTTCCAAATATTCGGGCCGGCGTTCCCACGCCTTTTCCAGCCGCAGTTCGAATGGCAGCCGCTTCTCCGCCAGGACGAGGCGAACTTTGCGGGCATAGGGCGAAAGCGGGAGGTGGTACAGGACGCGCATTAGCAAGGCTTATCGCACCCTGCACCGCGCCGCGCCAAGTGTCGTTTGCATCAAGCCAGGTCAGACAGTCTTGACTCTGCAACTTTTGACCCGGAGTCGCTAGTGCCCCTGCCATGCGTCAAATCGCTGCCGCAACTTGGGCAGATTGTCATGCCAGAAGCCGGTATCAATTCTCAAACCAACCGCCAGATTAGCCGGGTTGCTTGGGGACACAGCCGCCAACTCCGGCGTCAATCCGTCATTCAGTCCTTTGGCCAGGCCGCCATCGCCGCTGTGTTGCAACAACCGCTGCTCGACGGCCGGCATACCGGTAAAATACATGAACTGCTGCGCGTTTCGCGCCGAAATGCTGCCTTTCATGATGACCCAGCTTTCCAGCTCGAACAGGCTGGCGTTGAACTGAAAGCCGAAATTCTTGTGCTCCTTCTCCGCCATCGCCGCGATCTGGCCGCTTGGGGCGGTCGTCATCAAGACGTCGCCGGACGCCAGGATGTGGGCTGCTTCGGCTTCGGTGGACCACCAGACGATGTACGGTTTGAGCTGGTCCAGCTTACGAAAGGCCCGATCCAGACCGTCCGAGGTGGACAACGTTTTATAAATGTCCGCCGGTGCGACGCCGTCCGCCATCAGGGCGAATTCCAGATTGCCGCGCACCCCTTTGCGCAGGCCGCGCTTGCCCGGGTATTTCGCGACGTCCCAGAAATCCGACCAGGACGGCGCCACCGGCAGCTTGTCCTTGTCCCATGCCAGGGTTGTGGTGACGATCACCGCGCCCAGTCCGCAGTCGCTGACCGCCTGCGACTGGTAGTGGTCCTTGCCCCCGATCGCTGACCAATCGAGCTTCTCGAACAGCCCCTCCGAACAGCCGGTGGCAAGTTCGTCGGCATCGACAAGCACCAGATCCCATCGGTCATCTATGGCCTTGGCCTGGGTTCGCAGGATGTCGATCCCACCCTCCCATACCGGCTGTTGCACCGGAGTGCCGGTGACGGCCGTAAAAGGCTGCACATAAGCATTTTGTATCGCATGCCGCAGCGACCCGTCGCGCGTGACGATCGTCAGGTCGTTCGGATTGGCCGGGGTCGGAGTTGGCGAGGTCGGAGTTGGCGAGGTCGGGGTTGGCGGGGCGGGGATGACCGCGGGCGGTGCCGCCGGAATTGGCATGCCCGGGTTCGGTTCAAACGGGGGCGACTCAGCCGAGGTCTCGGCAGCCAGAATCGGAGCCGCCAACGCCGGCACGGCCGAAAGGGGGGCGATCACCGGGACGATGAACAACGTCACGGCGGCCAGGAGCGAGCGGGCGGGCATGAACAGACTGATATCCGGCTTCCTGCGAAGGAAATGACGCTACAGGTCGCCGCCTTTTTGGGCAACGACCCCCCGGATGGAAACCGGGCAAACAACTGTGTGCCATAACCCGTTTCCAAACCATATCGGCCATCGACCATTTTATGCGTTTTTGGTCCAATTGTCGCAATTGGCCGACGCCGGCAGGCAGTCCGGTGTGGCGTCCTAGGTGCCGGCGGCCAGCAAATCGTCCATTGTCCCGGCATTACCGCAGAAATCGTGGCTATGTGTCCCGGCCGTCCCAGCCTCAAGCTCCAGGCGGCAGGTTCCCGAATCCCGGCATCGCGCACACGTCACTTCCATGTCGCGCACAACACCCCTGAACGCGCGGCGCACCGCCTCGGGATCCAGATTGCGAGCCCGCATCATCTTGTCCATCAAGTCGCTGTGGTTGCCGACCCGCGGCACGACCTCGCGCAAATCCGCCTCGGAGACTCCGATATCCGCCGCCAGAAGCTGAAGATCAGAGCGCGACATCGTTGCCAGCTCATTGTCCCGGGTGGCTCGTGCCTTGATCCAGTCAAGGGTGCGGCAGAACAGGGTCGGTTCGGTGGATGCGGTCACAGTGGTGTCTCCGGCAGGTACTTCAGGCCTGACTGACACGATGGCGGCGGGACCGGTTTGATCTCGGTCAATGATATCGGCCGTAAACGTTGAGTTCAGACGCTATTCGGACTAAACTAACCACACTTAGTTCGATGGAGGCCCGGGTATGCGCACTGTCAACATCCACGAAGCCAAAACCCATCTGTCACGGCTGCTCGACGAGGCCGTCAAAGGGGAGCCGTTCATCATCGCCAAGGCCGGCAAACCATTGGTGAAGGTCACCCGAATCGACGAGCCGGAGGTCCGCAAACCGCGCCGGTTAGGTTTTCTGGCAGGCCGCTTCTCGGTTCCCGACGACTTCGATCAGATGGGCGCCGAGGAGATCAGGCGGCTCTTCGAGGGCGAGGAGGAATGAAGTTTCTACTGGATACGCATCTGTTGGTTTGGGCCGCGGCCCGCCCGGATCGCGTATCCCGAGCGGCTCGTGACTTAATCGGCGATCCAGATAACGAACCGATGTTCAGCGCCGTAAGTATCTGGGAGGTTTCAATTAAATTTGGACTTGGCCGCGAGGATTTCACGTCGGACCCAAGATTGCTGCGACGAGAGTTGCTTGTTAACGGCTACGCAGAAGTGCCGTTAACCTCCGTGCATGCACTCGCTGTGTTAGATTTGCCTCGGCTTCACAAAGACCCGTTCGACCGCATCCTGATCGCCCAATCCGCCGCCGAAGGGATCGTCTTGCTGACCGCTGACCCCATAATGGCTCGCTACCAAGGCTTGGTACGTCTGGTCTGAGGCCGGTTGGGTTCCGGGCCTTCACCCGCCATACCACGGACCAGCCATCGGGATCAGAACCCATTGGCAGCGATCCGATTAGCCGCCCAGGATTGTGCCGATGTCCAATCCGGCCTCATTGGCTGCCGTCTTCTTGCCGCCATCCCAACGGACGCGATGGACCTCGATAAAGCCGCCCTGGCCGTGGATCGTCAGGCTGGTGCCGTTTCGTGCGACCACCTGACCGATCTTCTTGCCCTTCACCTCGCCGAAGGTGCGAGCGATGCGCTTGGTGCTCTCGAACAGGAACAGCTTCTTGCCCTCGTGCGTCGTCCAGGCGCCCGGCGCCGGATTGCAGCCGCGGATTAAATTGAAGGTCTGGTCCACATGCGTCGCCCAATGGATCTGGGATTCGGCGTCGCGGATGATCCCCTCGTAGCCGGCATTCGGTTCGTATTGCGCGAGTGCCGGGGCCTTGCCGGCGACCACCATGTCGGCGACCTCGATCAGGCCGGCGACGCCCATCGGAAAGATCTTTCCGAAGTACAATGAACCGAGCGTGTCCTCCGGCTCGATCGGAACCGCCCGGGTGAGAATGACCGGGCCTTCATCCAGCCCGTCGGTCGGGCGGAATATGGAAAAACCGGTTTCGCTGCGCCCGAGGATGATCGACCAGCTCATCGACGACGCCCCACGGTGCAGCGGCAGCAGGCTCGGGTGGAACTGAATCGTGCCGAATTTCGGGATGTTGCAGAAATCCTGCGGCGCGAACTGGGTCACATAGGCCATCACGCCGATATCGGCCTTGGCGGCGCGCATGGCTTCCTGCGCCTCCGGGTCGGTCAGTTTGGGAAACTGGAAGGTCGGCACGCCGGCGGCCTCGCCAGCCAGCCGCAACGGGTCGGGGCGGCCTTTTTCCGGAGCGCAGAACACCGCCGCCACATCGTCGCCACGCGCCAGGAATGCGTCCAGGGCGGCCTTGCCGAAATCCTGCTGTCCGATGATGGCGACGCGCATGTGGGTTCCTCCGATTTGTTGTCCTTCAATAATGCGTCGGCCCGGGACGTGTCGAGTGGGCATCCCGCCTCTTTGCACCGGCCGATCCGGCGGGTTACACGATGCCTAACCGAAGAGAGATTTCCGCATGACAACCGAACCCACCGTCGTCACCAGCCGTGACGGCCGCATCGGGCGCATTCTGCTCAACCGTCCCCGCGCCCTGAACGCGCTCGACCTGGCGATGATCCGAGCCTGCGCCGCGATTTTGGAGACATGGCGCGAGGACCCGCATGTCGATGCGGTCGTGATCGAAGGCGCCGGCGATCGTGCCTTCTGCGCCGGCGGGGATATCCGCGCCCTGCGCGCCGGACAGCTGTCCGGCGACCGCGCCTCGGTGGATCAGTTCTTCACCGAGGAATACGCGCTGAACGTCACCATCGCCACCTATCCGAAACCATATATTGCGCTGATCGACGGCATCTGTATGGGCGGCGGTATCGGTATGTCCGTGCATGCTCCCTATCGCGTGGCTACCGAATACGCCGGCTTTGCCATGCCGGAAACCGCGATCGGCTTCTTTCCGGATATCGGCGCGACCTTCTTGCTGCCGCGCTTGCCGGGGGAACTGGGGACCTACCTTGGGTTGACCGGTCTGCGGATTAACGGCGGCGACTCTGTTCACGCCGGTCTGGCGACGCACTTTACGTCCCGCGCCCGCCTCCCGGATCTGTCCGCCGCCCTCGCGCGTGACGGCATCGCCGCCCTGGCGGTTTATAATGAGCCGTTGCCGGCGTTCTCCCTTGCCGATCATCGCGCGGCCATCGACCATTGCTTCGCGGCCGCCACGGTCGGCGAGATCGTCGCACGACTGGAAGCCACGCATGCGGACTGGGCCACGGCCGCACTGAAATCGCTGCATCATGTGTCGCCCTCCGCCCTGCACTGGACCCTCCGAGCGCTGCGTGGGGGACGAAATTGCACCCTGAAGCAGGCGCTGGCCGCCGAGTTCGCGTTGACCCGCACCACAATGGCGCATCCCGACTTCGCCGAGGGCGTCCGTGCGATGATCGTGGACAAGGATCGCAAACCCGCATGGCAGCCAACCAAGATCAAGGATGTGGACCCGAACCGGATCGCGGCCTTGTTCGAAGGCTGAACACTGTGTTGCCCGGGTCGTGCGATTGCGATTTGATCTGGCCGACGATCGCGGGGTTACGCCCTCCGCGACCGAGCAGCCCCTGTTGAAAGCACGCGCATGCCCGCCTTCATCTGCACGACCTGCGGTTGCCAATATGCCCACACCGAGGCACCGCCCGCCGGCTGCAAAATTTGTCAGGATGACCGTCAATACGTCAATCCGGCCGGGCAGGCGTGGACCACGCTGGCGGCGATGCGCAACACCTACTTCAACGCATTCCGCCGGCTGGAACCGGGCCTCATGGGCGTCGGCACATTTCCCGCTTTCGCCATTGGGCAACGCGCACTGATCATCCGGACGCCGGCGGGCAACATCCTGTGGGACTGCATCGGGTTCCTCGATGAGACAACCATCACCATCTTAAAGGCGCTTGGTGGCGTCGCGGCCATCGCTTGTTCGCATCCGCACTTTCTGGGTTCGGTCGTGGAATGGAGCCACGCGTTCGGGGATGCGCCGGTCTATGTGCATGCGATGGACCGCAAGTTCGTCACACGCCTCGATCCCGTCTTGATGTTCTGGGAAAGTGACCAGCAGGAGTTGGCCGAGGGCATCACACTGATCCGCTGCGGCGGACACTTTCCTGGCAGCGCCGTGTTGCATTGGGCGCAGGGAGCCGGCGGGGCGGGCGTGCTGCTGACCGGCGATACGCTGCAGGTGCGGCCTGACAAAGGGCTAACCTTTATGCACAGCTACCCCAATCTTATCCCGCTTGACGCCGCGTCGGTTCGCCAAATCGCCGATACGTTAGGTCCGTGGCAGTTTGAAGCCCTCTACGGTGGTTGGTGGGAGCGCGTGATTTTACAGCGGGCGAAGCAGGTGATGGCGGCCTCGGTGGCGCAATATATCAACGCCGTTACCGGGTCGGCCGAAAGTTTTTGAGCGGCGGACAAGACGGCGCAGGTCGGGTGACAGATCAACGGATATGATCGCCGAGGTCCACGATTTCGCGGTTTGGTGCACCACGAGATGTTGCTCTCCGATGCACGAACGTGTGTCAGGTCGAGGCTCTTGTTTTCATGGGCGCGCGTTTGAGTTCAATGTGCCGCGACGTCGAACCGGGCACCCATGGCGGCATGCAAGGAGTGGACTGAATCAGTGAATGTTCGACCACGCGACCGGTTTCCGCGAGCGCTTGTCTTTGATCCTATATCGTTGACCCTGGCGCCTCGCGGTCTTATCTGAGCCAAGGCGCGTCTGGGTTCCCACCCGGACCGGTCGCCCATGGAAGGTTCGCATGCTCGCCTCAATCGCCCGCGCCCTGTTTGGTTCGTCGAACGACCGCTCCCTGAAGGGGTATCAGCGGCGTGTTGCGCCGATCAACGCCCTGGAAGACGGCATGAAGGCGCTGTCGGATGCGGCTCTGGCCGCGAAAACCGCGGAATTCCGCGCCCGCCTGGCCGACGGTGCCAGCCTGGACGACCTGCTGCCCGAAGCCTTCGCGGTGGTACGCGAAGCCAGCCGCCGAGTGCTCGGCCAACGCCATTTTGACGTCCAGCTCGTCGGCGGCATGGTGCTGCACGACGGCAAGATTTCCGAAATGAAAACCGGTGAGGGCAAGACGCTCGTCGCCACGCTGCCGGTTTACCTGAACGCGCTGGCTGGCAAAGGCGTGCATGTCGTAACCGTGAACGACTATTTGGCCCGCCGTGACGCCGATTGGATGGGACAGATTTATAACTTCCTGGGCCTGTCCTATGGCGTCGTCGTGCATGGCCAGGATGAGGAAACCAAGCGCGCGCAATACGCCGCCGATATCACCTACGGCACCAACAACGAATTCGGCTTCGACTACCTGCGCGACAACATGAAGTACCGGCTGGAGGACATGGTCCAGCGCGAGTTCTTCTACGCCATCGTGGACGAGGTCGACTCCATCCTGATCGACGAAGCGCGCACCCCGCTGATCATCTCCGGCCCGGCCGAGGACAGTTCCGACCTGTATCGCACGGTCGATCTGGTGGTGAAGGAATTGGTCAAGGACCCTTCGACCTACGACAAGGACGAAAAATTCAAGACGGTGTCGCTGACCGAACCCGGCAGCGAACGCGTCGAGGACATGCTGAAGGAATCCGGTGTTATCACCGAGGGCAACCTGTACGACATCTTCAATGTCTCGGTCGTCCACCACGTCCAGCAGTCGGTTCGTGCCCATACCTTGTTCGCCCGCGACGTCGATTACATCGTGCGCGAAGACCAGGTGATCATCATTGACGAATTCACCGGCCGCATGATGCAGGGCCGACGCTACTCGGAAGGCCTCCATCAGGCGCTGGAAGCCAAGGAACACGTCACCGTCCAGGCGGAAAACCAGACGCTGGCGTCAATCACCTTCCAAAACTACTTCCGGCTGTATCCCAAACTGTCCGGCATGACCGGCACGGCAATGACGGAAGCCGACGAGTTCGCGGAAATCTACAAACTCGACGTGGTCGAAATCCCGACCAATGTCGCTGTCACCCGAAAGGACGAGGACGACGAGGTTTACCGCTCCGCGGCCGAGAAATACGAAGCGGTCGCCACGCTGATCGACGAAGCCCGAGCGAAGGGCCAGCCGGTGCTGGTCGGCACCACGTCGATTGAGAAAAGCGAGACCATTTCCGACCTGCTGAAAAAGAAGAAGGTGCCGCACTCGGTGCTGAACGCGCGCTTCCATGAGCAGGAAGCCGAGATCGTATCACAGGCCGGCGCGCCCGGCGCGGTGGTGATCGCCACCAACATGGCCGGACGCGGCACCGACATTAAGCTCGGTGGCAATCTGGATGTGCGGCTGAAGAAGGAACTCGCCGGGATTGAGGACGAGGCTGAACGGGCGGAGCGCGAGGCCGTCATTCGCGCGGAAAACGCTGTCGCGCACCAGGCGGTTCGCGACGCCGGCGGCTTGATGGTGATCGGCACCGAACGCCACGAAAGCCGCCGCATCGACAACCAGTTGCGCGGCCGCTCAGGCCGTCAGGGCGATCCGGGCCGCTCCCGCTTCTTCCTGTCGCTGGAAGACGACCTGATGCGCATTTTCGGCTCCGAACGCATGGGCGGAATGCTGCAACGCCTTGGGTTGAAGGAGGGCGAGGCGATCGTCCACCCCTGGATCAACAAGGCGCTGGAGAAGGCACAGAAGAAGGTCGAGGCGCGGAACTTCGACACCCGCAAGAACGTGCTGAAATACGACGACGTCATGAATGCCCAACGCAAGGAGGTCTATGCCCAGCGCAAGGAATTCATGAAGCTGGCTGACGTGAACGAAACCATCGCCGACATGCGCGGCGACGTTCTGGCGGTGATGGTCGCCGCTCGGGTGCCGGAAAAGGCGTTCTCGGAACAATGGGAACTGGCCGAACTCGCCGCCGACGTGCGCCGCGTGTTCAACATGGATCTGCCGGTCGAGGCGTGGGGCAAAGAAGACGGCATCGACGAAACCCATTTGCGGGAGCGGATCGAGCGCGCTGTGGATGAGATGATGGCGGCGAAAGCCGCGAACATGGGTCCGGACCTGATGCGGTTCATCGAAAAGAGCCTGCTGATCCAGACGATCGACGCGGTGTGGAAAGAGCATCTGTATGCGCTGGATCATCTGCGCCAGGGCATCGGCTTGCGTGCCTACGGCCAGCGCGACCCGCTGAACGAATACAAGTCCGAGGCGTTTGCGCTGTTCAATGCCATGCTGGCGGAACTGAAGGAACGCGTTACCGGCATGCTGGCCCGCGTCGAGCTGGCGCCGGATCGGGCGATAGAGCCGCCGCCGTTGCCGCATATGATGGAGTTGCATGCGGAACCGGAGTCCGCGCTGTCCTCCGAATTGGCGTTGGCTGAACCGCAGCGGCATATCGCGACGGCACCTCTGCGTATCGTGGCGGTCGATCCGGACGACGAGAGCACCTGGGCCGGGACGCCGCGCAATGCTCTGTGTCCGTGCGGGACCGGCAAGAAATACAAGCACTGCCACGGGCGTTTGGCATAAAACGCGGCCCGCACTCGGCGGACCAGATGAAGTCTGAATGATACAAGCGTGACAATGTCTCGCGAAAGCGTCACACTTGCGGGGTGAACGTCCTTTCGCCCCCCAAAGCCCGGCTTCAGATTGAGATCGTCCACGATCTCGTCTGCCCCTGGTGCTATCTGGGCATAAGGCGGTTGCTGCGGACGTTGCGCCGCCGCCCCGACATCGCGTTCGAACTGGTTTGGCGCCCGTTTCTGCTGAACCCCGAAATGCCGCGCATGGGCATGGCGCGCCCGGACTACGTGGTGCGCAAATTCGGCGGCGAGGACCGGGCCAGGCGCATGTATGCGCAGATCAGCGAAACCGGCCGCAACGAGGGGCTGGATTTCCGGTTCGAACGTATCCGCCGCACGCCGTCCTCGATCGATGCGCACCGGCTGGTTCGCTATGCGTCCGGTTATGGCCGAGCGGATAGTTTGGTCGAGGCGCTATTCGCGGCGCATTTCACCGATGGGTATGACATTGGCGACCATGGCATCCTGATCGCCGTCGCCACGGCATGCGGCATGGACCCGCTATCGGTGCGCCGCTTCCTGGCCTCCGATGCCGAGACCGAGGGCGTGCATGCGGACAATCTGCGGGCGCATCGGCTGGGGATCAACGGCGTGCCCTGCTTCGTTGTCGATGGCATGCATGCGATCGCGGGGGCGCAGGAGCCGGAGGTGATCGAGCGGTTGCTCGATATCGCGACGGTCGATGCGGTGCGTTTCTAGCGTCTGTGCGTTGATGGTGCTGGCTGCTGGGGCGGCTTTCGCCCAGCCGCCCTGCGCGGATTGCCGAACCCCCGTTTCGCTGCTTACACTCACGGCTGAAACCAATAATGGAAGCGTTCGTATGACCCCAGAGATCAAAGCTCAACTCGCACCGCATGGCGTGCTGCGCGCCGCCATCAATATGGGCAACTTCCTGCTCGTCACCGGGCGCGCCGAGAACGGCGATCCGACCGGTGTGTCCCCCGACATGGCGCGTCTGATCGCCGATGCGCTTGGGGTGCCGGTGCAATATGTGCAGTACGCGAAACCCGGCGAATTGGCGGACGACGCTGGCAAGGACCTCTGGGATATCGGCAACATCGGTGCCGAACCTGCCCGGGCGGAAAAGATCGCCTTTACCGCCGCGTACGCGGAGATCGAGGCAACCTACATGGTCCCTCCCGGTTCGGCCCTGAAGACCATCGCTGATGTGGATAAGCCCGGCGTGAAGATCGCGGTGTCCGCGCGGAGTGCCTATGACCTGTGGCTGGAGCGGAACATCAAGCACGCCACGGTGGAGCGGACGACCGGTCTGGATGGCGCGTTGAACCTGTTCCTGGGCGGCGGCTTCGATGCTCTGGCCGGGCTGCGGCCCGGCCTGATCAGCGACGTGAAGAAGATGCCAGGCGCGGTCATTCTGCCCGGCCAGTTTACCGCTGTGCAGCAGGCGGTCGGCACCGCTCGGTCGAACGCGGCGGCGGCGGCATGGCTGCATGATTTCGTCGAGCAGGCGAAGGCGTCCGGTCAGGTCGCGAAATTTATCGCTGAGCACAAGGTGAACGGGCTGTCCGTCGCGCCTCCGGGCTGAGGACATGCGTCAGAGGGAGTACGCCTCCCTCTGACACCTGAGCCGTTAGGACACCGTGATCGGCGAGGACACCAGCGCACCGGTGGTGACGCTGCTGGAGCCTTGCGCCAGCATCCATAGATAATATGTGCCCGCCGTGGCCGGTGCGTTGAAGTATTGCGCCCATCCGTTGGTTTGGCCGTCGGAAGCGGCCGCGATCAGGCCGGCAGTCGGGACTGTCGTATTGCTGGTTGACCATGCGAACGCGGCGCCGGTGACGGCGGTTGGCGCTGCCGTCGCAAACATCATCACGCCGCCATTCGGCCCGACGCTGGTGTTGTGGGTCTGCGTTGCCGCGGCGGTCCAGGCTCCTGGCGCGACGGTGGCACCTCGGGTCGTGCCCGTGGTTATGCCCGACCATGGGCCGGGGCTGGCGGCGGCGTTGGTGGCCTGGACCTCGATGTCGATCGCGGCTGCCCCGCTTTGTCCGGTCAGCGTGTACGGGCTGGTGACGGCGGACACCGTCGTCCAGGTACCGGCTCCGGTTGGACTGGAGCGCAGGTTGTAGCCTGTCGCCGCGCCGTGTGCGCCGTCGGTCGGCGGAGCCGTCCAGGTGATGGTGAGTTTGGAATTGGTGCCGTCCGGCGGTGGCGCGACGCTGGTAATCACCGGCGCGTTCGGGGCGTAGGGTCCGGCCGAAGCGGTGGTCAGCGTGCTGGTGGCTGACCAGGCGCTGGTGCCGCTGGCATTGGCGCTTTGAACCTGAACGTCGTACGCCGATCCGGCTGTGAGGCCCGCCAGAATGTAGGGGCTTGTGACGATTGAAGCCGTGGTCCAGGTGGCCGTCCCGGACGGGCTGGATCGGACGTTGAAACTGGTGGCGGCACTGTGCGAGGCGTCGATCCCGGGGGAGGTCCAGGTCACGGTCAGCGCGCTGCCGGTGCCTTGGGCCAGCGATGCGGCGGCGGGCGTGTTGGGTATGTGCAGGATCGGTTGGGCCATCGCTGGGACCGATGGGGCGCCCGACCAGCCATCGGCTGGTTGCTGCCACCGCGTTTGCGGCGGCGGCGAGGCCGGGTGTCCGAGCGCGTGGACCCCTGGGATGTGGGGGTTTTTCTCAAGCAGTGTAGGCGATTTGGGCATTTCGCGTGCGGCTCCTGTTTGCGCCGCGTGGATATGGTGCGTGAGTTTTGGTTATCCAGAGTTAGTTAGTAAAAGTACCTTTGTGGCACGGTCATGGCTTGTTTGGTTCCAGAACCAGTTGGGTCTGGGTTATCAGCGCGACCGCCCGGCCGGCCTCCGTGGTAACGCGGGTTTGCCAGACCATGGTGCGGCGGCCGCGATGGACCGGCGTTGTCTCGCCCAAGATTTTGGTGCCGACAGGGGCCGGGGCCAGGAAGTTGGTCTTCGATTCAATGGTGGTGGTGCCGGCTCCGTCGCGCAGATTCAGGATCGTCGCGGCGGCACCGAGCGTGTCGGCGAAGGCCATGATGGCGCCGCCGTGCAGGATCGCGGGTTGGGTGCAGAGGTCGTCGCGCACGATCAGTTTGGCGGTGACGCGATCTTTGCTGGCGCTGATGTAGTGGATGCCGAGCAGCTCGGCGAAGGGCAGCGGCGATTGCCGCAGACGATCGAGGTCGTCCATGAGGTCCTCCCTGTTTTCGTCCGTGCAGGTTCAGTTGCGGCTTCAATCGTTCCGGGTCAGCCGTTGGATGACGAAATCGGTGTCCATCACGTCACCAAATATTGCGTAGAAGGCGATCAGTGACGCCCGATGTTCCTCCTCGGTCATTGCTGCATTGGCGTCCGACACCATGACGGTTTTGAAGTTCGTCATCATCGCGTCGCGAGCAGATGACTCGCAGCAGACATTGGTTACGGTGCCGGTGATCAGCACGGTGTCGAAGCCCCGCGCACGTAACCGGTATGGCAAGTCGCAAGTCCCGGGCATAAAGGCGCTAAACCGGTATTTGCGGACGATTTCGTCCTCTGGCCGCACATCGAGGTCCGGCCAGAGTTCCTGACCTTTGCTGGCTTCGCTCAATGCCGCGGCCCGGCGCGCTTGGCTCTGCGGGGTTAGCATAGCGTCGGCGTTGCTCCGTTCAAGCAAGCTGCGCTCGTCGGAGATCATCTTGATCCAGAACACGCCGCCACCGCTCGCACGTACGGTGGAAGCGAGCAGGTTCACATTTGGCACGATCTCGCGTGCCTTCGGACACACGGCGTGTCCAACCGTGTCGTCCATGAAGGCGTTCTGTAGATCCACCACCACCAGCGCGGTTCGGCCTGGATCAAGGTTGGCGTGCGGATGGGCGGAACCACAGCGAGCGACGACACGCGCGGTCACCTGTTCGGGGATATCGAGCCAGTTCATTACAATCTCCCATGTTGTGCCGTTGCGGAATCCGATATTAGCTTTCCGGGATGGTATACCGACCGTCGTTGATATCGACTCTCTGGTGGTGACCCTAACCCGGCATGCCGACGAAGGTCACCATGACGATGTGGAGGCGGTCACGATCAAAAGCTTTTACTGGTCCCGCAAGTGGGTATGATTTTCCGGACACGATGGGGGCGCGAACTTCGCCCTGATTTGAGATAAATTTGCACGCATTTCGCCAGACTGGCCTAAGTTGATCTGTAGGATAAGGTCGTCAATGCGCATCCCTCATGGGATCGTGATCGCGTTAGACGGGATGGTTCGGTATGGGATCTGAATCCGTAAAGATTTGGCAAATGCGGAGACTCAATGGCAGCGACGCGGATGCCGTCACGGCCCTGGTCGGTACCGCTTTCGATAATTTGGAGGTGCGCCTTGATCCGCCACCAACCGCGCTGAGCGAAACAGTGGCGAGCATCGCGGAGCAAATCTTGGGCGGTGGAGGCGTAGCCGCGGACCTGACAGGACATTTGATTGGATCAATCTTGTGGGGCTTTTACGAGGGCATCTACATCAAACGCTTGGCAGTCCATCCGGAATGGCGCCGGCGTGGCATAGCTTGCGAATTGCTGGGCTATATTGACACTGAGGCGAGGCGCCTGGGCATAAGGCGGGTACATCTCGAAACCCGCATGGCGTTGACTGGAAACCTGCAACTATTCGGAAAATGTGGGTTCAAGGAGTACGCGCGGCAACCCCGCGACAGTGATCCGCAACGGACCCTTGTGAAATTCGAAAAATGGCTTCGGTGACCATTCGCAGAAGGGTTGCCCAAAGTTTGCATCGACCGTCACCGAAGCCGAATATATTTTCGTCAGTACATGAACTTACAAGGACGTCACCGACGATTCGTATTCACCATCGAAGATCAATCCCCCTCCCGACAGAGTCGGCACGACGTGCGATCGGCGGACCTGTGGAATTTTCAGGACATCCTTAGGTTCGGTAAACGAATACCGGGTGCTTACGAAGGCTTCGATTGTCTCTCCATTCGTTGTTTTCCATCGTGCCATACCGGCCGCGATGATCTTGCCATCGCCAGCGGGGTGCATGTACTCCTCGTAAGGATCTATGCTGGCCAGGTCCGGACAATTGGCGCCCCCATGGATGAAATAACCGCCCAGGAGAGTATCTGCCTCCCATCGGATTTCCGCGGTTTTCCTGAGCATAAGACCGCATCCAAAATCAATGGTACTCACTGCCGAGAAACTTCCATGGGCCAGCGAGAGAAAGTTCATTCCGCCGTCAACTTCCAGATAGCCCGGCAGAAGAACAAGAGGATCACTATAATTGAACGGATGCCAAAGCCTGGGACAATTGGAATAGGCCAGTCTGATTGACGCTTTTCCGGTTTCAGCATCAGTCTTGCCGGTCACACGTGTTGTAAATTTTTGGTCATTGATGCAGCCAAACACATTTATCTTTATTCTCATGGTGTTCCCCTTTCCGCATTCGTTTAGTTGTCGTCACGGTTTCGGATGGACGGGATGGCACTCACTCGGAAAACGTATTGCCTGAGTTCGGCGACATAACGCCGGGTTTGATTTTTTTTCTACGGAATGAACGGGAGCGCGCCATCGGTTAAATCGCCGGAAGTTTTTTCAATTGTTTGTTGGCCCCCAGCCTCATGCATTATGATACTGTTCATTCATAGCGTCAAGGATCAGAGCATGAAATGCGCGGCCTGCGCGACCGACATACCGGAGGGCGACGGCTTCTGTCCGGCATGTGGCAGTGTTGTACTGTCCGGTTGCCCGGTCTGCGTTCAAACGGTGCCACCAAACGCGCGCTTTTGTCCGTCATGTGGAACGCGGGTGTCTTTTTCCAGGCATTGGCCGACCGACCTGACGCATTCCCTGCAAGCCGAACGGCGGCAAATCAGTGTCATGTTCACGGACATCGTCGGTTATACTGAAATCTCATCGCGAATAGATCCCGAGGAATTGCGCGAAGTCATTCGTGCCTATCAATCCTGTGTCGCACGAGCTGTTAATGAATTCGGCGGCTACGTCGCCAGATATATCGGCGACGGCATACTGATCTACTTTGGATGGCCCAGAGCGGGCGAGATGGATCCCGAATCGGCCGTCCGAGCGGGGTTAGCAGCGATCCAGGCGGTTAGCGATAACAGGATCGGCGTGGAACGGCTTCATGTGCGCGTCGCCATCGCCACCGGCCTCGTGGTTCTAGGGGATGCCATTGACCTGGATACGGCGCGACAAACAATAGCGTTCGGGGAAACGCCGAACCGTGCTGCCCGCCTACAAACTCTGGCCGAACCGGACAGCATCGTCATCGACGATGCCACCCGCCGGCAGGTGGGCGGCTTGTTCGATTGCCAGGATCTTGATTTCGTTGCATTGAAAGGATTTCCGAACCCCGTACGGGCCTGGCGGGTCCTATCCGAACTCGTTGTCAAAAGCCGGTTCGATGCTTTACACAACGGTGAGATAACCCCGTTGATTGGCCGTGAGGCGGAGCTTGCGATACTGCTTCGCCTATGGCGCAAAGCCAGAGCGGGCGAGGGCCAGTTGGTTTTGGTTTCGGGTGAGCCCGGAATTGGTAAATCAAGATTAATCGCCGCACTGGAAGACCACCTCGCCACTGAAGCATATACGTGCGCTCGGCACGTCTGTTTCCCGGATCATCAGGATTCCGCCCTGTACCCGATCAGCGCCTGGTTCGCGAATGCCGCTGGCTTCGACAAGGAGGACACACCCGCGGATAAGTTGGAAAAAATCCGGCGGATAATGCCATGGACCAGCACCGGCGACTTGTCCAAGGATCAGCGTGCCTTCGGAAGCAGCAACGGCACCATCTCTGAAGACGTTGCTCTTATCGCCGATTTGTTGTCGATACCGTTGAATATATCCAGCGAAACCACTCAATATAGCCCGCGGCGAAAAAAAGAACGGACCTTTGATACCTTGATGCGTCGCACTATGTATTTATGCGAACAACAACCACTGCTCATGTTTTTCGAAGACATTCATTGGGCCGACCCAAGCTCGCTTGAATTATTGGATCGGACCATACAAATTCTTCGTCAATTGCCTATACTCCTGATCCTGTCGTTTCGCCCCGAGATGAGGGTGCCTTGGATCGACAACCCTGTCACAACCCTTATCACATTGCGGCGGTTGACCACCCGAGAGGCTGAATTGTTGGCCACCGGAGTGGGCACTGGCAATACACTGCCATCCCGAATTTTGCGGCAGATTGTGGCCCGCAGCGATGGTGTTCCTCTTTTTATCGAGGAATTGACCAAGACGGTTCTGGAACACTCCCAGTCGGCAACCGATGGGACTACCGATCTAACCGTTCCGGCCACGCTGCGAGCATCATTGATGGCACGGCTGGATCGGTTGCCGACCGCTAAGCAGGTGGCACAAATTGGTTCGGCCATTGGCCGGGAATTTTCGCTGTCCCTGATCCGTCGCGTTGCACCGATGCCGGACCAACGTCTCGCCCAAGGACTGGAGCAGTTGGTTGCCGCCGGCTTCCTTTTCCATCGTGAAACGCCGCCGGGCACAATCTATGTGTTCAAACATGTGCTGGTGCAGGAGGCCGCGTATGACAGCTTGCTGCGAAGCCGGCGTGCCGAGATCCATGCCGCGATCGTCAGAGAATTCGAACGTAATCCCGGGGTTGAAGGGCCGCAGCCGGCGCTGCTGGGATATCATTGTGCACAGGCCGGGTTTATCGAGAAGGCCGCGACATATTACCGTCTGGCCGGGGAGAGATCGGCGGCACGGGCGGCGCTCGCGGAGACGTTACATGTCCTGGAGCGTGGCCTTGCTTTAGCCAGAGCGTTACCCGATACCCGGGACAGTCAGCAGCTCCGGGCCGAACTACTGGTGACGCTGGGCCGCATACTGCACATGACGAGGGATCCCAATGATCCTGAAGCGTTAGCCGCTTTTAAGCAGGCGATCGACCTGTCGCGGTCACTGGCACATGCCGAACCCCTCACACGGGCACTTCTGACGCGATTCCTCAATCTTTGGCGGCGCGGCACGTATGACGCGGCACAGCGCGATGCGCAGGAACTTTTGGATGTCGGAGTAGGTCGCAATGATCCCAAGGCCCATGTGCTTGGTCATCTCACACTGGGGTATATTCACTCGGTTCGCGGCCAATTCACTGAAGCTTGCGCCGATATCGGGACTGCCCGTCGCCTGCTTGACCAGAACCCGGACGCGCGGATCGATGCGACATTCGGCACCGGGGTGCTGACCAACGGGCTCATCTTCGAAGCGTTAGGCCTTGCCTGCATGGGACATCTGGATCGGGCCGCTTCTGAAGCGGCGGCGATCACCCTCCAAATCGGTCATATATTGCCGTTCGCCCGCGCTTCGGCGTTGCTGTTGCTGAGCCGATTCGCCCTGGTAACAGGTGACGCGAACAATTTTTTGACGCACACGCATGAGCTTATGGCGATCAGCGAAGAACAGGGCTTTCATGACTTCGTTAATGCGGCCAAGTGCAGCAGCGGCTTGCTGACCGTGCGCGCTGGCCGGCCAGAAACCGGGATAACCGAAATACAGAACGGCATCGAAGCGATGCAACAGGCGAATTACCGTGCTTTCGGTCCGTATTGGCGTCTGATTTTGGTCCAGGCGTTCGTTCTTGCCGGTCAAATCGACAGTGCCCTACGTGTTACCGAAGAAGCGCTGGCATTGTCGTCCGGCACGGGCGAAGTCTGGCTCGATTCCGAACTGTATCGCCAGCGAGGCAGCCTGCTGCTTCAAATGGCTCCGTGGAACCCGGGACTGGCTGAAAAGTCGTTGCGGCAGGCAATTCAGACCGCCCGCCGGCAATCCGCGCGACTGTTCGAACTGCGTGCCGCCACCACCCTTGCACGCGTCTGGTCGGTACAAGGTCGGCGAGCTGACGCCCGTGGCATTCTGGAGCCCGCGTGCGCATGGTTTTCCCAATTTGTTGAGAACTCTGATTACAAGGAAGCACAATCATTGTTGCTTGAATTGTAGTACTGTCGATGTTTTCGTCACACAATACACCTCCGCCCTAAGATTAATCATGATCAGCACTGAATACCTAATGATTTAATGTTTTCTTCCACTACCTTAACCGGCTCGGCAGCAACTCCCCCTTCCCTTCCAACACCGGATATGCCGCCGCCGCGACCAGATGCGCGTTCACCCGCTTCAGGTCCCGCAGCGCGTCCAGATGCAAAGCGCTGGTTTCCACGCTGGCGAGCCGCCCTTCCCGCAGATGCTCGAAATGCGCGGTGGTGGCCTCGGCTTCCAGACCTCGGAAGATTTCCTTTTCCTCGACCAGCAGCCGCGCGGCCCGGTCGTCGCCGGTCACCAACAAGGCAGCCGCCGCACGAAGGTTGGTCATCAGCCGGTCCACGATGCGGCGCAGCGGTTCGGCCTCGTCTACAGAAAAAACCAAACCGCGCTTTACCTGCTTTGCAATGATCCCCAGCAGGTCTTTGTCCACCACGTCACCAGCATGCTCCAGGTTCGTGGCAAAGGTCAGTATCTCCACCACGCGGCGGTGGTCGGCGTCGGTCATCGCCTCGGACGGCAACGACGTCATGTAGGATTTGATCGCGGTGTTCAGCGTGTCCAGCACGTCGTCCAGGCGTTTCAACTCGCTCAGTTGGCGGCGATCCGGGCGTTGCAGCGTGTCGCGGAACCCTTGTAGCATGGCCTCCAACGCATCGGCCATGCGCAAGGCCTCCCGCGTCGCGGCACCCAGCGCGACCATGGGCACCTCGATCGCAGCCGCATCCAGATACATCGGCCGGCCCGGGTCGGCGGGATCGACGCGGGCGGGCAGCAGACGGCGCAGCAGCGCGGCGAAAGGTGTCAACAGCGGGAAGAACACCAGCGCCAGCACGACGTTGAACCCGGTATGAAAATCCGCGACCACCCGCGCGTTGTTCGGGTCCACCGTCACCAGAAACGGCCCCAACACCGGCAGCGCCGCCAGCGCCACCACCACCCCGAGCGCTCGGTTCAGCAAATTCCCAAGTGGCAAACGCCGGGCGACCGGATCATCCCCGGCGCCGCCTTCCAGAACGGGGTTGATGGCGGAGCCCAGATTGGCGCCCAGCACCAGCGCGAACGCGGCTTCCGGCGGCACCACGCCCTTCGCGGCAAACGACATCGTCAGCAGCACGACCGCGACGCTGGAGTGCGCCGCCCAGGTCAGCCCGGCCGCCACGATCACATCCAGTACCGGCTGAGTCGCAATCGCCCCCATCAGCAGCCGCAGGCTCGGTACATCCTCGTACGGATCGAGCAACCCGACGAACTGCCGCAGCGCCATCAGCAGCAGACCGAGCCCGATCAGGACGCGACCGAAGTCGCGCGGGGCGGCGCTGGTGCGGCGGAACATCAGCACGCCGATCAGGATCAGCGCGGGGGCAATTTCCGCGACGTTGAAGGATAACAGTTGCACGATCAGGGTGGTGCCAACGTTGGCGCCCAGCATCACGGCCAACGCCGGGACCAGATCCACCAGGCCGCCGGCAGCGAATCCGGTCAACATCAGGCCGGTGGCGGTGCTGCTTTGCAGGATGGCGGTGATGCCGATACCGGCCAGGAACGCCTGGCCCCGGTTGCGCAGGGCGACACCGAGCAGGCCACGCAGTCTGGCTCCCAACGCGCGTTGGACGCCGGTTTGCACCATGTGGACGCCCCACAGCAGCAGGGCGACCGAACCGGCGAGGTTGACCAGCGTGATGGAGACATCCATGCGCACCTCCCTGCATCCGCGAACGGCAAAGATAGGTCCCTTGGCACCGTTCGGGTCAAGCACCGCGACACGGCCACACTTGCCAAAGCCGCCGCGATCCCGTTTTGACTGTGTTCCAACGAATCGACCGCGATGCGACACTCCGTCCAGGAATACAAAACAGATGTCTGACCGCTGGCGCATTCTGGCGCTGCTGTTCGCCGTGCGCACCAGCATGGCCTTCCAGTTCGAAAGCGTCGGTGCGCTCGGCCCGGTCGTGCGTGAAACGCTGGGGATTGGGCTGCCGCAACTGGGGCTGCTGATCGGCCTGTATCTGTCGCCCGGTCTGATCCTGGCCATCCCGGCCGCGGGCCTCGGTCGGCGATTTGGCGACAAGCGATGCATGATGGCGGGAATGGCGCTGATGATCGCGGGTGGCCTGGTCATGGCCCTGATCCCCGGATTTGGCGCCCAGGTAACCGGCCGGCTGATGGCGGGATTCGGCGGCGTGGTGCTGAACGTGCTGATGACCAAGATGGTAACCGACTGGTTCTCAGGTCGCGAGATTGCCACCGCGATGGGGATCTACGTCAACTCCTGGCCGTTCGGCATCGCCATCGCGCTGTTCGTCATGCCGTCCATCGCGGGCGTCGTCGGGCTACAAGGCGCCTATCTTCTCGCCGCCGCGGCCACCGCCGCCGGCCTGGTGCTGCTGACCCGATATCGCGCCCCCGCGGATGCGCAGGCGGTCGCGCATGGCGGGGCGATGCCGCAAGGGCGGGCGCTGGCGGCGATCGTGGTGGCGGGGCTGGTCTGGGGGTTGTTCAACGGCGCGGTCAGCATGGTGTTCAGCTTCGGCAACTCGGTCCTGGCGGAGCGTGGCTGGACGCTGGCGGCAGCCGGAGCGGCCACCAGCCTCGCGCTTTGGTTCAGCGTCGTGTCCGTGCCGCTGGGCGGGCTGCTCGCCGATCGGATCGGGCGGCATGCGGTGGTATTGGTGGGCGGCTGCCTCGGGTCCGCCGTCATGCTGGCGGTGGCGGGTCACACCGGGGTCGTGTGGCCGGCGTTCGCGTTGCTGGGGCTGGTGTGGGGCTTGCCGGCGGGGCCGATCATGGGGCTGCCCGCGCGCGTGCTGACAGTGCGGACCCGAGCCGCGGGCATGGGGATATTCTGGACGATGTTCTATCTGATTGTCGTTACCGCGCCGTGGATCGGCGGCCGGATTTCGGCAGAAGCGGGCACCGTGCGGGCGGCGTTCGACCTGGGCGTCGCGATGTTGCTGCTGGCCTGCGGCTTCTATGCGCTGTTCGTGCGTCTGGTGCGCGCGGGCTGAGCGGTATCCGGCGGGTCCCGGGTTTGCTAGCGTCCGGGCATGCAAACCCATCCTCCATCCAAACTGACGTTTCCCATCCCGGTCCCTCCGGCCCCCGGCACCGTGACCGACATCGCCCCCGGCATCCGCTGGCTGCGCTTGCCGCTGCCCTATCGGCTGGATCATGTGAACATCTATCTGATCCAGAATGAGGGCGGCTGGACCGCCCTGGACAGCGGGCTCGGCACCGACGAGTGTAAACAAGCGTGGCAGGCCGCGCTGGCAGGGCCGCTTAAAGGCCAGAGCCTGAAGTCGCTGATCGTGTCGCACTTCCATCCCGATCATGTCGGACTGGCGGGCTGGCTGTGCGAGCAATACGGGATCGATCTGACGATGCCTCGCCCGGAATATCTGCACAGTTTGCTGCTGCAATTTGCCCCGGCCGACTATGGCGAGGACGTGTTCCGGCCATTCTACAAGCGGCACGGCTTGTCGGCCGAGGCGACCGAGATCGTCCTCAGCCGGGGCCACGAATACCTGAAACGCACCACCGGGGTGCCCGCGTCGTATCACCGCATCAAGCACGGCGACACGCTGGCTGTGGGTGAGCGAGACTTCCAGGTGCTGACCGGCGGCGGCCACGCGTTGGAACAGGCGATGCTGTACCGGCCGGCCGAAAAATTGTTTCTGGCCGCCGATCAGGTGATCGCCCGGATTTCGCCTAATGTCAGCGTGCATCCGATCGAGCCGACGCTGGATGCGCTCGGGATCTATCTGTCGTCGTTGAAGGCGATCAAGGCGAGTGTCAAACCGGACGTCCTGGTGTTGCCCGGGCACGGATTGCCGTTCCACGGGCTGCACGACCGGGTGGACGAACTGATCGACCACCACGCGGCACGGTGTGGAGACATCACCAACGGCTGCAAGGACGCGCCGCTGTCGGTGGCCGAACTGGTGCCGGTGTTGTTCACCCGCCCGCTGGATGCGCACCAGACCGGGTTCGCGTTCGGTGAGGTGCTGGCGCATGTGAACCACATGCTGGGCCGCGGCGAGTTGCGCCTGGAAACCGATGCTGGTGGAGTGGATCGGTATCGGACTGTGTGACTTTACAAGGCTGAGCGGACCGTCGAACAGCACCTTGAAGGTGCGATGGGTGAGGGAGGAAAACCATGACCGCGTTATCGGATATCCTTGAAACCACTGTGCTGGATAAAGTCGCGACCGGATTTATATTCACCGAAGGGCCGGTGTGGCACCCGGAGGGATTTTACTACTTTGTCGATATCAGGTCGAACCTGTTGTATCGCTTGGTTCCCGGCAAGGAACCGGTCCAGGTGCGCGAAACCCTGGGCGGCAACGGCACCACGTTCGATCTGCAGGGGCGCCTGATCAACTGTGAGGGAGACGGCCGGCGCGTCACCCGCACCGAACACGACGGATCGGTCACAGTCCTGGTCGATCGGTTTGAGGGCAAGCGGCTCAATCGCCCGAACGATGTGATCTGTAGGTCCGACGGATCGCTTTACTTCACCGATCCCGGCATTCGGGTGCCGCTGGCGGAACGCGAGCTGGAGAATGCGGCTGTTTATCGGATCGCTCCGGATGGCGGCATCTCGGTCGTTGCATTGTTCGAATACCCGAATGGGCTGGCGTTCTCAGCGGATGAACGAACGCTGTACGTCGCGAATACACGCTGGACCCAATATATCCACGCGTTGGAACTGGATGCCGCCGGTTCGATGGTGCGGCGGCGGGTGTTCGCCGATATGTCGGCGGACGGAACCAACGGCGTGCCGGACGGCATGAAGGTGGATGCCGCTGGCCGCGTGTTCTGCACCGGGACGGGCGGTGTGTGGGTGTTCGAACCGGACGGCACGCGGATCGGGATTATCGAGATGCCGGAGGTCTGTGCCAACGTCGCGTTCGGCGGCGCCGATTTGTGCACGCTATTTCTGACCGCCTCCACATCGATCTATACGGTGCGCGTCAAGACTCCCGGTCTGCCGCTGCCATTCTACAAGGTGCGATAGGTATGGGCCGCCTGACCGGAAAAGTCGCTGTCGTCACCGGGGCAGCGTCTCGGGGTGAGGGCGTCGGCAACGGCGCCGCCACCGCCATTCTGTTTGCTCGGGAGGGCGCCAAGATCGTACTGGTCAATCGCGACCCGGGCCGGGCATCGGTGCTTGAGGAGCAAATCCGCTCGGAAGGCGGGGAAGCGTCCGCTTTCGCCGCCGACGTGACGCGGCCGGACGAAGCCGAGGCGATGGCGGCGTTCGCGGTCGAGCGCTATGGCCGGCTGGATATTCTGCACAACAACGTCGGAATCGGCAGCGTCGGCACGGCGGAGACTACCGATCTGGCCAAGTGGGAGCGCGTTTTCGAAACCAACCTGACCTCGGCGCTGTTGTGCTGCCGGTCCTGCATTCCACGGATGCGGGCCGGAGGCGGCGGGTCCATCATCAACGTTTCTTCGACAGCGGGAATGGTTGGGCTGCAAGGCGCGACCGGCGCGGTCGCTTATGTCGTAACGAAGTCCGGTTTGCAGGGTATGACGCTGTCATTGGCGGCGGACTTCGCGGCAGAGGGCATTCGCGCCAACTGCCTGGTCGTCGGGACGGTCGCGACACCGATGGTTGCCCATTTGGGCGAGGAAGGGCGCGAACGCCGCCGCAAAGCCGTGCCGCTGCAAACCGAAGGCACCGGCTGGGACGTTGCTTATGCGGCGGTGTATCTGGCGAGCGATGAGTCTCGCTGGATCACCGGCGTTATGCTGCCAATCGACGGGGGGTTCCTGGCAATCCGAGCCTGGCCGCGTTGACCGGTCTGTTTATTCGTTTGGTCGAGCGGCGGGACTACGATCAGTGGTTGCCGCTGTGGGATGGTTACAATGCATTCTATGGCCGCTCCGGTGCCACCGCTCTGGCGCCTGCAATCACCGCGATGACCTGGACCCGCTTCTTCGATGACGGCGAACCGGTGCATGGGCTCGTTGCTGAAGAGAACGGGGTCATTCTCGGATTGGCGCATTACCTGTTTCACCGCAGCACGACGGCGATTGGATTGAACTGTTACCTCCAGGACCTGTTCACCCATGCGGCCGCTCGGGGCAAAGGTATAGGCTGCGCCTTGATCAACTGCGTTTTTGAACAGGCGAAACTGGCCGGCTCGCCTCGCGTCTATTGGCAGACACAGGCGACTAACGCGACCGCAAGGCGACTATACGACACAGTCGCGGAAAATTCCGGATTCGTAGTGTATCGCAAGCTTCTTTGATCGGGCAGACTTTGGCACCGGCGATACGATCGGTCGAACCGAGAGGGCGCACCTGATGCACCAAGCCACGATCGAGAGTTTGGCGGCGCTGCCGCACCGGATCAGCCACGTCATCCGCCGTCATGCCATCGAACGCCCCGGCCATCCCGCCCTCGCTGACGCTGCAACGACCTGGAGTTATGGCGAGCTTTCCACCATTGTCGCCGATCTCGCTCTCCGGCTGACCGCCTATGGTATTCGCCCCGGCGATCGGATGCTGATCGTCAGCGAGAACAGCCTGCCACTCTGCGCCCTGGTACTCGCCGCGAGTGAAATCGACGCCTGGGCCGTGGTGGTCAATCCGCGCCTGTCGCCGCGCGAGATCGACCAAATCCGCGATCACTCGGGTGCCCGGCGTGTGTTCTACGTGACGTCCATTGCGGGTGCGGCGCGGGACCATGCCGACCGCCACGATGCAATAAGCGAAACAATCGGGGCGCTCGGCGTTTTGGCGGTGGGACCGCTGCGGCAGGATGCCATACCGGAACCGGTGGAGGCACACGGGGCGCGTCAGGTCGCGATTCTGATGTATACATCCGGAACGACGGGCAATCCGAAGGGCGTTATGCTGACGCACCGGAACCTGCTGTTCAACGCCGCGGTCGGTGGCCGCGTGCGTGGCCTGACGCCGCTCGATCGGATTTATGGGGTACTGCCGATGTCGCACATCGTCGGGATTTCCAGTGTGCTGGTCAGTTCGCTGATGTTCGGCGCAACGATCCAGGTTGTGCCACGGTACGATCCCGCCGATTTGGCCCGGGCGGTCGAGAACGATGGGATTTCGGCACTGTTCGGGGTACCGGCGACCTATCAGCGATTGCTTGAATACAAGGCTGCGGCTGGCCTGGCATCGTTGCCGCGGGGCCGGCTGCGGTATCTTGGGGTCGCAGGCGCGCCCTTGGATCTTTCGTTAAAGAGACGGATCGAGGCCGCGTTCGGCCTGCCGTTACTCAACGGATACGGCATCACGGAATGCTCGCCGGGGATTTCCGGTGCGCGGCCGGAGACTCCCGAGAACAATGCCAGCGTCGGGCGCCCGCTGCCGGGCGTGGAATTGCTGGTGATCGGAACAGACGGGTCGATCGTTGCGCCGGGTGAGGTTGGGGAACTGCATGTGCGCAGCCCTGGCGTGATGCGTGGCTATTACCGCGCTCCGGACCTGACGGCGGCTGCGATCGACGCTGAAGGCTGGTTCCAAACCGGGGACCTCGTGCGCTTCGACGGCGTCCGGCTGTTCGTTGTCGGACGCAGCAAGGAGCTGATCATTCGGTCCGGCTTCAATGTCTATCCGCCGGAGGTGGAGGCCGTCCTGAACACCCACCCGGACGTCGTGCAATCGGCCGTTATCGGCCGGGCTGTCGAGGGCAATGAGGAAGTCGTGGCCTACGTCCAGCTTCTTCCCGGTTCGGCAACGACGGCCGAGGTTTTGATGCAGCATGTCCGGGGGCAATTGACCGCCTACAAGCGCCCGAACGAAATCATTCTTTTGGTGGCCTTGCCAGCGAGTTCGACGGGGAAGATCCTCAAGCATAGACTGACCGAGGCTGGACACAACTGATATGCCAGGAATCAACGCAATGACGACGAAGCCGCGCTACAAAGGTGTTTTCCCTGTCGTGCCCACGATCTTTACCGAGTCCGGCGCGCTGGACCTGCAAGGGCAGTTTCGATGCCTGGATTTCATGATCGATGCGGGGTCGGATGGGCTTTGCATCCTGGCCAACTTCTCCGAACAGTTTGTCCTGTCGGATGATGAACGAGACGTCCTGACGACCGAGATTTTGCGGCACGTCGCGGGGCGCGTGCCGGTCATTGTCACGACGACCCATTTCAGCACTGACATCTGCGCCGCCCGCAGCCGCCGGGCGCAGGATGCCGGGGCGGCGATGGTCATGGTGATGCCGCCCTATCACGGCGCGACGATCCGCGTGCCGGAGCCTGGTTTGCTTGCGTTCTTCCAGCGCCTGTCGGACGCGATTGCGATTCCCATTATGATCCAGGACGCACCGGTCGCCGGGACTCCGCTGTCCGCCGCATTGCTCGCCCGGATGGCGCGGGAGATCGAGCATGTCGCCTATTTCAAGATCGAAACCCCCGGCGCGGCGTCGAAACTGCGGGACCTGATCCGGTTGGGTGGCGACGCGGTCGAGGGGCCGTGGGATGGCGAGGAAGCCATTACATTATTGGCCGATCTGGATGCCGGCGCGACCGGCAGCATGACCGGCGGCGGCTATCCCGACGGGCTGCGCCCCATCGTCGATGCCTACCTTAACGGACGGCGGGACGAAGCGATCGCGGGTTACGAACGCTGGCTGCCGCTGATCAATTACGAGAACCGGCAATGCGGGCTGCTGGCCGCGAAGGCGCTGATGATGGCGGGCGGCGTGATCGCCTGCGACGCGCCCCGGCATCCGGTGGCGCCGATGCACCCCGAGGTGCGCAAGGGACTGCTGGAAACCGCGCGGCGGGTTGATCCGCTGGTGCTGCGCTGGGGACGCTAGCCGGAGGCGGGCACGCCATCAGGCGCGGGTCATCTGATCCCAAGATGCTTGTGGGTCTGCACGCTCAACCGCCAGCGCGGGCGGCTAAGGCAGAGTTCGACGGCCAGCCGCGTGTTCTCCACCACATTCGGCCCGTCCATGGCTTGGAGCGAGAACCGCTGGAACGAAAGGCCTTCCAGCGCGTCCAAATCCTGACCGGCCTGCGGCACCACGACTTTCAGTTCGTCGCCTTCGAGCAACTTCAAGGCGGCGCCCGCCTTGGGGCTGACGCATACCCAATCGATCCCGGCCGGTGCCGGGGCGATGGTGCCATTGGTTTCGACTGCAATCTCGAACCCGCGTGCATGCAGCGATGCCACCAAGGCGTCATCGAGTTGCAGCAGCGGCTCCCCGCCGGTGCAGACCACGAACGGCGCGCCGCCGCCCGGCCACTCCGCGGCAACGGAATCGGCCAGAGCATCCGCCGTCGCGAAACGGCCGCCGCCGGTACCGTCGGTGCCGATGAAGTCAGTGTCGCAGAACTGGCAGACGGCGGTGACGCGATCCTGTTCCCGGCCCGACCACAGATTGCAGCCCGCAAACCTGCAAAACACAGCCGCTCGGCCGGCCTGAGCGCCCTCGCCTTGCAGCGTGTAGAAGATCTCCTTGACCGCGTAGCTCATGCGGGCACCGGGGCCGGGTGAAGGTCGTTGATACTCATGTCGGCGCGGTGCCACCAGGCGTTGGCCGGGCTGGAGGCCGGCAGGTAATGCGCCGGGTTGCCGTCGAAGGTGACCGTGTTGGTTGGCGTTTCCTCGATGCGCAGTTCGGCACAGGTCAGCCGGCCGCCATCGGCTGCCAGAAACGCCGCGATCTTGGCCATCATGCAGCAGGCCAGCATCTCCGTTGTCGGATCGCCGGGCGTGACCACGATACGGGCCAGACGGCGTGGTTCGCGTTCGGTGAACCAACCGAGCAGGGGATCGGAGGCGGCGAGTTGCAGCGCATGGTCAAGGTGATCGTCGATCCAGCGGTGCCAGATGGCCTTCGCACGCTCAAACGGTTCGACCATGTTGGCAGCGCCGTCGAGGCGGGAGGATTGCACCGCCCGCAGCCGGACGGTCACGATTTCATTATGTCCGTGCGGGATGGCACATTTTTCCGAGGTCCCGGCGATCAGCCGGTGTCCCATCGTAAAGCGCCGGCTGAACAGTAAATTGAACATAAGCGGCATCCCTGGCCGACCGCCGTCTTCTGGCCGGTGCCGTTAAGGGTGTCCTTCTAGGCGGAATCCGGTGCGGTGTTCAAGGGCGGAGGCGCTGGTCCAGTTCGCGAGCCCCATGACAAATGCCGGCCACGGTGAGCCGTCCGAAGTCCTCGGCGCCGAGCTGACCGATTGTCTGGCCAACCCGCTTCCGCCGGATCGTGGTCGATTTGGCCGCCATCACCCGGGTTAGTACGCGCAGGATTGACTAACTAAGTCCGACAGGCTGCCAGGGCTGATCCGGACGATGGCGCTGCTGAAATGGCGGGCGATCAATGATCATGGCGATGATGAAACGCGTTGTTGGGACCGTCACACCGCGTATGCCGCCGGCATGTGTCCTCCGTTCGATCGCGGCGGTCGAATTGGCGCCATCAGCAATGATCGATCAGATCGATGGATTGGTCTGATATAATCAATTAGATTGAATGCGCCCGGATGCACTAGTGTATTCTTTGGATACGCACCACCACTTTGTTGGAGGAACTATGACCACTGAAAGCAAGTGCCCGGTCTCGGGCGGGCATCATAGACACCAGACCGTTCTGGCGAGGGTCAATCGAGACTGGTGGCCGAACCAGCTTAACCTGCATGCTCTGCACCAGAATTCCCCCCTGCCCGATCCAATGGGCAAGGCTTTCAACTACGCAGAGGCCTTCAAGAGCCTCGACCTGGATGCCGTGGTCCAGGACCTGCACGCGCTGATGACGGACTCGCAGGATTGGTGGCCGGCCGATTATGGCCACTACGGGCCGTTCTTCATCCGCATGGCCTGGCACAGCGCCGGCACCTACCGCATCGGCGACGGCCGTGGCGGCGCATCCTCGGGCACGCAACGCTTCGCACCGCTCAATAGCTGGCCAGACAACGTTAGCCTCGACAAGGCGCGCCGGTTGCTATGGCCGATCAAGCAGAAGTACGGCCGGGCAATTTCCTGGGCCGACCTGATGATTCTGGCCGGCAACGTCGCCCTGGATTCCATGGGCTTCAAGACATTCGGTTTCGCCGGCGGGCGCGAGGATGTGTGGGAGCCCGAGGAAGATATCTATTGGGGCTCCGAGGACACCTGGCTGGGCGACAAGCGCTACAGCGGCCATCGCGACCTCGAAAATCCGCTGGCCGCCGTTCAGATGGGGCTGATCTACGTCAATCCGGAGGGACCCAATGGCAAGCCCGATCCGGCTGCCTCGGCCGTCGATATCCGCGAGACGTTCGCGCGCATGGCGATGAACGATGAGGAGACGGTGGCACTCGTTGCCGGTGGACACACGTTCGGCAAATGCCACGGCGCCGCCGACCCCGGCCAGTATGTTGGCCCGGAACCTGAAGGTGCCCCTATCGAGCAGCAAGGTCTCGGCTGGAAAAACACCTTTGGCAGCGGCAAAGGCGTCCACACCATCAGCAGCGGGCTGGAGGGCGCCTGGACCACCAACCCGGTGAAGTGGGACAACAACTACCTGGACAATCTGTTCGGGTATGACTGGGAACTGACGAAAAGCCCGGCCGGTGCGTTCCAGTGGACCCCCAAGGACGCCGCCGCCGCGGATACCGTGCCCGACGCCCATGATCCGTCGCAGCGGCACGCGCCGATGATGTCCACGGCCGACCTCGCGCTGAAGGTGGACCCGACCTATGCCCGCATCGCGAAGCACTACCACGAAAATCCGCAGGTCTTCGCCGATGCGTTCGCCCGGGCCTGGTACAAGTTGGTCCACCGCGATATGGGGCCGCGCGCTCGGTATCTCGGCAAGCTGGTCCCGGCGGAAGTATTGCTGTGGCAAGACCCGGTTCCCGACGTCGATCATGCCTTGGTCGGAGAGGCGGATATCGCCGACCTGAAAGCCAAAATCCTCGCTTCTGGACTGTCTGTATCGCAACTGGTCTCCACCGCCTGGGCGTCGGCATCGACGTTCCGCGGTTCCGACAAGCGCGGCGGGGCGAACGGGGGACGCATTCGCCTGGCACCGCAGAAGGACTGGGAGGTCAACCAGCCGGCTGAACTGGCCAAGGTTTTACAGACGCTGGAGCAGATTCGGACAGACTTCGGTAAACCGGTTTCGCTGGCCGACCTGATCGTGCTGGGCGGCTGCGCGGCGGTCGAGGCCGCGGCAAAAACGGCCGGACACGATGTGACGGTGCCGTTCACGCCGGGCCGGACGGACGCGTCGCAGGCGCAAACCGACGTGGACTCGTTTGCCGTGCTGGAACCGACCGCCGACGGGTTCCGCAACTATCTCCGCGACGGACACCGCCGGTCGGCCGAGGAACTACTGGTGGACCGGGCGCAATTGCTGACTTTGACCGCGCCGGAGATGACGGTCCTGCTGGGTGGATTGCGCGTGCTGAAGGCCGGACAGTCCGAACACGGCGTGTTCACCGCGCGGCCCGAAGCGCTGACGACTGATTTCTTCGTCAACCTGCTCGACATGGACACGATTTGGGAGCCATCCCCGGCGTCCGAGGGCGTGTTCCATGGCCGTGACCGCAAGACAAACGAGCCGAAGTGGACCGGCACCCGCGTCGATCTGGTGTTCGGGTCGAACTCGCAGTTGCGGGCCATCGCGGAAGTTTATGCCTGCGACGACGCGAAGACGAAGTTCGTGACAGACTTCGTGGCTGCCTGGACCAAGGTGATGAACCTTGATCGTTTCGACCTTGCCTGATGGGGTAAGGCCGTAACGACCGATAGGAGGGTGACCGGGACCGGGGTTAACCGCCATGGGCGGGGGTCGAGCGGCGTTTCAATTAACTTGAAACGCTGCTCGCGTACCTCGTCCGTCCGATTCCAGCAGGTCGTTGATTGGCCATCACTCCCCCGCCGGCGTCCCGTTTTGGCTACTCGACCGCCTTCCGGCCAATTTATGATCAATGGAGATCGCCAGAGAGGGGTCGGCCCCAATATCGAAGGATCAAAGGCAAGGCACCTCGCCGGCGCAAGGCACCAAACGTCAGCTTGTGATCGCTAATGCGCTTCCAGGTTCACCGATATATGCCCGGCCCCCTGCCGCCCGGCCGGCCTAACCGTTACCTCGACGTCCTGACCGAGAATCGTCAGAAACTCCATCAACTTACCCACCGAAACCGACACCGGCCGGCATCGCATCAGCGCTGAAACCTGGGCCTGCGTCGTGCCGAGCAACCGAGCCGCCGCCGTTTGGGTCAAATCCCGGGTTTTGAGAATTCGATAGATCTGAACGGTCAGTTTGGCCTTCACCAGTTCCTGTTCGGAATTGGGCAGCCCAAGATCGGCGAAGACGTTGCCGCTGCTAACCTCGTGTGTCGTCGGCATGGTCAACCCTCCTTCGTCCGTCCAAAATATATACCCTCAGCCCATTTTAGCCGGGCACGAATCAACTCGATGTCCTTTTGCGGCGTTGTAATGCCGCTCTTGGATTTTTTCTAAAAAACGTGCAGCACAAAAATCCTGGTTGCGAAACGGACGGTGTAAACCGCGCGATAAGTATCGCCTCGGTGATCCTCAACCAATTCCAGCACCCCAGCGCCACCAAAACCCTTGAGTGGCTTGGCATCAGGCGGGGTTTCACCAAGCTGAGCAGCATAAAGCGCCACACCCACCGCGCGCTGCACCGGTCGAGGGAACGCCTTCAATGCCTTCCGGGTCGGGCCAACCCAAATGACAGTCTTGGGCGGCGCTTCATTCATTATCTAATTATATGAATTTTCCTATAGACGTCAACCGTGATTCGCATCTACGACTGAAGCGCCCTACTGCCCCGCCTTCACTGGCACCACGGTTACCGGTTCCGGCGACGGCGCATGCCGCCCCGTCAGATCGTCCCCCGCACTCACCGGCATGAACCACGCGATCGGCGCCGCCATCAGCGTCATCAGCCCCACCACCACGAACGCGACACTGAAATCCGCGTTCTCCGGCGTCCCGTGATGCGAGATCGTCCGCGCCACCTCCAACGACAGCGCCCCGACCGACACCCCGATCGTCGCGGCCAACTGCTGTCCGGCTGTGTACAGACTGGTCGCCGCGCTCATTTGCGCTCGCGGCACATCGCCATAGGCCAGCGTGTTATACGCCGTGAACTGCAACGAGCGCAGGAACCCGCCTACCAGCAGCACGAAATAGATCGCCGCCGCCGGCCAGGTCGGGCGGAACCCCGCGCACAGCATGAGCATCACCCCCGACATCACGCCGTTCCAGATCAGCGTGTTGCGAAACCCGAACCAGCGCAGCGCGTATTGGGCGCCCGGTTTCATCACCAGCGCCCCGGCGGAACTGGCGAAGGTGATCAACCCGCTCTCCACCGCCGCATCGCCGAAGCCGACCTGCAGCATCATCGGCAGCAGAAACGGGATGGCACCAATCCCCGTGCGGAACAGCATCATCGCGGTGAACGACAGCCGGAAGCACGGCAACCGCATCAACGTAAAATCCAGCAGCGGAGCCGCCGTCCGCCGAGCATGCAGGTAATACAGGAACGCGATGCCCACACCGGCCGCGATCATGCCCTCGGTCACCGCCGGCGCGACCAGTCCGCGCCCCACGGTCTCCAACCCGAACATGCCGCAAATCAGCGCCGCCCCGGTCAGCACCAGACCGCGCAGGTCGAATTTGCCCTTGGGAGGCTCCCGGAAATCCTGAATGAACAACGTCACCATCACGACACCCAGAATGCCGACCGGAATGTTGATGAAGAACGTCCAACGCCAGTCGAAGTAAGTGACGATAAAGCCCCCGACCGGAGGTCCCACCACCGGCCCCAGCAGCGCCGGCATTGTCAGCCACGCCATCGCCGCCACCAACTCCGACTTCGCTGCCGTGCGCAGCAGCAACAGCCGCCCGACCGGCACCATCATCGCGCCGCCCAGCCCTTGCAGCACCCGCGCCGCCACCAGTTCGGGCAGCCCGTTCGACAGACCGCAGAAGATCGAGCCGATCGTGAACACCACGATCGCCAGCCGGAACACGGTGCGTGTGCCATACCGGTCCGCCACCCAGCCACTCGCCGGGATAAACACCGTCAGGCTGAGCAGATACGACGTCAGCGCCACGTTCATCCGAACCGGATCGTAGCCGAACGACCGAGCCATGGTCGGCAGCGCGGTGGCGATGATGGTGGAATCGAGGTTCTGCATGAACAGCGCGGACGCGACGATCACGGCAGTCAGTCGGGTCTGACGCGACACTCCGTTTGAACGGATGATGGGTTGGGACGGCATGACGCCAGTGTCGCGCGCCCGGCGCCGCGGGGAAAGCCCCGGAGATGTAAGCGAAGGTTGCAATTGTCGCAGCCATCCCCAGAACCCCTGGCAGAACCGCCGGAAAGCCGTCCGATGATCTGTAGAGCGGGATTCACTTATTGTCGGTCGAACGCCTGCCTATGTGCCACGCCGAACAACGGATCGGACTGTCAGTTGGAATCTCTTGATGTGCCCCCTTAATCAGGTGCGGAGTGTGTTCTTGGTCTCTTTGATCCCGTGCGCCTTCAGCCATGCCTTGTGTTCTGCCTGCGCCTTGGTCAGGGCGGCGGTCTTCGGCAGGCTGGCCGGCTTGCCCTTGGGTGTGGTCATGTTGATTACGCGAGACATTCGCCTGGCTCCCACCGGTTGTCGCAAAACTTTAGCCATTTTCAGAGCGGATGTCGCGCTCGACGAAGCCACGCTGATGCAGCGTGCCGCAGTCATTCAATAAGGCCGATACCCGACGAAATTTCCCGGGGGATCGTAATTGCAGACCCAGACCTGCCGATACGGAGTTGCGGCGGTCGCGCAGCCCACAGCGCGGGTCTGCCGCCAGACAATTTGCGTATAATGTCCGCACACGCCCGAGCAGGTGTTGCCGCGGATATCGTATCCGCGCGCCTCGTCAGCCCACATTCCGACAGCGTCGGCTGGCGACGCCGTCCCGCCTGTCATCGCATAAAGATTCTCGCCAAATCGGTTGTCAGGACGATGGCTGAAACCGTTCAACGCGATCAGGTGGTTGGCCCAACCCTGTGCCACAGCAGCGAGTACGTCTGACCAGATCAGCGGTGGAACACCGACCCGAGCACGGACGCCGTTGTGCGCATCGAGCATCGCCTGGGGGATCGATGATGCCGGCGGAACCATCGGACGCGGTGCATAGAGTTGTGGTGGCGGGTACCCGGACGGCGGCGGATAGGCGGGAGCATAATATTGCCCGCCAGGATATTGCGCCCCGGCCGACGCTGAGAGAGCCAGAAACACCAAGATCAATGGAATGCGCATCGAGACCGCTTACACCCGAAATGTGGCTGTCCCCGGGCGGTCAAAGCCCCGCCCGGGCGAATGCGGCGGTGCCGCCACGAACACTCATCCCCGGCAGGTCCCCACTGCCACAGCGCGAGCCATTGGTATTACTTAACTTTCACGCGCCTCCCCGGCCAAACACGCCTAATGTTTTGCCGAATTCTGGAGTAGGCACATGCGCGCAACAACACTCGGGATCATCTGCGCCGCGGCGCTGTCAGGCACCGCCCGGGCTCAGGAGTCCCCCGTCGTGGTGGAATTGTTCACCTCGCAAGGCTGCTCCTCCTGCCCGCCGGCCGACGCGTTCCTGACCGACCTTGCACACACCCGAACCGACATACTGCCGCTGGCGTTTCATGTGACCTACTGGGATTACCTCGGCTGGAAGGACCCGTATTCCCTCGATGCCGCGACCGCCCGGCAGCGCGACTATGCCAAACAGATCGGTAACGACGGTATCTATACCCCGCAAATGGTGGTGGACGGCAAAACCGGCTTTGTTGGCTCCGACCGCTCGCAGGGTCTGGCCGCGATCGGTAACGCGACCCACAAACCCGTCGCGATCAGCCTGTCCCGCGACGGAGAGACCTTGCGCGTCACCGTCGGCGCCGGGTCCGGTCAGGCCAGGGTCCTGCTGGTCGGATTCGATCGGACAAAGCAAACCCCCATCGGCCGCGGCGAAAACAGCGGCCGCACCCTGACCGAATCGAACATCGTCCGCTCGTTCACCTCGATCGGGACATGGACCGGCACAACCCTGTCTCTGTACCAACCACCCCCGGTTGGAGACAGCGCCGCCGTCCTGCTTCAGGCCAGCGACGGCCGCATCATCGGGGCCGCCCGCCTCGCGTCCTGAGCTGTCGGGGACAAACGCCAAACAGGATTCGTAATCAGTCAGAAATCACTATCTTGTGATATATCAACGAAAACGGTATCTCCTGCCCCGAACAACGCGGAGGCTGATGAACGGCCTCTGAATACACAACCGGGGGCCCATGTTTCATCAATTGCTAACACCGATCGCCGACAGCTTGCTGCTGTCGTTTGTGGTCGCCTCGCTGCCGATCGCGGTCGTGCTGGTCATGCTGGGCGTACTGCGCCGCCCGGCCTGGCAAGCGTCGCTGGCCGGCCTGATCGTCGGTCTTATCGTCGCGGTGGCCGGCTGGCAGATGCCGATCGGTCTGGCGCTCGACAGCATCTCTGCCGGCGCGGTGTTCGCCATCTGGCCGGTCATGTGGATCGTGTTCAACGCCCTGCTGCTTTATAATATCGCTGTCGCCTCCGGCCGCTTCGATGCATTCCGCGACTGGGTGCTCGATCATCTCCCGAACGACCGACGCATCGTTCTGGTCGTCATCGGGTTCTGCTTCGGCTGTCTGCTGGAAGGCATTTCCGGCTTCGGCACCCCGGTCGCGATCACCAGCGCGCTGCTGATTCTGGTCGGCTTCCCACCGCTGGAGGCGCTGACCTTCACCCTGATCTTCAACACCGCCCCGGTCGCGTTTGGAGCCCTCGGCGCCCCGATCACCGTACTCGGTCAGGTCACCGGCCTGCCGGCCGTCCAACTCGGCGCCATGGTCGGCCGCCAGTTGCCGTTCCTGGCAATGATCCTGCCGTTCTACGTGATGGCGATCTACGGCGGCATGCGCTCTGTCAAGGCGCTATGGCCGGTGCTGCTGGTGTCGGGCGTCAGCTTCGCGATGGGCCAGTTCGTGGCCTCCAACTACCTGGACTACGCGCTGACCGACGTGCTCGCCTCCCTGAGCGCGCTGATCGTCACCCTGCTGTTCCTGAAAGTGTGGAAGCCGGCGTACGACCCCGCCTTTGCCATGAGCAGCGCCGTGACCAACGCCGCCCGGCAAACCCTGGTGCCGGCCTGGCAGGGCTGGGTGCCGTGGATCGTGGTGTCGGCACTGGTGATCGCCTGGACGCATCTGAAAATATTCGCCATCGGCGCCCAGGCCATCCAATGGCCCGGCCTGCACAACCAGATCGCGATCACGCTGTATAACGACAAGCCGTATGCGGCTGTCTGGACGTTCCAACCGCTGGCGACCGGCACAGCGATCCTGCTGGCGGCGATCATCACCGCTGCATTGGTCGGCGTCGGACCGGGCCGCTTCGCCACAGCAGTCTGCACCACCTGGAAGCAGGCCCGCATCGCCATCCTGACGGTCGCGCTGATTGTCTCGCTGGCCTACCTGATGAACTACTCCGGCCTGACCTACACGCTGGGCAAGGGCGCCGCGTCGATGGGCTACATCTTCCCGCTGGTGTCGCCGTTCCTCGGCTGGGTCGCGGTGTTCCTGTCAGGCAGCGATACGTCCGGCAACGCCCTGTTCGGCAACCTGCAGGTCGTGGCAGCCAATCAGCTCGGGCTTAACCCCGTGCTGATCGCGGCGACCAACTCCTCGGGCGGCGTGATGGGCAAGATGATCTCGCCGCAGAATATCGCGACGGGCGTGTCGGTCACCGATCTGAAGGGGCAGGAAGGCGTCGTGTTCGCACGCACCTTCAAGCACAGCATCGCGCTGACCTTGCTGTTAGGCTGCCTCGTGCTGCTGCAACAATACGTCTTCCCCGGCATGATACCTTAGCGTTTCGACGGCGGGTGTCGGTGCCCCGCCGATCCGGCTTTCGCGGCAGCCAAGGGTTGCGGCGATCCGCGCGCGGCGGCACTGTGATCGCCCCGTCCGCGAAAAGAAAATCACCATGAATTTGACCCGTTATATCGCCGCGATGCTGGCCACGTTGCTGCCGTTCAGCGCCAGGGCGGAGGTCCCGGAAGTGCGAATCGCCCGGCAGTTCTCCATGGGCTACCTGCAGTTCAACGTCATCGACCACGAGCACCTGATCCAGAAGCACGCCGCGGCCCTGGGCATTCCGGAGGTGAAAGTCTCCACCGTGCGCTTCAACGGGCCGGCGTCGATGAACGATGCGCTGCTGTCCGACTCAGTGGATATCGTCGGCGGCAGCCCGAACGGCATGTTTACGCTGTGGGCGAAGGCGCGCGGCACCCCGCAGGAGGTGCGGGCGATCACCGCGTTGGTGACGCTGCCCTACTGGATCACCAGCAACGACCCGGACATCAAGACGATCGCCGACCTGGACAAGTGCAAGCGGATCCCGGTGCCGTCGGTGCGGGTATCGTCCCCCGCCGTGACGCTGGAGATGGCCGCTGCCAGGCAGTATGGGATCAAGAACTACGCTCGGTTCGACGCCGCGACGGTGACCATGTCACCCGCCGATGCGACGATCGCACTGCTGACCGGCAGCGGCGACGTGAACTGCACGATGGCGCTGCCCCCCTTCCTGCAACAGCAGTTGGAGCATCCCAACATCCATGCCATTGCCAGTTCGTTCGACCTCGCGGGCGGACCCACCACCTACACCGTGGCCTACACGTCAATGCGGTTCCACGACCGCAATCCAAAGCTGTATCAGGCGGTGTATGAGGCTTTGGTGGAGGCTACCGATTTGGTCCGAAAAGATGTCCGGACGGCGTCCCGCTACTGGGTCGAGGATAGCGAGTCGAAACTGACGGTCGATTTCGTCGCCGCCGCCGGGTCCGGCCCCGGCACCGAATGGACGACCGTCCCGCTGGATACGATGAAGCAAGCCGCCTTCATGGCGGAGATCGGCACGATCAAAGTGAAACCGACAACCTGGAAGGACTACTTCTTTCCCGAAGCCTATGGATTGCCGGGGAGCTAATGGGCCCCCGTTTGTCTTGGCGTCCTGGCTCTCGCCCCTAATCGTCATGGCCCGGCTTGTCCGGGCCACCTGTCGCGGCACCATCAGCGCATCGGTGGCTGGGATAAGCCGGGAAATGACGGACGTGGACCAGCGGTACGTCAGTCCCAACGCGGCCTGGTATCAAATCCCTCGAACACCGAAAAGCCCGGCCGACTCGAACCACCCACAACGGCATGTGCCGCGATAGGTAGTCTGAACCAACCGGGCCAAACCGTCGCATGCATCAGCGGGGTTCGAAAACCCCGCCCGACTATGCCGCTTCGTCTTCTTCTTCTTCCCGCTCAGCGACCGGGCCGCTATCCAGGCCCTTCGCGCCAACATCGCGATCGATCAGCTCAATCACCGCCATGTCCGCGGCATCGCCATAGCGAACGCCGGCGCGCAGCACGCGGCAGTAGCCGCCCGTGCGGGTCTTGTACCGATCGGCCAGCGTGGTGAACAGCTTGCTGACGATCACGTCGTCGCGCAGTTCGGCAAACGCCAAACGCTTGTTCGCCAGGCCACCCTTCTTGCCCAGGGTAATCAGCTTCTCCGCAACCGGGCGAAGCTCCTTCGCCTTCGGCAGCGTGGTGGTGATCTGCTCATGCTTAATGAGGGCATGCGCCATGTTCCGGAACATCGCTAGGCGATGGCTGGATGTGACGCTGAGCTTCCGGCCCGATAATCCGTGACGCATTGATCTATTTCCCTATTCCGGCTCAGAACGGCTCTTCAAGCCGCTTGGCCAGGTCTTCGATATTCTCAGGCGGCCAACCCGCGACACTCATGCCGAGACCGAGACCCATGGCGGTCAGGACCTCCTTGATCTCGTTCAGCGACTTGCGGCCGAAGTTCGGCGTGCGCAGCATTTCCTGTTCGGACTTCTGCACCAGATCGCCGATATAAACGATGTTATCGTTCTTCAGGCAGTTGGCGCTACGAACCGACAGTTCCAGCTCGTCAACCTTGCGGAGCAGATTGCGGTTGAACGGCAGATCGTCCTGCGGCTCTTCCGTGCGGATCTGCTGCGGCTCATCGAAGTTGATGAACAACTGCAACTGGTCCTGCAGGATGCGCGCCGCGAGAGCGACAGAATCTTCCGGTGTCACCGCGCCGTTGGTTTCAACCGTCAGCAGCAGCTTGTCATAGTCGGTGACCTGACCCACGCGGGTCGGGACAACGCTATAGGACACGCGCCGAACCGGCGAATAAATCGAGTCGATCGGTATCAGCCCGATCGGAGCATCTTCCGGGCGGTTGACGCTGGACGGCTGATAGCCCTTGCCCAGGTTGACCGTGAATTCCATGCCCAGCTTCACGCCGTCATCCAGCGTGCAGATCACCAGTTCGGGGTTCATGATGTCGATATCATGACCGGACTGGATCTGGCCGGCGCGCACTTCGCCAGGACCGGTAGCGGTCAGCGTCATCCGCTTCGGGCCTTCGCCATGCATCCGCAGCGCGAGCTGCTTGATGTTCAGGACGATGTCCGTCACGTCTTCACGAACGCCGGGGACACTGCTGAATTCATGCAGAACGCCGTCAATCTGCACCGCTGTCACGGCCGCGCCTTGCAGCGAGGACAACAGAATGCGGCGAATGGCATTGCCCAGCGTCATACCGAAACCGCGTTCCAGCGGCTCAGCGACGACAGTGGCAACTCGTGACGGGTCGGCGCCCGGCTCGACTTCAAGCTTTTCGGGCTTGATCAGAGATTGCCAATTCCTCTGAATAACTGCGCTCTGCCTCATACTTACAACACCTTTCGAACCGCGTCAGGCGCGGTTGACGTCCCTTGGACAGTGTCAAACCCAGTCCCGGGGTTCAGACTTAGCCCTTCAGTCTAAACCCTGTGATCCGCACTGCGCCGGACGAACCGGTTGGCACGAAGCACCCTTAGACCATCCAGCCTAGACGCGACGGCGCTTGCGCGGCCGGCAGCCGTTGTGCGGGATCGGTGTCATGTCGCGGATGGTCGAAACCTGGAAACCGACCGCCTGCAACGCGCGCAGGGCGCTCTCACGTCCCGAACCCGGGCCGCTGACTTCGATCTCAAGCTGCTCCATGCCATGCTCACGGGCTTTCTTGCCGGCATCCTCGGCCGCGACCTGTGCCGCGTACGGGGTGCTCTTGCGGCTGCCCTTGAAGCCCTGGCTACCAGCGGACGACCAGGCAATCGTGTTGCCTTGCGCGTCCGTGATGGTGATCACGGTGTTGTTGAACGTAGCCGCGACATGCGCCACGCCAGCGATGATATTCTTTCGCTCTTTGCGGCGAGGCCGAGCGGCTGCGGCGGGTTTCGCCATGTTCTTTGATCCTGCTTCAACTGCCGCCGCGCCGAGAACCGGCGCGGCATAACGCTTCGATTAGCCATACCAAACAGAAAGGGCCGAATGGCCTTCCTACTTGGTCACTTTCTTCTTGCCGGCGATCGCCACGGCCTTACCCTTGCGGGTGCGGGCGTTGGTGTGGGTCCGTTGACCGCGCACCGGCAGACCACGGCGATGACGCAGGCCGCGATAGCAGCCCAAATCCATCAGCCGCTTGATGTTCATCGACACTTCACGCCGAAGATCACCTTCCACGCGATACTCACGGTCGATCAGTTCACGGACGCGGAGAATTTCCTCATCCGAAAGCTGGTTGACCCGGCGATCGTCCGGAATGCCAAGCTGCTGGCAAATCGCGGCAGCCTTGGTCGGGCCAATGCCATAGATATAGCGGAGGCCAATGGTGACCCGCTTGTTGGTCGGGATATTCACGCCGGCAATACGCGCCACGCTTTACTCTCCTGTCGTCCGATGTCTGACCCGGACCTTTTAACTGCCCCGAAAGGCTGAAATACGCGCAAGCGGCGCCAAACCCCCATATGGGGTTGCGCCGGAGCGCGGGACTATAGTTTCCGCGGCGCAGGAGTCAACGAAGACTTATCAACTCTGCGCGAAGATCTCAACATCTCTGACAAATTGACGATCACAGGCCGCAGCCAGTGCCCATCGATCCCATGATTTGCCGCGATCCTGTTCATTCCGCCAGCACAGCGTTAAGCTGAGCCGTGACATCGTCGATATCGGCCATGCCATCGACGGTCCGTAAAATCCCCGCCGCCGCATAGTGCGGGATGATCGGCGCGGTCTGGCGATGGTAGGCTTCCAACCGCGCCACAACGGTTTCCCGATTGTCGTCCGCCCGACGGACAAACTCAGTTGCACCGCAGGTATCGCAAACGCCGGACACCGCGGTCGGCTTGAAACTATCGTGGTAGCCGGTCCCGCACTTTGCACAGGTAAACCGGCCGGCAATCCGATCGACCAGCGCGGCGTCATCGACCTTCAGCTCGATAACGGCATCCAGCTTCAGACCCATCTTGTCCAGCATCACATCCAACGCCTGCGCCTGCGGCACAGTGCGCGGAAAGCCATCCAGTATGAACCCCGGCCCCGCGTCAGGCTGCGCCAGGCGGTTCGCCAGCATGCGGACCAGGATGTCGTCGGAAACGAGCTGCCCCGCCTCCATGACCGCCTTGGCCTCTTTGCCCACCGGGCTGCCGGCGGCAACCTCGGCGCGCAACATATCGCCGGTTGAGATCTGCACGATCCCGAATTTGTCCTCAAGCCGCTTGGCCTGAGTACCCTTGCCCGCGCCAGGCGGGCCTAAAAGAATGAGTTTCACCGGCGTCCCTTACCCCGAGTCTTTTTGATCAGACCTTCATATTGATGTGCCAACAGGTGCGACTGCACTTGTGTCACGGTATCCATCGTAACCGACACGACGATCAGGATCGAGGTCCCGCCGAAATAGAACGGCAAGCCGTAATCGCTGATCAGGATTTCAGGCAGCAAACAGATCGCCACCAGATAAACGCCACCGACCGTGGTCAGGCGGGTCAGAATACGATCGAAATAGTCCGCCGTCGCACTGCCCGGCCGGATGCCTGGAATGAAACCACCGTACTTCTTCAGGTTATCCGCCGTTTCCTCGGGGTTGAACACCACCGCCGTATAGAAATAGGCGAAGAAGATAATCATGAACGCATACAGCGCCATATACAGCGGCTGACCGTGCGCCAATTGCCCGGCAATCGCCTGCACCCAGGGCGACATGTTCGTCGCGAAGCCCGCAATGGTCGCCGGGATCAGCAGGATCGAGCTGGCGAAGATCGGCGGAATGACACCAGACGTGTTCAGCTTCAGCGGAATATGCGTCGAGTCGCCACCAAACATCCGATTGCCGACCTGACGCTTCGGATACTGCACCGCGATTCGCCGCTGCGCCCGTTCCACAAAGACAATCACCCCGATCGTGCACACGGCGATCACCATGAACAGCAGGATGAAGAAGGGCGACAATGCGCCGGTCCGCCCAAGCTCCAACATCGAGCCGAAGGCCGTCGGCAGGTTCGCGACAATGCCCGACATGATGATCAGGCTGGTGCCGTTGCCGATACCGCGCGCGGTGATCTGCTCACCCAGCCACATGAGGAACATCGTGCCACCGACCAGCGTAATCACGCAGGAGAAGCGGAAGAACCAGCCCGGATCGATCACGGCCGGCCCGAAGCTGCCATGCATCGTCTCAAGCCCGACCGAAATCCCGTACGATTGGAAGATGGCGATCAGAACCGTCAGATACCGGGTGTACTGATTGAGCTTCTTGCGCCCGCTCTCGCCTTCCTTTTTCAAGGTTTCGAGGGTCGGGATGGCGCTCGACATCAACTGAATGATGATGCTGGAACTGATATACGGCATGATGTTCAGCGCGAACACGGTCATGCGCTTCAGCGCACCGCCGCTGAACATGTCGAACATACCCAGAATACCGCCGCCATGCTGCGACAGCATCTCCCCCATCACCGACGCATCGACGCCGGGGATCGGAATGTAGGTACCGAGCCGGTACACAATCAGTGCGCCCAACGTGAACCAAATGCGCTGCTTCAGCTCGGTCGCCTTCGAAAAGACGCCCATGTTCAGGTTGGCTGCTAATTGTTCGGCAGCGGAGGCCATGCGTGTTCCCTTTATCGACGCCGTTGTCATTCATCGGCGGGTGATCGGTTCCGTCGTCGCCCCAACCTGCCATCAAGCGGTAAACGGGCGACGGCCGGTGTTAGACCACATCCAAGCCAGTCAAGCAAAAAGCCACGCAGGGGATTGAACCGCCCACGTGGCTTTCACTTTAGCGCATCACGGGACTAAGCCTTGGCTTCCGGCTTAACCTTCTTGGCGACCGTCGTGGTCACGGAACCACCAGCCGCTTCGACCGCCGCGATCGCCGTTGCCGAAGCACCGGAGACAGTGATCGTGATAGCGCGAGAGATCGTGCCCTCGGCCAGCAGACGGATGCCGTCCTTGTTGTTGGTCGCCAGACCCGCTGCGAACAAAGTCTCTTCGGTGATCGGCTGTGAACCGTCCAACCGTCCGGACTCAATCGCCGCATCAAGCGAACCGACGTTGACCGGCGCATACGACTTGCGGAACAAGTTGTGGAAGCCACGCTTCGGCAGACGACGATAGATCGGGAGCTGACCGCCCTCGAAGCCGTTCAGTGCCACACCTTCACGCGCGCTCTGGCCCTTATGGCCCTTGCCCGACGTCTTGCCCTTACCGGAGCCGATACCGCGGCCAAGCCGCTTCGACTTCAGGCGCGACCCGGGATTGTCGCGGATTTCGTTCAGATTCATGCCAGCTCCTCCACCTTGATCAGGTGGGCAACCTTGCGGATCATGCCGCGAATGGAGGGGGTATCCTCCAGCTCGCGGGTGGCCCGGATCTTGTTCAGACCCAGACCGACCAGGGTTCCCTTCTGGCCGGGCTTGCGGCCCAGGGCAGAAGAGATCTGTGTCACGCGCACCTTAGCCATTGGGCTGTGCCTCCGTAGCGACGGCTGCTGCCGGGGCTTCACGGCGACCGAACAGTTCGGGCACCTTCTTCCCACGACGCGTGGCAACCGAACGCGGGCTGGCGCATTTCTGCAACGCCGCGAAAGCCGCCTTCACCATGTTATGCGGGTTCCGGCTGCCGAGGCTCTTCGCCACGACGTCGCCGATCCCCAACGTCTCAAACACCGCGCGCAGCGGGCCACCCGCGATGATCCCGGTGCCGGCCGTGGCCGAACGCAGGATCACGCTGCCGGCGCCGAAATCGCCAGTGACATCGTGATGCAGGGTGCGGCCTTCCTTCATCGGCACCCGGATCATGCCGCGCTTGGCACGTTCGGTCGCCTTACGGATGGCCTCCGGCACTTCACGCGCCTTACCGGCGCCGTAACCGACGCGGCCTTTCTGATCGCCAACCACAACCAGGGCTGCGAAAGCGAAACGACGTCCGCCTTTAACAACCTTGGCCACGCGGTTGATGGTGACCAGCTTGTCGATGATGCCATCGTCGGGCTCACGGTCGCCACCGCGCTCACGATCCCGGCTCCGGCCGCCACCTTCTCTTGGTTCACGTGCCATTATGGGTTCCCTTAGAAGTCCAGCCCGCTCTCGCGGGCGGCATCGGCCAGGGTCTGGACCCGGCCGTGATACAGATAGGAGCCGCGGTCGAAGACCACCTGCTTGATGCCGGCGGCGAGCGCCCGTTCGGCGACCAGCTTGCCCACCGCGGCGGCGGCGGCCTTGTCGGCCCCCGTCTTCAGCGAGGCCTTCAGGTCGGCGTCCAGCGTCGAAGCAGCGGCAACGGTGATGCCCTGCGCGTCGTCGATGATCTGGGCATACATATTCTTGCCCGAGCGAAACACCGACAAGCGGGGGCGGCCATGCGCCTTCTGCCTGATCTGATAACGAAGCCGGCTTTTGCGGCGAACCGCGAGATCGTGCTTCGCGCTCATTTCTTCTTACCTTCCTTGCGCCGGATGACTTCGTCCGTGTAACGCGCGCCCTTGCCCTTGTAGGGTTCGGGCGGACGGAATGCGCGGATTTCCGAGGCGACCTGGCCAACCTGGCGCTTGTCCATACCCGCGACCTTGATCGAGGTCGGCTTCTCGCAGGTGATCTTGATGCCTTCCGGCACCGGATAGATCACGGGATGCGAGAACCCGAGGTTGATCTCCAGGTTCGGACCCTGCACCGCGGCGCGATAACCGGTCCCGGTGATTTCCAGCGACTTCGTAAAGCCGGTGGAAACGCCCGTTACCATCGTCGCGATCAACGCCCGGGTCGTGCCCCACATCATGCGGGCCTTCGTCTCGTTCGTGCAGGGTTTGACGCTGACCTTGTCTCCATCGACCGTGGCTTCCACCAGATCGGTCAACGACAGGTTCAACTCACCCAATTTGCCCTTCGCGGTCAGCAGATTTCCAGCGATGGCGATCTGCACACCTGCTGGAATTGTGACCGGATATTTGCCTACGCGTGACATACCCGCCCCTTAGAACACGCGGCAGATGACTTCGCCGCCAACATTGGCAGCGCGAGCCTCGGCATCGCTCATAACGCCCTGCGGCGTTGACAGGATAGAAATACCCAGGCCGGCATAGACCCGCGGCAGTTCCTTGATCTTCGCATACACGCGGCGGCCCGGCTTGGAGACGCGGCTGATCTCTTTGATCACCGGCTCGCCTTCGTTGTATTTCAGCTCGATGCGCAATTGCGCAACGCCCGGGCGAAGCTGCTCCGAGGCATAACCCCGGATGAAGCCTTCGCGCTTCAGGACACCCAAAACATTCTCACGCAGCCTGGACGCGGGAGCCACACAAACCGAGTGGCGCGCACGCTGTGCATTGCGGATTCGGGTCAGCATATCCCCGACGGGATCGGACATTGACATCGTACCGTTCCCTTACCAGCTCGCCTTGACCATGCCAGGGATCTGCCCGGCACTGGCCAGATCGCGCAGGGCGATACGGCAAAGCTTGAACTTGCGATAATTGCCGCGTGAGCGGCCGGTCAGCTCGCAGCGCAGACGCACCCGCACGGACGCACCGTTACGCGGCATCTGAGCCAGCTTGAGCGACGCATTGAAGCGGTCCTCGACGGGGAGCGTGCGATCCATCAGCACGTCCTTGAGCACCTGGCGCTTCGACTTATCGCGCTTCGCCATCTTCTCCCGCATCTTATTGCGGTTGACCTGGGAAGTTTTGGCCATCCTGTTTAGATCCTCCGGAACCTGCCTTGGGTCCCCGGGTCAAGCCCGGGGACAAGGGGGTTTTCCAAATACTCAGTTGGCGAAAGGTAGATCGAAAGCCTTCAGAAGGGCCTTCGCTTCGGCATCCGTCTTCGCGGTGGTCACGAACTGGATGTCCATGCCGCGAACGTCGTCAACCCGGTCGTAGTTGATTTCCGGGAAGATGATCTGTTCCTTCAGGCCCATGGCGAAGTTGCCACGACCGTCGAAACCCTTACCGGTGATGCCACGGAAATCGCGCAGCCGGGGCATTGCTATGGTGACCAGACGGTCGAGGAATTCATACATCCGAGCGCGACGCAGCGTGACCTTACAGCCGATCGGCAGACCCTTGCGGATCTTGAAGCCGGCGATCGCCTTCTTCGCAACGGTCTTGACCGGGCGTTGGCCCGCGATCGCGTTCAGTTCGGCCACCGCGGCGTCCAGCTTCTTCTGGTCGCCCGTCGCTTCGCCGACACCCATGTTGATGACGATCTTGTCCAACTTGGGGATCTGCATCTCGTTCTTATAGCCGAACTCGGCCTGCAGCTTCGCCCGCACTTCGGCGCGGTAGCGTTGCAGCAGACGCGGCAGCTCCTCGGGCGAGGTTACCGGCGCATCGACGCCGACCATCTCGACCCGGCGGGCCGCGCGTTGCGCTTCCTTACCGGCCGGGGGACCACCGGCACCACGAGGCGCTGCCGCGCCCTTGGCACCCTTGCCGCCCGGTTTGCCCTTTGGGGGGGCGCCCTTTGTTCCGCTCATGGTATTAGCCTTCGATCACTTCGCCGGTCGCCTTGGCGACGCGGACCTTGCGGCCGCCGTCCAATACGCGGAACCCGACCTTGGTCGGCTTCTCGCTCTTGGGGTCGATCAGCTTCAAATTCGACAGATGGATCGTCGCTTCCTTATCGATGATCCCGCCCGGCTGGCCCATCCCGGTCGGCTTCGTGTGGTGACGCGCCATGGCGGCCCCCTGCACGATCGCCCGTTCGGCTTCCGGGAACACGCGCAGCACTTCGCCGCGTTGTCCCTTGCTTTTGCCGGACGTCACCAGAACGGTGTCGCCCTTGCGAATACGCGCGGCCATTACAGCACCTCTGGCGCGAGAGAAATGATCTTCATGAACTTCTTGCCACGAAGCTCACGCACGACCGGCCCGAAGATACGGGTGCCGATCGGCTCTTGCTGCTTGTTGATCAGCACGGCGGCATTGCGATCGAAGCGGATCGCGCTGCCATCGGCCCGGCGCACCGGAAAAGAGGTGCGAACGACCACGGCCTGGTGGACGTCGCCCTTCTTCACCTTGCCACGGGGAATGGCTTCCTTGATCGACACCACGATCACATCGCCAACCGAAGCGAAACGACGCTTGGAGCCACCGAGAACCTTGATGCACTGAACCCGGCGGGCGCCGGAATTGTCGGCAACTTCGAGATTGGTCTCAACAATAATCATCGACCGTCTCCCTTACGCTGTCGGTTCAGAGAGCGACGCCATCACGGCTGCCGATTCGGCTTCAGCGTTGCCAATGCCGGAGCCATTACGCTCAAGCAAAGTCCACGTCTTACGCTTGCTGATCGGGGCGCATTCCTGAATGCGGACCAGATCGCCGATCTTGCAGACGTTCTCTTCGTCGTGCGCCGCATACTTCTTCGACTTGCGGATAAACTTCTTGTACAGCGGGTGCATCACGCGACGATCAACAAGAACCGTAATGGTCTTGTCCATCTTGTCGCTGGTAACCCGTCCATTCAGGACGCGCCTTGGCATCGCCCTTTCTCCTTACGACTTCGAGGCGGAACGAACTTTTTCCGCCTTGATGGTTTTCACACGCGCGATCTCGCGGCGACATTCACGCACCCGGCCGGTGCCTTCTTGCTGACCGGTTGCACGCTGGAAGCGCAGGTTGAACTGCTCCTTACGCAGATCCAGCAGCAATCCCGACAACTCGTCCGGCGTCTTCGCCCGAACGTCGCCGGCCTTATAGAGAGCATTCTTGGCCATCAGGCGTCTCCGATCCGCGCGATGAACTTGGTCTTGATCGGCAGCTTGGCGGCGCCAAGTTGCAGCGCCTCCTTGGCCAACTCGGCGGTGACGCCGTCGATCTCGAACATGATGCGGCCCGGGGCGACGCGCGCCACCCAGAATTCCGGCGAACCCTTACCGGAGCCCATGCGGACTTCGGCAGGCTTGGTGGAGACGGGCACATCCGGGAAAATCCGGATCCACACGCGACCGGCGCGCTTCATGGCGCGCGTGATGGCGCGACGAGCGGACTCGATCTGGCGGGCCGTGATCCGCTCCGGCTCCAGGGCCTTCAGCCCGAAGGAGCCGAAATTCAGCGCGGTGCCACCCTTGGACAAGCCATGGATGCGGCCCTTGTGCTGCTTGCGGTATTTAGTGCGTTTCGGAGACAGCATTGTCTGATCCCATCTACCCTGTCATCTACCGTTGGGGGGCCTGTTCGGCCGCCTTACGGTCTTGAGCCATCGGGTCGTGGGCCATGATCTCGCCCTTGAATACCCAAACCTTCACACCGCAGGTGCCGTACGTCGTCTTCGCCGTGGAGACACCGTAATCGATGTCGGCGCGCAGCGTATGCAACGGAACGCGGCCTTCACGGTACCATTCGACGCGGGCAATTTCAGCGCCGCCGAGACGGCCGCCGCAATTGATCCGGATGCCCTGAGCGCCCAAACGCATGGCGGACTGAACGGCACGCTTCATCGCACGGCGGAACGCAACGCGGCGTTCGAGCTGCTGCGCGATGTTCTCGGCCACCAGGGTCGCATCGATTTCCGGCTTGCGGATTTCGACGATGTTCAACGACACCTCAGCCTTGGCCATCTTGGTGAGATCCTTCTTCAAGGTCTCGATGTCCTGGCCCTTCTTGCCGATCACCACGCCGGGGCGCGCCGCATAGATCGTGACGCGGGGCTTCTTGGCCGGGCGTTCGATCACAACGCGGGAAACACCCGCTCCGCGCAGCTTGGTGCGCAGGTGGTTACGCAGCTTGAAATCTTCGTGCAGCAGCTTGGCATAGTCGGCGCCAGCGAACCAACGGCTATCCCACGTCCGGTTGATGCCGAGGCGCAGACCGATCGGATTGACTTTGTGACCCATATTATGTGGTCCCCTCTTCTGCTTCCTGCGCGCGTTCGGCGACGACGATCTTCAAATGGCTGAACCATTTTTCCACGCGAGACGCGCGACCGCGGCCACGAGCATGGAAGCGGCGCATCACCAGCGAGCGGCCGACTTCCGCACGCGCCACGACCAAACGGTCGACGTCGAGCGAATGGTTGTTTTCAGCGTTGGCGACGGCGCTTTCCAGCGCCTTCTTAACCTGCTGCGCGATGCGACGCTTGCTGAAGGTCAGCGTGGCGATTGCCTTGCCGGCCGGCAGATTGCGAATCATCGCGGCGACCAGGTTCAGCTTCCGCGGGCTAACCCGCAGATTGCTGACGACCGCCTGGGCTTCGGTTTCGGGGAGCGCCCGAACATGCTTCGGCTTGCTCATTAGCCGCGCCTCGCCTTCTTATCGGCCGCGTGACCCGTAAACGTGCGGGTCGGCGAGAATTCGCCGAACTTGTGGCCGACCATGTTCTCGTTCACCTGAACCGGAAGGAACTTGTGACCGTTGTAAACCCCAAACGTCAGGCCAACAAACTGCGGCAGGATCGTCGAGCGACGCGACCAGATCTTGATGATCTCGTTGCGCGCGGACGCCTTAGCGGCTTCGGCCTTGGCAAGGAGGTATCCGTCAACGAACGGACCTTTCCATACGGAACGCGCCATCTTACTTACCCTTATTGCGGCGGCGGATGATAAGGCTATCCGTCCGCTTGTTGCCGCGCGTCTTGAAGCCCTTCGCCGGCTGGCCCCATGGAGAGACCGGATGACGACCGCCGGAGCTGCGGCCTTCGCCGCCGCCCAACGGGTGATCGACCGGGTTCATGACGACACCACGGTTGCCCGGCTTGAAACCCAGCCAACGCATACGGCCGGCTTTACCAAGCTTCTGGTTCATGTTGTCGGGGTTCGAGACAGCGCCGATCGAGGCGATGCATTCCGACCGGACGACACGCAATTCACCGGACATCAGCTTAACCTGAGCGTAACCGCTGTCCTTGCCGACCAACTGAGCGAAGGTACCGGCCGAACGGGCGATCTTGCCACCGGCACCGAGTTTCATCTCAATGTTGTGGATGATCGTGCCCACGGGAATCGCGGCCAGCGTCATCGCATTGCCGGGCTTGATATCGACCTTGGCGCCGGCGATGACCGGATCGCCAACCTTCAGGCGCTGCGGTGCGATGATATAGGACAGCTCGCCGTCCTGATACTTTATCAACGCAATGAACGCGGTCCGGTTCGGATCGTATTCCAGCCGTTCAACGACACCCGGAACGTCGAACTTGCGACGCTTGAAGTCGATGATGCGGTAGGCCTGCTTATGCCCGCCGCCACGGAACCGGGTGGTGATGCGGCCGTGGTTGTTACGTCCACCGTGGCTGTGCTGACCTTCGGTCAAACCCTTGAGGGGTTTGCCCTTCCACAGCTCGGAACGATCGATCAGCACCGTGCCGCGAAGGCTCGGCGTGATTGGATTAAATTGCTTAAGTGCCATCTTCCGCGAGCCTTATGCCAGGCTGGTGGTGAAATCGATCGACTGGCCGGGGGCCAATGTCACGATGGCTTTTTTGACGTCGGACCGAACGCCCGGACGACCTTTAAAGCGCTTGGTCTTGCCTTTCTGAATCAGCGTGTTCACCGAAGTGACCTTTACGCTGAACAGAGCCTCGATCGCCGCGGCGATTTCCGGCTTGGAAGCGTCGATGGCGACCTTGAAGCCGACCTGGTTCTTCTCGGAGAGAAGGGTCATTTTCTCGGTGATCAACGGCGCCCGAATGATCGTGTAGATGCGCTCTTTGGAGAGCGGCTTTTTCGGTGCCATGGTCATGCGGCGTCTCCCGCGCTCTCGGCGATTCCGTTGATGCGCGTCCGCAGGCCTTCGAGGCCGGCCGGCGTGATCGCCAGAATGTCGTGGTTCAGGATGTCATAGACGTTGGCGCCGATGGTCGGCAGCAGGTCCAGCTTATAGATGTTGCGGCTGGCGCGGACGAAACCCTCGTCCAGCACTCCGTCGATGATCAAAGCCGACTTCCAGCCCAACACCTTAATCTTCTTTGCCAGCTCACCGGTCTTCGGCGCGCAGACGGCGGCATCGAGAACGACCAGCTTGCCTTCGGCGGCCTTCTGCGACAGCGCGGAGATCAAACCCAGGCGACGAACCTTCTTGTTCAGGTCGTATTCGTGCGAACGCACAACCGGACCATGCACGACGCCGCCGGTGCGGTGCTGTGCGGAACGCAGGCTACCCTGACGGGCGTTACCCGTGCCCTTTTGCTTGTAAGGCTTCTTGGTCGTGCCGGACACTTCCGACACGCCCTTGACCTTGTGGTTGCCGCCACGGCGTTTTGACAACTGCCAGTGAACGACCCGCGCCATGATGTCCTTGCGCGGTTCGGCGCCGAAAATGTCGTCCGGCAACTCAGTGCTGCCAGCGGCGACGTTTTCCAGCGTGATGATATCGATCTGCATCTACCTGTTCCTCAGCCCGCGTCCGGCATGTCGGCGGCCGGCGTTTCGGCAACCGCGGCTTCGATGATCGCGGCCTGGACGATACCGGCCGGATAGGCCGCATCGACGGGACGGCGGCGCTTGATGGCGTCGCGGATCGTCACGTAACCATCCTTGCTGCCCGGAACGGCGCCCTTGATCATCAGCAGGCCCTTTTCGGCATCGACGGCGGCCACTTCCAAATTCAGAGTGGTGATGCGATCGACGCCCATGTGGCCTTCCATCTTCTTGTTCTTGAAGGTGCGGCCCGGATCCTGGCGGTTACCGGTCGAACCCAGCGAACGATGGCTGGCCGACACGCCGTGCGACGCTTCAAGACCGGCGTAGTTCCAGCGCTTCATGCCGCCGGCAAAACCCTTACCGATGGACACGCCGCACACGTCGATCTTCTGGCCGACGCTAAAATGCGACGCGGACAGAGTGGTGCCGGGTTCCAGCAGCGCGTCGGCGGCGACGCGGAATTCGACCAGCTTCTTCTTCGGCTCAACCTTCGCTTTCGCGTAGTGGCCGCGCATCGGCTGCGTGACGTTCTTAACCTTCGCCTTGCCCCAGCCGATCTGGACAGCATTGTAGCCGTCTTTCTCTTCGGTGAGCGCGGCAACGACCTGAACCTGGTCCAAATGCAGCACGGTGACCGGCACATGGGTGCCGTCATCGCGGAAAATCCGGGTCATCCCAAGCTTCTTGGCCAGGAGACCGGTGCGGAGTGGCTGTATGATGGTTGGTGCGGCCATGATCTTAGATCTTGATCTCAACATCGACGCCGGCGGCGAGGTCGAGCTTCATCAGCGCGTCCACGGTCTGCGGGGTCGGGTCCACGATGTCCAGCAGACGCCGGTGAGTCCGAATCTCGAACTGTTCACGGCTCTTTTTGTCCACGTGCGGGGAACGGTTCACGGTGAACCGCTCGATATGGGTCGGCAGCGGGATCGGTCCGCGAACCCGGGCACCCGTGCGCTTGGCCGTGTTCACGATCTCCTTGGTGCTGTTGTCCAGCACGCGGTGATCATAGGCCTTAAGCCGGATACGGATATTCTGATTGTCCATCGTTCGCTCTTCAATGTTCCCGCCGAAACGAGAGCCGGTGCCCGCCCAGCCGAATGGCTGGGCCAGACGCCGGCATCGTTTCTTAATTAGGCCTGGATGCTGGCAACCACGCCGGCGCCGACGGTGCGGCCACCTTCGCGGATAGCAAAGCGCAGGCCGTCGTCCATCGCGATCGGATGGATCAGCTCAACGTTCATACGCACGTTATCGCCCGGCATCACCATCTCGACGCCTTCTTCCAACATCACGACGCCGGTCACGTCCGTGGTGCGGAAGTAGAACTGCGGGCGGTAGTTGGTGAAGAACGGGGTATGACGACCGCCTTCTTCCTTCGTCAGAATGTAGGCTTCCGCCTTGAACTTGGTGTGCGGCGTGATGCTGCCCGGCTTGGCCAGAACCTGACCGCGCTGAACGTCGTCACGCTTGGTGCCACGCAGCAGGGCGCCGATGTTGTCGCCGGCCTGGCCCTGATCGAGCAGCTTGCGGAACATTTCCACGCCCGTCACGATGGTCTTGACGGTGTTGGTGATGCCAACGATTTCAACTTCTTCGCCCACCTTGACGATGCCGCGCTCAACGCGACCGGTCACCACGGTGCCACGGCCGGAAATCGAGAACACGTCTTCGATCGGCATCAGGAACGGACGATCGATCGCGCGCTCCGGCTGCGGAATGTATTCGTCAACGGCGGCCATCAGCTTCAGGATCGCAAGTTCACCTAGTTCCGGGTTCTTGTCTTCCAGCGCCATCAGGGCCGAACCATGGATGATGGGGATATCGTCGCCGGGGAACTGATAAGAGGACAGAAGCTCGCGCACTTCCATCTCGACCAGTTCCAGCAATTCCGGATCATCGACCATGTCGCACTTGTTCAGGAACACCACCAGGGCCGGCACGCCGACCTGACGGGCGAGCAGGATGTGCTCACGGGTCTGCGGCATCGGGCCGTCGGCGGCGGACACAACCAGGATCGCGCCGTCCATCTGCGCGGCGCCGGTGATCATGTTCTTCACATAGTCAGCGTGGCCGGGGCAATCGACGTGAGCGTAATGGCGGTTCTTCGTCTCATACTCAACGTGAGCGGTCGAGATCGTGATGCCACGCGCCTTCTCTTCCGGCGCCTTGTCGATCTGATCGTACGCCGTGTAGGTGGCGCCGCCGGTCTTCGCCAGGATCTTGGTGATCGCGGCTGTCAGCGATGTCTTGCCATGATCGACGTGGCCGATCGTGCCAATGTTGCAGTGCGGCTTGTTCCGCTCGAATTTTGCCTTACCCATCGTAATCTCCGTAGATCCAGCACCAGACCTGGTGGGTTAAACCGTTGTTCAGACAGATTAACGCGAAACAGGTTCGCGCTCCGGCGTTTCGCCTTACCAGCGGTAGTGGCTGAATGCCTTGTTGGCTTCGGCCATCCGATGGGTATCTTCGCGCTTCTTCACCGCCGAACCACGGTTGTTCACCGCGTCCAGCAGCTCGTTGGACAAGCGATCCTGCATCGTATGCTCACCGCGCTTGCGGGCCGCATCGATGATCCAGCGGATCGCCAGCGCCTGACGGCGTTCGGCACGGACTTCGACCGGCACCTGATAGGTGGCGCCACCGACACGCCGCGACCGGACTTCGACGGCCGGCTTCACATTGTCCAACGCCTCATGGAACATGCGCACCGGATCGGCGGCGGCTCCTCCCCGACGCTTCATAACGTCCAGGGCGCTGTAAACGATACCCTCGGCCGTGGACTTCTTGCCATCGTACATCAGCACGTTCATGAAACGTGTGATGACGATGTCACCGAACTTGGCGTCCGGCAGGATTTCGCGCTTTTCGGCGCGGTGACGACGAGACATACGAGCGCCCTCTTACTTCGGCCGCTTCGCGCCATACAGCGAACGACGCTGACGACGCTTGGGCAGACCTTGAGTATCCAGCACACCGCGCAGGATATGATAACGAACGCCCGGCAAATCCTTCACGCGTCCGCCGCGGATCAGAACCACCGAATGTTCCTGAAGGTTATGACCTTCACCAGGAATGTAGCTAACCACTTCATAGCCGTTGGTCAGACGAACCTTCGCAACCTTACGGAGCGCCGAGTTCGGCTTCTTCGGCGTCGTGGTATAGACGCGCGTGCAAACGCCGCGCTTCTGGGGGCAGCCCTGCAGGGCCGGAACAAGGTTCCGGTTCTTCGGCCGCTCGCGCCCTTGGGCGATAAGCTGGTTAATGGTCGGCATGGACCTCTTTCTCTTTCCGTACGCTCTATCCGCACTGGGCTTCGCCACGGGTCTTGGGGCGATCGTCGATTAACAGGCAAAGCCCGCCGGCATGGGATAGCGCCCATCCTGCGGGGTGACGATGGGCAGACGGCCTAAGCCCAACTAAAGAAGGGCGGCGCCGCGTGCGTCGTTTGCCAGCGAACCAACGAGCGTCCCGGTGAGTAAACCCTGGGTCGTCCGAGGGCGCGATCTCTAGAAGCCCCTCCTTCGCGAGTCAAGCGTCGATGGCAGGGTGTATTACAGATTCGTGCATGCCTCGTATTCGGCGGGCAAAATAGGTCGCCGCACCGGGCTTTGGGGCGGTCCGTTGGGGCTTCGCGACGAGTCGGCGATCATGGTAGGTTAGGGTTGAGACGGGACACGCCCGGATCGGCTTTCGGAGAGATACTCTATAATGTGTGGAATTGCTGGGCTGATCCTGTCCTCCGGTGCCGCGCCACCGGATCCGGCCGTTTTGTCGAAGTTGATTGGGGCCCTGCACCACCGCGGACCCGACGGCAGCGGCCACGCCGTGATGGGACGGGTTGCACTGCTGCATAACCGCCTGGCGATCATCGACCTGGTCACCGGCGACCAACCTTTTTTCGCTGGCGCCGCCACACTCGTCGCCAACGGCGAGATCTATAATTACCGGGAACTGCGCGACTCGCTGCCCGGCGTAAGCTTCGCCACCAACAGCGACTGCGAGCCGCCCTTGCATTTGTGGCTGCGCGACGGTGCTGACTATGCCAGTCAGCTTCGCGGGATGTATGGCATTGCGATCCATGAACGCGTGCAGCGCACCGTCACGTTGTCGCGCGACCCGTTTGGCATCAAACCGCTCTATATCGCCCAGATCGAAGGCGGGCTCGCCTTTGCCTCCGAACCCCAGGCGCTGCTTGAAGCCGGCCTGGTCAAGCGCGCCGTGCGTCCGGCGGCGGTAGAGGAGTTGCTACAGCTTCAGTTCACCACCGGTGCCGACACCATCTTTGAAGGCATCCAGCGCGTTCTGCCGGGCGAGAGCATCACCTGCTCCGACGGCCACATCATCGAACGCCGCCGCATCGAGGCCATCCCGGCCGAACCGCCCGAAGAGATCGACGAAGCCACCGCCATGCGCCGCCTGGACCGGGCGCTGATGGAGAGCGTCGATCTGCATCAGCGTAGCGATGTGCCCTATGGCATGTTCCTGTCCGGCGGCATCGACAGCGCCACCCTGATCACTCTGATGGCCCGCCTGAACGACCAACCCGTGTTGGCCTTCACCGCCGGTTTCGACGCCCCGGGCGCCGCGGACGAACGCGAACAGGCCGCCGTTATCGCGCGCGCTGTCGGGGCGAAGCACGAGTCGATCGAGGTCACTGAGAAAATGGTCTGGCAGCATTTGCCCGAGATCGTCGCCGCCATGGACGATCCGACCATGGACTATGCCATCATTCCGTCCTGGTTCCTCGCCCGCCGAGCGCGTCAGGACGTTAAGGTCGTGCTGACCGGCGAAGGCGGCGACGAGATCTTCGGCGGCTACCAGCGCTATCGCCAGGCGACACTGCCATGGTGGCGTGGCGGCCGGACCATGTGGGCCGGCGGCAGCTTCGACAAAGTCCCGGTTCTGCGCACCAAACCGACCTGCTGGCGCGACGGGATGGCGGCGGCTGAAATACGGGCCGCACAGGGCGGACGTAGCACCCTGGCGGCGGCACAGGCTTTGGATATGGCGGACTGGCTGCCACACGACCTGCTGCTGAAGCTGGACCGCTGCATGATGGCGCACGCGATCGAGGGGCGGACGCCGTTTCTCGATTCGGGCGTCATGGCGGCGGGCTATCGCCTGCCCGACTCGATGAAGATGCGCGGCAGCATGGGCAAGTGGCTTCTCCGCAAATGGCTGGAAGAGAATCAGCCCGCCGCGCAGCCTTTTGCCCCCAAATCCGGCTTCACCGTCCCGGTCGGCGCATGGATTAAAGCGCAGGGCGCCCGGCTTGGCCCGTTGGTGGCGGCGCAGCCCGGCATCATCGAAATCGCGCACCCGGATATGGTGATAGCCCTGTTCGGCAACATCCGCCGGTGGCGGCACGGGTTCGCCTGCTGGAAGCTGCTGTTCTATGCCCTGTGGCATCGGCGGCACATTCTCGGCCTGCCACCCGCCGGCGATGTGTGGGAGACGCTTTCGACGCGTTAACACCGCTTGACTTCCCGCGACGCGCCGATCATTAGAGGCGCCTCGCGACCGGCATTTCCAAAATGCCAGTCAACCGGCGATGGGGCTGTAGCTCAGTTGGGAGAGCGCCTCGTTCGCAATGAGGAGGTCAGGGGTTCGATTCCCCTCAGCTCCACCACCATCCCCGGTTCTACTCTGTCGCGATCACCTTCGGCTTTCCACCAATCAATCCAACCACAAACAACGGCGTATGCGCGTGATTGTGGTCGTCCGGGGCATAACTGCCGCCGAGTCGCGACAGCATGGCTGTGGTTTTCAACGCCTGCTGGATCGCCGCCGGTTCATCAATGCCGGCTCGGCGTATGGCGTCCACGGCCAGCCAGGTCGCCTCATACACAAAGAACGACCGTTGCGTCGGCATCAGCCCGTAATGCGCCTGATAGGCAGCAACGAAGTCATGCACGCCTTGTGTGTCGATCAGCGGCGTGAACGGCGAAATCGTGGTCAGATCGTTCAGCCCGCCGGCCTCGCGGAAGGCCGGCGACACCGCGCCCGTAGCAGCACCCGGATCGAAGCGGCCGCTGACCGGAACTTTCCAGCCGGAGGCCTCATAGGCCTTGAAAAACGCCCCTGTGGATGATCCGGGCATGACCATCAGGATGTCGGGGGCGCCGCCCCTCAGCGTGACCAGCATGGCAGCCAGATCGGTGAGTCCCGGCGTTATGATCTCCTGCCCTGTCACCTTCATGCCGGCGCTGTCCGCCGCCTTGGCGAAGGCAATCGCGCCCGCCTGCGGGAAGCCGCCCGATTCGGCCGCGATGGCAACCGATTTGACGTTTTTGCCGGCCAGGAAGTGAATCAGGCCGCGCGCGATATCGACCTCTGACGGAATTGTCTTAAACAGGTAGTCATTGCCGCCAACCCCCGAGGCATCGACGAAATCCTGCCCCGCCGAGGTGGCGATCAGCAATGGCACCTTGGCGGCCTGCATCACCGGCTCGATTGCATGCGTCACCGGCGTGCAGAGGGCGCCGATGATGACCGGGACGTGCTGCTGCTCGATCAGCCGTTTTGTCGCCGGCACGCCGATATCGGGCTTGCAGGCGTTGTCGGCGTAGAACGCCTCGACCGGGCGTCCGAGCACGCCGCCGGCCTGGTTGATTTGGTCGAGCGCCAGTTGGGCGCCGTATTGTTCGGACTGCCCGCGATCGGCGAACGGCCCGCTCAGGATCGTCGTAATGCCGATCTTGACCGGTTCGGCGGCGACGGCCGACGTGATGCCCAGCAGGCCGGTCAGCAGGACGGCGGTGCGGATCATGGCGTTTTCCCTGAATGTCGCCGCGAGCATGGCACGATCCCGAAGGGCCACCAACCCGAGCTACTCCAGCGCGACCGCCACGGCCTGCCGCAATGCCGGCAACAGATCCTCGGCGAACCAGGGATTACGCCGCTCCCACGCCGTGGTGCGCCAGGAGGGATGCGGCAGCGGGATGATGGCCGGCCCATGGTCCCGGAACCGCTGCACGCGATCGGTCATCGCGCCCTTTCCGAGACGATGCCGCAGCGCATAGGAACCGACGAGCAGGGTGAGCCGGACTTGCGGCATCAGACGGGTGAATCGATCCAGCCACAGCGGGGCACATTCGGGCCGGGGCGGAGCATCGCCGCCGTTGGGCAGACGTCCGGGGTAACACAGGCCGGTCGGCACGATGGCGATCCGGGTGGCGTCGTAGAAGAGATCCCGGTCCATCAGCAGCCAGCCGCGCAGGCGATCCCCCGAGGCGTCGTTCCAGGGCACTCCGGTCATGTGAACTTTGGTGCCGGGCGCCTGGCCGATGATCAGCACGCGGGCAGTGTCGGACACCCGGAACACCGGACGCGGTCCGAGCGGGAGGACGGACTCGCAGAGGCGGCACGCGAGGGCTTCGTCCGCGGCAGCAGCGAGGGTATCGTTATGGCTTGCATCCATCGGTCGGCACCGGCGGCGTTGCGACTCTGTGGTCCAATCGAACGGGATCGGCGGCATGGCCGGGCGCCCGTCACACCTGCCGGACGGTGTATGTCTTCTCCAAAGCCTCGACGATGGCATTGGCATGCACCTTGTCGCGGGCCTCGACCATCACTTCCAGTTCCGCCGCCTGCACCGAGGACGATGCAAACAGCCGCTGATGCGAAACCTCGATGATATTGCCACCGGAATCGCCGATCTTGCCCGCGATATCGGCCAGCACACCGGGCCGGTCGGGAATTTGCAAATGCAGCCGCAGCAGACGGCCATCACGGAGCAGATCCCGCAGCAGCACGTTGGACAGAATGCGGGCGTCGATGTTGCCGCCGGTGATGGCGACGCCGACCTTCTTGCCGCGAAACCGTTCCGGATGCGCCAGCAGCGCGGCGAGGCCGGCGGCGCCCGCCCCCTCGGCGACCGTTTTCGCGGCCTCGACCAGTAACCCGATCGCTTCCTCGATAGCGCGTTCGGGCGTGACCAGGATGCCGGCAATGCGCCGACGGACCATTTCGAAAGGAATTTCGCCGATATCGCGTACCGCGATTCCCTCGGCGATCGTGGCACCGCCAACCGACACAGAACGGCCGGCCAGGCGCTGCGCCATGGCGGCATAGGTTTCGACCTCAGCGCCATACACGGCAATGCCAGGCTTCATCGCCGATGCCGCGACAAGACAACCAGCCAGCAAGCCGCCGCCGCCCACTGGAATAATCAGAGCTTCCAGATCGGGCGCGTCCTGCAACATCTCCAGCGCCAGCGTGCCCTGCCCGGCAATAATGCCAACGTCATCGAACGGATGAATAAAGACCAGCGACTGCTCCGCCGCCAGTTCCCGAGCGTGCGCGGTTGATTCCGCCAGCGTTTCGCCAAACAGAATCACCGTCGCGCCCCAGGATGCCGTGCGCGTCACCTTGGTCGAAGGGGTAAATTTCGGCATTACGATCGTGGCGGAGATGCCCAACAGGCTGGCATGGCGCGCCACCGCCTGCGCGTGATTGCCGGCCGACATGGCAATGACGCCGCGGCCGCGTTCCTCGGCGGTCAGCAACGACAGCCGGTTCGCCGCCCCACGTTCCTTGAACGCGCCGGTGACCTGGAGATTGTCCAGCTTCAGCACAACCTCGGCACCAGTGAGCCGCGATAACGCATCGCACGGCAGCATCGGCGTCCGTAACACACGGCCGGCGATCCGCTCGGCTGCGCGCTCAACGTCCTCGAGCGTGATCATCTGCTGCGGACGTTACGCTCAGATAAACCTGACTTCCAGAATTTCGTACGACCTGTCGCCGCCGGGGGCCGGAACCGACACGGTTTCACCGACCTTCTTGCCGATCAGCGCCTTGGCCAGCGGTGAGGACACCGACAGCATCTTCTGTTTAATGTCAGCCTCATACACGCCAACGATCTGATACGTGGCTTCCTTGTCCGTCTCTTCGTCCACCAGCTTGACGTGAGCACCGAACTTGACATGGGACCCGCTCAGGGTCGCGGGATCGATCACCTCAACGGCGCCGACAACCTCCTCCAGCTCCTGGATTCGGCCCTCGATAAACGACTGGCGTTCGCGCGCCGCGTGATACTCGGCGTTTTCCGACAGATCGCCATGCGACCGCGCTTCCGCGATGGCTCGGATCACCGCCGGCCGTTCCTGCGAACGCAGGGTCCGGAGTTCTTCTTCCAGGCGTACCAATCCTTTGGCCGTCATCGGAAACTTCTGCACGGCGTGGTCCTTCAAAGCTTGGTCAACGCAACCATGTCATATGGCACCGCCGCGGCCAGGAATTTTCCCTGCCGCGGCGCATTGGCTAAAACGAACCGCGAAAATAGGACTGAAGCGGCGCAACTTCAAGCGTTCCCGCTTTTAATGCCGCAATTGCGTGTACGGCAGCCCGAGCGCCTGCCAACGTGGTGTAATGTGGCACCCCGTGAGTGAGCGCGCCGCGGCGGATCGCGAAGCTATCGGCAACTGACTGCGGCGTGGACGCAGTGTTGATAACCAACTGAATTTCACCCGAACGGATCGCATCGACGCAATGCGGCCGCCCCTCCAGAACCTTGTTCACGACGGTGACCGGCAAGCCGGCCTCGCGAATCCGGGCGGCGGTGCCGCGGGTGGCGACGATGGAAAAGCCCATCTCGGTCAGACGGCGAGCCAATGACGGCAGGCCCTTTTTGTCCGCATCCTTGATCGACAGGAACACACGCCCCGCCATCGGCAGGATCACACCAGCCCCGAGTTGCGCCTTGGCGAAGGCACGCTCGAAGCTGGAATCGAGGCCCATCACCTCACCCGTCGATTTCATCTCCGGTCCCAGGATTGTGTCCACGTTGGTAAACCGGGCGAACGGGAAGACGGCTTCCTTGACCGCGACATGCGGGGCGATGGAGTCGTCGTCCAACTTGAAGTCGGTCGCCAGCTTGGCCCCGGCCATCACGCGGGCACCGATCTTCGCGACAGCCACGCCAGTGGCCTTGGCGACAAACGGCACGGTGCGGGATGCCCGAGGATTCACCTCCAGCACATAAATCGTGTCGTCCTTGATCGCATATTGCACGTTCATCAGCCCGACCACGCCCAGCGCCTTGGCCAGCGCCTCGGTTTCGGACTTCAGTTCGGTGATCATGGCCGGGGACAGCGAATACGGCGGCAGCGAGCAAGCCGAGTCGCCGGAATGGATGCCGGCTTCCTCGATATGTTCCATGACGCCGGCGACGTACACGCTTTCACCGTCGCAGATGCAATCGACATCGACTTCGATGGCATCGTTCAGGTAGCGGTCGATCAGGACCGGGTTGTCGCCCGACACGCGCACAGCTTCGCGCATATAGCGCTGCAGGCCGGCGCGGTCATACACGATCTCCATAGCGCGCCCGCCAAGAACATAGCTGGGGCGGATCACGACCGGATAGCCGATGCGGTCGGCGATCTTTTCGGCATCCTCGGCCGAGCGGGCCAGACCGTTGTCAGGTTGGCGCAGGCCGAGGCGCTGTAAAAGCTGCTGGAACCGCTCGCGGTCCTCGGCCAGATCGATGGCGTCGGCGGAGGTGCCCAGGATGGGGATTCCTTCGCGCGACAGGGCCTGAGACAGCTTCAACGGCGTTTGGCCGCCGTATTGCACGATGCAACCGAGCAAGGTGCCGTTCTGCTGCTCGCGGCGGATCAGGGCGACGACGTCTTCTTCGGTCAGCGGTTCGAAATACAGCCGGTCGGAGGTGTCGTAGTCGGTGCTGACGGTTTCCGGGTTGCAGTTGACCATGATGGTCTCGAACCCGGCGTCCTTCAGGGCGTAGGCGGCATGAACGCAGCAGTAGTCGAACTCGATCCCCTGCCCGATGCGATTCGGGCCGCCGCCGAGAATGATGATCTTGGTGCGGTCGGTCGGATCGGATTCACAGGTCGGAGTGCCGTAGCCGCCCTCGAACGTCGAATACATGTATGGAGTTTTGGAGGCGAATTCCCCGGCGCAGGTGTCGATGCGTTTGTAAACCGGTGTCACGCCCAAGGCCGCGCGTGCCTTGTGGATCTCGAGAGCGCTGGTTTTGGTCAGTTCGCCGAGGCGAATATCCGAGAACCCCAGCGCCTTCAGGCGACGCAATGCCCCAGCCTCGCGCGGCAGGCCGTTAGCGGAGACCTCGCGTTCGGCATGGACGATACGTTCCAGTTCGCGCAGGAACCAGGGGTCGAATTTTGTCGTCTCGTGGATTTCTTCCACCGTCAGGCCAGCGCGCAACGCCTGCGCCGCCATCAGCAACCGATCGGGCGCCGGCTGGGACAGCGCCGCTCGGAATGCATCCGGCCCGCCATCGCCCGGGGCTTCTATTTCGTCGAGGCCGGAATATCCGGTTTCCATGCTGCGGAGACCCTTTTGCAGGGCCTCGGCAAAGGAACGGCCGATCGCCATCGCCTCGCCCACAGACTTCATCGACGTGGTCAGCAGCGCGGGCGTGCCGGGGAATTTTTCGAAGGTGAAGCGCGGGATTTTCACGACCACGTAGTCGATGGTCGGCTCGAAACTGGCCGGTGTGACCATGGTGATGTCGTTGGTCAGTTCGTCCAGCGTGTAGCCAACCGCCAGCTTGGCGGCGATCTTAGCGATAGGAAAGCCGGTCGCCTTCGACGCCAGGGCCGAGGACCGCGACACCCGCGGATTCATCTCGATCACCACCAGGCGGCCATCGGCGGGGTTCAGGCCGAACTGGACGTTCGACCCGCCGGTATCGACACCGATCTTGCGCAAACACGCTATCGAGGCGTCGCGCATGATCTGATATTCTTTGTCAGTCAGCGTCAGCGCCGGGGCGACAGTAACCGAATCACCGGTGTGGATGCCCATCGGATCGACGTTCTCGATGGCACAAATGATGATGCAGTTGTCCTTGCTGTCGCGGACCACCTCCATCTCGTACTCTTTCCAACCGAGAACGGATTCTTCGATCAACACTTCCGTGGTGGGGGAGGCTTCGAGACCGCCGGCGACGATCTGCTCGAACTCTTCCTTGTTATAGGCGATGCCGCCGCCGGTGCCGCCAAGGGTGAAGCTGGGGCGGATGACGGCGGGCAGGCCGGTCAGTTCCAGCGCCGCGCGGGCTTCTTCCAGCGTGCGGGCGATGGTGGAGCGGGGGGATTCGATGCCGATTTCAGCCATCGCGTCGCGGAACTTCAGACGGTCCTCGGCGCGGTCGATGACCTCCGCCTTGGCGCCGATCAGCTCGACATTGTAGCGCTTCAGGGCGCCGTTGGCGTCGAGCGCCATCGCTGTATTCAGCGCGGTCTGGCCGCCCATGGTGGGCAGCAGGGCGTCGGGCCGCTCCTTGGCGATGATCTTTTCGACCATCTCGGGGGTGATCGGCTCGATGTAGGTCGCGTCTGCCAGACCGGGGTCGGTCATGATGGTGGCGGGATTGGAGTTGACCAGGATGACGCGGTAGCCCTCGGCCTTGAGTGCCTTGCACGCCTGTGCACCGGAGTAGTCGAACTCACAGGCCTGGCCGATGATGATCGGACCGGCGCCGATGATCATGATGGATTTTATGTCGGTGCGTTTGGGCATGGGGCTACGAACTCACGGTCGGGTGTGCCCAATCGGGCATGATGCGTTTGAGGAAGCGGTCGAACAGCGGGACCGAAAAAGCGGTTTCGCCGTGCGCGGGACTGTAGATCATTCCTTTGTCGATCAGCCGGGAACGGTACGAACTGAGGGCCTGGACACGGACACCCACCAGTTCCGCGATGGCAACCGAGCGATGCGGCCCGGGACCAAGTTCGGCCATGGCGCGGACGTAGTCGCGCTCCTTTGGAGTCAAGCGACCAAAGCGGACACGAAAAAAACTCTCATCGAGTTGCATAATCGCCGCCGCACGGGCCTTGTCTATGTCATCGGCAGATATCTTCGGGCCGATCGCGACATTCCAGCTATGATATCCCCATTCCTGTAAGAAATACGGATATCCGTCGGTATCCCGCCACACCCGATCGAGAGCCGCGTCGGTCCAGGATATCCCTTGTTTTTCGGTCGGTATCCGAAGCGCCAGGCAGGTGTCTGCCTGGCTCAACGACTCTACCGTTGGAAATTCGAACATACGTTCGGCATAGGATCTGGACCGGCCGGTCATGGCCATGACCTGGGGAAGGCCGGCACCGACCAGAACGACCGGTAACGCAAATTGCGCACACTGGTGCAGCGCCATAATCAGTGCTGCCAAATCGCGCTGGTTCAGAAACTGAATTTCATCGATTATCAGCGCAACGCCGCATTCGCGCGCCGCCGCCGCTCGGCCCAGGGCCAGAAACAGTTCCGCCATGTCGGCTTCGAGATCGCCGCTATCGGCGGTGCCGCCTTCGGACGTGACCCCCAATTCCAGCGCCATGTCGGCGTAGCTGATCTTAAAGCCCGACATGAAGCTTTTCAGCACGCGCAAGCCGCGTTTCACATGTTGGTTCAACGCACCAAGCCGGTCGAAATCGAGGAGCAGGCGCCTGAGATGCGGGATGAGGATTTCGGCCAGGGGCGCATTGTCGTGCGCCTCGATAAAACAGGTGTGAAAGTGGTCGGTTTCCGCCATGGCCCGAATACGCTGCAACAGCACGGTCTTGCCGGTGCCGCGCAGTCCGATTGCGATCAGGCTTTTGACGGGTTTCCCAAGACGGGTTCTCCCCAGCGCAATACGGGCGTGTTCGAGAAGGTCCCGCCGCCCGGTTAATTCCGGGGGTTGAACGCCAGCGCCAGGCACGAACGGATTCAGGAGGGGATCCATATAGCAAAGTTATCAGAGTGCGCAGATTTTTTGCACACTTTGTTTAACGTCGGGCATTACGCCCGCCCGCCCATCATCTCCACGAACCGCGCGAACAGATAATGACTGTCCGACGGACCCGGGCTGGCCTCCGGATGGTACTGCACCGAAAACGCGGGCCGATCGGTCGACGCGATACCCTCGTTCGATCCGTCGAATAGAGACACATGCGTCACCTTCACGTTCGCGGGCAGCGCGCTGGCGTCCACCGCGAAGCCGTGGTTCTGGCTGGTGATCTCCACCTTGCCGGTTTCCAGATCCTTCACCGGCTGATTGGCGCCGCGATGGCCGCGCTCCAACTTGTAGGTCTTCGCGCCCAAGGCAAGCGCCAATAGCTGATGCCCGAGGCAGATACCAAAAATCGGCACGCCGCTGTCCAGCACGTCCCTCAGCACGGGGACCGCATAGACCCCGGTCGCCGCCGGATCGCCGGGGCCGTTCGACAGGAACACGCCGTCCGGCTTGTGCCGCAGAATGTCCTCGGCCGTCGCGGTCGCCGGGACAACGGTCACGCGACAGCCGGCCGAGGCCAGGCAGCGCAGAATGTTCCGTTTCGCCCCGTAATCCACCGCCACGACGTGATGCGTCGGCGCGGTCTGCCTGCCGGAACCGGTCGGCCATACCCAGGCGGTCTCATCCCAGGAATAGGTTTGCCGGCAGGTGACCTCCTTCGCGAGGTCCATTCCCTCCAGCCCCGGCCATCCAACCGCCTGCGCCCGCAGGGCCGCCAGATCGAAGCGGCCATCCGCCGGGAACGCCAGCACGCCGGTCGGCGCACCACCGTCACGAATGCGAATGGTCAGTGCCCGCGTGTCCACGCCCGAGATACCGGTGATGCCCTGCCCCAGCAGCCACGCCTGCAATTTCTGCGTCGAGCGCCAGTTGGACGGTTCGGTGACATCGACCTTCACGATCAGACCCCGAGCGGCGATGGTCGTCGCCTCGATGTCCTCGATGTTGGTGCCGACGTTTCCGATGTGGGGGAAAGTGAAGGTGATGATCTGGCCAGCGAAGGACGGGTCGGTCAGGGTTTCCTGATACCCGGTCATGCTGGTGCTGAAGCAGACCTCGCCCACCGGGTTGGTCGCGGACGTATGGGCGCCGAAACCGCGTCCCCAGAACACCGAACCATCGGCCAGCACCAGAGCGGCGGTCGCACCGGCGGGAATGGCGTCGGCACTCGAAGCATTTTGCATGGGGACACTCGTCTTTTCTTGAAGGTCGGTCTGCAGGTCGGCCATGTTAAGGCCGGTCGCCGCGATTACCGCGGGCCAGTGACGGGACGGGATTGCCTTGGACTGGCGCCACTTGCGCACAGCCTCTGTCCCCACACCCGTCAATCGAGCCGCCGCGTCAGCGCCGCCCATGCGTTCTATGATAAGATCGATCGAGATCGGCATACGGAACACTCTATGGGAAGAAACTTCCCATCGCAACCCAATGCCGTCCAGCCGGGAAGTTTTTTCCGCGACCAGCAAGGGAGAGACCGATGTACAAGACCAAACCCACGATGACCGGCGGCTGCCAGTGCGGCGCGGTGCGTTATGCGTTATTCGAGGCGCCGGAGTCGACCATCTGCCACTGCCGTATGTGCCAAAAAGCCGTCGGCGGCCCATTCGCCGCGCTCTGCAAGATCAAATCACCCTGCTTCGCCTGGACGCTCGGGGAACCCGCCAGTTTCCAAAGCTCCTCCGTCGCCGAGCGGCATTTCTGCCGAAACTGCGGCACGCCGCTGACCTTCCGCTACTTGGAGGGCGACGCGATCGAGGTCACCACGGCCACGCTGGACGACGCGGCAAGCGTGCCGCCGACAAAGAACTTCGGCACTGAGTCGCGCCTGCCCTGGATCGATCTCATCGCGCCCGGCCGCCTTCCCGACATTCCGACATCCGAAACCAACAGCGCGACCATGGTGATCGTCAGCTATCAGCATCCCGACCACGACGCGCCCGATGCCTGACACGGCGAGTAGGCTGCCGGTGGGTGTGCGCCGCGCAGCCTACTCCGCGGCAAGTCTGGTGTCGGGGATCGTCGCCTGCGTCAGCGCGCTGATGCGGTTGACGGTTTCCAGTCCATCGAGCAGCCCGAACAATCGAGTCGCCGCGGCCGGCGACAACGCCCGCCGGGCGCAATCGATGAACTTGCCGCGCAGCAATTCGGGCGGCAACGGGATCGTAGGGCCTCGGCCAAGCGGCCGCGGCACTGACCGGGTCAGCACACGTCCGTCCGTCAACGTCACTGTCACATCGGCGCCGAAGTGTTCGGACAGGCCCATTGGACGATCCGGCCAGGCCGAGGATGTCACCCGTGCCAGAACCGCGCGAACGCCGGTTTCGTCGTAGCGGCCGTCCTCAAAGTGCTCGATCAGCACCTGACGGCTCACCAGGGCGCGAGCGAGGCAGTATTGCACGCTGAACTTCGCATCCAGGGCGCCACGCGGGTCCGGCCGATTGGTGTGCGCGAACCGCCTCGGATGCGTCTGCGATTCGATTTTGGCGACGGTCTCGGGAGTCAGATTGTTCTCCCGCACCAGCATCAACATGACGTCGATCGCGGGGTGCGTGCTGCCGCAGCACGGGTACTGCTTAATGGAAACGCCCGGATCGGCGATGTCCCACGGCGCGCCCCAGTCCGCGACGATCGGCTCGACGTTGAAATGGCCTTCACCGTTGAAGAGCCGCAGAAATCCTTGCCTGTGCTCGATCGCATCGGTCGAGGCGGTAAAGCCCTCCGACGCCAGCAGCGCCGCATACAAGCCGTTGCGTGCGGCCTGGCCGACATGCAGCGGCTTCGTCATGGTGCCAAAATTCGCCTTCAGACCGGACGAGAACGTCGCTGCCAGCGCCAATGCGCGCGCGGTGTTCTCCACGGACAGGCCGAGCAGTTTGGAGCACGCGGCGGCGGCGCCGAAGACGCCGAGGGTGGCGGTCGGGTGCCAGCCTTTCTCATAATGATGGAAATTCACCCCGCGCGCGATGCGGGTCTCGGTTTCCCAACCAGCGACGTAGGCAGCGATGAAGTCGCGTCCGTTCACCGGCCGGGTTTCGGCCAGTGCGAACAGCGCCGGCAGGATGGGGGCGGACGGGTGGCCGCCCAGCGTGTCGCTGCAATCGTCATAATCCAGCGCATGCGCCGCGGTGCCGTTGATGGAGGCGGCATCCATCGGACCAACCCGCTTGGCAGTGCCGAACACCACGCAGGACCCGGTTGCCCCGCCAAGCGCTGCCACCTTGCCCGCGATTTGGGCGCAGGGTTCGGCGGCCCCGGCCAGCGTGCAGCCCACCGTATCGATGATCGCGATCTTGGCCCAATGGCGAACCGGCTCCGGCAAGCCGTCGTAGGTGACGCCGCCGATGCGAGTCGCTAAAATTTCAGCAATAGTTTTGTCCGTGGTTGCCATGCGATCGCGTCCCATCGGTTAAGATCGAACCCTACAACCCGAGTCCCGGCGCTGGCCAGATTAGCGCCATTCGCTCTCCGTCGCCGCCGCCGTCCATATAGGGTATAGAGCCAATTTTACGCGCAGGAGCGCCGCCCATGAGTCTGAGAGAATCCTTCCTCGAACAGATGAAACTGTCGATGAAAGCCGGCACCCCCGCTCGGACGTCCAGCCTTCGCATGATCATGGCCAAGCTCAAGGACGCCGACATCGCCGCCCGCCCGAAGGGAGTCGATCAAATCCCCGAGGATGACATCGTCGCCATGCTGCGCGGCATGGTGAAGTCCCGCCGTGAATCGGTGGAGATGTACACGCAGGGCAACCGCCCCGAACTGGCCGCCAAGGAGGAAGCGGAGATCGCCGTGATCGAGAGCTTCCTGCCCAGCCAAATGGACGACGCGGCGATGCAAAAGGCCGTGGCCGACGCGGTTGCCGAATCCGGCGCAGCCAGTATCAAGGACATGGGCAAGGTGATGGCCGTTCTGAAAGCGAAGCACGCGGCATCGCTGGACATGGCCAAGGCCGGCCCGATGGTCAAAGCGCACTTGTCCGTCTGATCCGGAATAATTCCGCCGCATGGCCCTTCCCGCCAGCTTCCTGGACGAGCTTCGCCTCCGCACCCCGCTGTCGGCGGTGATCGGCCGCCGTGTGAAGCTGGCGCGTTCGGGAAAACAATGGAAAGGCTGCTGCCCGTTCCACGGGGAGAAAACACCCAGCTTCTATGTCTATGACGACGCCTATCACTGCTTCGGCTGCGGCGTGCATGGCGATGTGATCAGCTTCGTCATGCAGAGCCAGGGCCTCGCGTTCATGGAGGCGATCGGCCAGCTCGCCGCCGAAGCCGGGTTGGAAGTCCCGAAATCCTCGCCCGAAGCCGCCGAAGCGGAACGCCGGCGACTGGATGTGGTGGAGGTCCTGGAAGCGGTGCAGGCCCACTATCAAAAACGCCTCGCCCTGCCCGATGGCCGCGCCGGCCGCGATTATCTGCTGGGCCGCGGCCTGACCGAGGACACCATCGCTCGATTCGGTCTCGGCTGGGCCGGCGAGCGTGGCGCACTGACGGGTGACATGACGCGCCAGGGCATCGACCTCGGCCAACTTACGGAAGCGGGATTAATTCGGCGTGATGAGGAAACCAATCGCACCTTCGAACTGTTCTCCCACCGGGTCATGTTTCCGATCCGCGACCGCCGGGGCCGAATCATCAGCTTCGGCGGTCGCATCCTCGGGGCTGGCCAGCCGAAATACGTGAACGGGCCGGAGACGTCGGTGTTTTCGAAACGCCGCAATCTCTACGGCCTTGATTTGGCACGGAATGGCGTGCGCACTGGCGGGACACTGATTGTGGTCGAAGGGTATATGGACGTCATCGCCACCGCCCAGGCCGGCTTCACCGCCGCCGTCGCGCCCTTGGGCACCGCCCTGACACAGGAGCAACTTGAGGAATTATGGCGGGTGTCGCCGGTTCCGGTCCTGTGCTTCGATGGCGACTCGGCCGGCGCGCGCGCGGCGTCCCGCGTCATGGAACTGGCGCTGCCGATGCTGACGCCAGAACGGTCGCTGCGATTCGCCACCCTGCCGAAGGGCGACGATCCGGATAGCCTGGTGCGCAAAGGCGGCGCCGGGGAGTTCCAGCGCTATCTCGACGCCGCGAAATCCCCCACCGATGCGCTGTACGGGATGTTGCGGGAGGAGGTCGGGGATGCGACGCCGGAATTGCGGGCCAAGCTGAACTCCCGCCTGATCGAATCCACCGAACGGATCGCCGACAAGTCGCTGGCCTGGGAATATCGCCGAGCCCTGCTTGATTTGTTCAAGGCCGGACGGAGTCGGCCCGTGAATGGCCGCGCGCAAAAATGGGACAAAGGCAAGGCCCCGCTGGGGCTTCCAGCCAGTCTCCGGCTACCCAGACCGGCACTGCGCCAGGACACCACAACCGTGGAGCGCACGCGGATTTTGACCGCGATCGTGCTGCGACACCCGATGTTGCTGAACGATGTGGCGCAGGCCTATAAGAGTCTACCGATGGACCCGGGGCTGATGCGCCTGCGTGACGCCATCGAAGATTGGGCCGAAGCCGCCGAAACCCTTGACTCCGCTGGTCTGATGGACCACCTCACACTATCTGGATTTGCGCACGACGTTCAGCATGCACTGGCCGAGGCACCCATGCCTTTGCCAGCATGCGCCGCGTCGGAAGCAATGCCAGCCGAGGCCGAGTCTGGATGGTGGCATATTTTTGGCTTTCTCAATGAGGAACTTCTGCGTGAGGAAGTCGCTTCGGCTCAGCAGGACGCGGCCCGAAACCTAACGCCGGAGACATGGCGGCGCCAAAAAGCGCTGGTCGAGGCATTGGCAAAAATTCGCAGCGGGGAGCCCGACGGTGTCGGGTTCGCCGACATATAATATTGGTGGGGTTCCGGTGTGCGCACACCGTGACCCGGTCGGATGTAAGGAGTGCCCTGAGTGATGGCAACGAAGCCCATGGTCGCCGGCGATACCGCCACGGCGGAAGCGGAAGCCGAAACCACACTGTTGGACGTAACCGCGGCCGGCGTAAAGCGGCTGATCGCGAAGGGGAAAGAGCGCGGTTTCATCACGTTCGATGAACTGAACGCCATCCTGCCGCCGGAGCAAAACAACTCCGACCAGATCGAAGACGTGATGGCCAATTTCTCGGAAATGGGCATCCAGGTTGTCGAGGGCGAGGAGTCCGAGGACGGCGACGCGCCGGTCGCCAAGGCTGAAAAAGCCGACGAGGAAGAAGCCGAGGAGCAAACCGGCAACGTCGATGAGGCCAGTCTGGGCCGCACCGACGATCCCGTCCGTATGTATCTGCGCGAGATGGGCAGTGTCGAACTGCTGTCGCGTGAGGGCGAAATCGCCATCGCCAAGCGGATCGAAGCCGGCCGCGACATGATGATCCACGGGCTGTGCGAAAGCCCGCTGACCTTCGCCGCCATCATCACCTGGCACGAGCAACTTAAAGCCGGCCGGATGCTGTTGCGCGACATCGTCGATCTGGAAGCCACCGATGGCGCCGGCGCGCCGGTCGCTGATGCGGTGGACGGCGTTCACGATGCTCCGGCCGAGGGCTTTCCCCCGCCCAATGACGACATGGACGGCGACGACGAAGATGCCGGTCCCAGCATGTCGCTGTCGGCGCTTGAGGAAAAACTGAAGCCCGAGGTTCTGGCGAACTTCGAGGAAATCGAAAACCTGAACAAGAAGCTGCACAAGATGCAGCATCGGCGCCTGGAAACCATCACCAGCGGCGAGGAAATGAGCTCGCGGTCCGAAAAGGGCTACGAGAAAATCCGCGAGGAATTGGTCGAGAAAGTCGGCCAGGTGCGATTGCACAACAACCGTATCGAGGAACTGGTCAGCCAGTTGAAGCTGCTGAACCAGCGGCTGACGACGCTCGAAGGCCAGCTTATGCGGATGGCCGAGAGCTGCAAGGTCAACCGCGAGGACTTCCTGAAGCACTACCGTGGTGCCGAACTGGATCCGAACTGGTTCGACCGGGTCGGCCGCCTGCCGGGCAAGGGCTGGAAGGTGTTTGTCATCAAACACCCGGACGACATCAACAAGATCCGCGCGCAGATTTCAGCCGTCGCGACCGATGCCAGCCTGCCGATCGCCGAGTTCCGCCGCGTCTATATGACGGTCTCGCGTGGCGAACGGGATAGCGCGCGGGCAAAGAAGGAGATGATCGAGGCGAACCTGCGGCTGGTAATCTCGATTGCCAAGAAATACACCAATCGCGGCTTGCAGTTCCTGGATTTGATCCAGGAGGGCAACATCGGCCTGATGAAGGCGGTTGATAAGTTCGAGTATCGCCGTGGCTATAAGTTCTCCACCTATGCGACCTGGTGGATCAGGCAGGCAATCACGCGATCGATCGCCGATCAGGCCCGCACGATCCGTATCCCCGTGCATATGATCGAGACGATCAACAAGCTGGTGCGGACATCTCGGCAAATGCTGCACGAGATCGGTCGCGAGCCCGCCCCGGAAGAACTTGCCGAGAAGCTCGGTATGCCGCTGGAGAAAGTCCGGAAGGTTCTGAAGATCGCCAAGGAGCCGATCAGCCTTGAAACGCCGATCGGCGACGAGGAAGATTCGCACCTGGGTGACTTCATCGAGGACAAGGCGGCGGTTATCCCGTTGGACGCCGCCATCCAGGCGAATTTGCGCGAGGCGACGACACGGGTGCTGTCGTCACTGACTCCGCGTGAGGAACGCGTGCTGCGCATGCGCTTCGGCATCGGGATGAACACCGACCACACGCTGGAAGAGGTCGGCCAGCAGTTCAACGTGACCCGCGAACGTATTCGTCAGATTGAGGCGAAAGCCCTGCGTAAACTGAAACACCCGAGCCGGAGCCGGAAACTGCGGAGCTTCCTGGACGATTGATTTGCTGTCGCCGGGGAGCATCCTCGGTTGACGGCGCACGAAAACGGCAAAAGTACCGGCCGCGTTGCTGTAGTCCGGGATGGCAACGCGCTTGTCGGTTCTTGCTCGACGCGGGCTAAGTCTGTGACGCTGGAAATCCCCCACTCGCTCGTGTAACCTTCGGTTATGATTTTCCGGCGGATCACCATCGACCCGGCCGTCCGCACGGGGAAACCCTGCATCCGTGGCTTGCGGTTCCCGGTCGCCGGCTTGCTCGGGCTGCTCGCCGCCGGGGAATCGCGTGACGCGGTTCTTGCCAACTACCCGTATCTCGAGGCTGGCGATATCGATGAAGCTCTTCGTTATACCGCATTCCTGGCGAACGATGAGACGCTCGAACTCGTTCGGTGAAGTTCCTGATCGATATGCCGCTGCTACGTGCCTTGGCGGTTTAGTTAAATGTTCAGGGCCACGATGCTGTGCATGCGCTCGATCTGGCCCTGGATCGGGTGCCTGACACCGAAATCATCGCTCGGGCAGTGATGGATAAGCGAACCATTATAACTGCCGACCTTGATTACCCGGGATTGCTGGCCCTCAGTCGCGCACACGAACCAAGCCTGGTGTTGTTTCGGGGTGGAAATTGGGCGGATACGACCGTGATCGAGCGCATGGGCGATATACTTCGAAGTTTGACGGCCCTCGATAAGTTTGGTGCCCGGCGTAAACACCCGAGGCAGGCGCGAAAGGGCCGGCGAGGCATCCAACGCATCCCGCAACAGACCGTTCCCGCGACACGCGGCAGCGCAACAAAAAAGCCGGCAGTCAGGGTGGAAATATCCACCCTGACTGCCGGCCAGTTCGGTTAGGCGATCAATTCGTTTAGGCGGCCGGCCCCGGTGGGGCCGATCGATTAACGAACCGAGGTAATGGCGTTACGGTTCTGCGCCCAAGCCTGCTCATTGGAACCCTGAGCGGTCGGACGATCCTTGCCGTAGCTGATCGTGGTCAGGCGGGCCGCGGCAACGCCCTTGGCCTTCAGGTAGGACGACGCAGCGCTCGCACGGCGGTTGCCGAGGGCGAGGTTGTATTCTTCGGTGCCGCGCTCATCGCAGTTACCCGCGATCTGCACGTTCACGCTGCCGAACTTGGCAAGCCAGGCGGCCTGCTTGTCCAGCGTGCCCTTCGCGTCGGCGCGAACGGTGGACTTGTTGAAGTCATAGAATACGCGGTCGCCAACGTTGGCCACCAGGTCTTCCTGGCTGCCGGGAACGATGCTGGCCTGCATGGCGCCCGGAGCTGCGGGGGTCGTGGCCGGGGTGGTGCACGCCGCCAGCAGGGCGACGGCGGACAAAGCGCCGAGGATCTTGATGTTCATCTTCTATTCGTCCCTGGATGGGGTGCAATCCAATGCCCGGGCGGTGCCCGCGCAGGAAGAAACGGTAATCCGTTCCGTCCGCGTGAGCGATTAACCGTCCGAACGAGCAGGGTCAAGTTCCGGAACGGCATTTTCCGACGCATGTCACCTATGTGGCCTCAACAACACAGTGTGGCCCGGTTGCCGAAATCGAAATGCGAAACACCCGCCCCGGCATCAGCCCCATCATCGGGCAGGATACACAAGCGGAACGCGAATCGCCCTGTTTTCCGTCCATTGGCAATGCTCTGAGTGCGTCCGGCGCCACCACCTTCGTCCGGACCAACCGGCCCCTGACCGAGCCGCGGCACAGGCCTGCCAAAAGCACCGGCCACGACAAAGTGAATCGTTGGATCGCCGGTTCGCTGATTGTTGTGGCTGCCGGATGAAACCCGTTGCCGCCTCAGTACGTTGCCCGGCCGCCCGTCACATCATAGGTAAAGCCGGTGGTGAAGCTGCACTCCGGACTGGCGGCCCAGGCGACGGTGGCCGCGATCTCCGGAATCCGCACAAACCGGTTCATCGGGATTTTCGCCTTCATGGTGGCGATATGCTCCGGGGTCATTTGCGCGAACAAATCCGTCTCGGCGATCGCCGGCGCCACTGCGTTTACCAGCACGCCGGTCGCCACCAATTCCTTCGCCAGTGACTTGGTGAACCCGATCACGCCGGCTTTCGCGGCCGAGTAAGCGGCCCCGCGGGCATTGCCCTCTTTCCCGGCGATCGAGGCGATGTTGACGATACGGCCGTATTGACGCGCCACCATGTGCGGCACGACCGTACGGCAGCACAGAAACACGCTGGTCAGGTCAACCGTCAGGATTTGAGTCCACACATCGACCGGACAATCCACAACATCATGGATCGGTCCGTTGATGCCGGCGTTGTTCACCAGAATGTCGATCCGTCCGGTCTGGTGCACAGCCGCCGCCGTGGCTGCCTCGATGGCAGCCAGGTTCGTCACATCGACGATGTCGGTGCGGATCGGCTCGAACCCGGCCACCCTGGGGTCGAACGCGGAAAAATCCAGATCCCACAGGATGACCCCGACACCTTCTTTCGCGAGGCGTTGGGCGATCCCCAGGCCGATGCCGCGCGCCCCGCCCGTGACAATGGCGGTATGACCTTCGATCCCGAGTGACATGGGTGTTCTCCTTTATACGGCCGGACCACGCACGCCGCTCAGAAGCGCACGTGTGGCCGCGCCGCAAATACGGGCCCGTTCCAGAACGGGCAATTGCGCGTATCGAGCGCACGGCGCCTCGACGCCGATCGCGATATCAGCAGGAAACGCTCGCAGGAAATCCGCCAAGGGCAATGCCCCCTCGCCCGGATAGAAACGGCTGCCACGGCTTTCCAAACGCAAGCCCTCGGCCGGAGGGGCGATGGAAGGCGCGTCGCACAGATGAATGTAAGGAAACAGTGACGTCTCGATCCCTGCCAGATCGGCGGGTGTCGTCCCCGAACGATACAGATGCAGCGCATCGACCAGCAGGCCCGCGTTCGGCCTGGCAACCCGCTTCAGCATCGCCAGCGCGTCCAAAGGCGTGCGCAGGTGCACGTAAGGCATTGGTTCCAACGCGATCCCGATCCCGTAGGCCTCGGCCAGATCGCACAGCGCGGCGAACATGGCGTCCGACCGCGCCGGGTCCGGGTCGTTGCAGACCACCAGAAGGTGTTTCGCCCCCAGGCGGCTACCCAGCGCCAGGGCCGGTTCGAGAGCGGCGACATCGGTGTGCGGCATCAGCCAGACCGACTCGATATCGAAAATCCGCCGCCCGGTGGCATCCAGCCGTTGCTCGATCTCGCGGATCAACGGTTCGTCGCCGATCACCGGGACGATGGTATCCGTCGGCATCGGCGCCACGATCCGCAGACCCAGCGCATCGAACCCGCCGGCCAGGGCGGCGTCGATCAACTCCAGCGGATGCGCATCCAGCACCGTCAGATGGGCAAGCGACAGCACCTTACAGACTACCGCCGGCCAACCAGGCCGCGCCTTTGGCGTAGAGACGTTCGACCTCCGGCCCCTTCAACCCGGGCATATCCGGCTTCACCGTGTAACCGATGCGCGTCTGAATATAAGCGAGATGGCGGTATCCGGCGGGAAACCGAGCCAGCAGGGCGGGATCGAGCTCCAGTTTGGCCGAGGGGCTGACCGGAACCAGCGTGTCTTTCTCGTAGATCGGCTGCCGCAGCACCATGCCCCAGCGGCCGTCGCGCTTCTCCAGAAAATCGTAAAAGCGGCCGGTACAAACAATATCGCTCAACACGCCATCGACGTCGCCGCGCTGGGAGATCGTCATCTTGGTCTGCGACACCGCCCGATTGCCGGCCAGGTCGATCGAGATGCCGCCCAAAAAGTGCAGGATGCTGACACCCTTGTCCCAGCCTTCCTTGCTGACCAGGATGAATGCGTCGGCGGTGCCCTGAAACCAGGTGGCCATCATCACGCCGTCATCATGCCAGACTGTGCGGAACCGGTCCCAATGCCCGGCGTCGCGCCAGACCACCCAGTTTTCCAGGAGTTCGCGGATTTCGCGGCGGTCGGATACCGGATCGCTATGGGGCATGGTACGTTTCCTGATTGCTATCGTCCTGTGTTGATGTTTGGCGCTCGGCATTGTCAAGCCCGGGGTCGCCAGCCCACTATGGACCCGTTGATTGGAGGCTACGGCCCGTGCGTAACAAGATACTCGGCCTCTACGCGGTCCTGATTGGCTGCAACCTGGCGATCTGGGGTTTGGCAGTGCTGATATCGCGGCCGCACCCGGTACTGCTGGGAACCGCGTTGCTCGCATACACCCTCGGGCTGCGACATGCCGTCGATGCGGACCATATCGCCGCGATCGACAACGTCACCCGCAAACTGATGCAGACCGGTCAACGGCCCTTATCGGTCGGACTCTATTTTTCGCTCGGTCATTCAACCGTGGTGTTCCTGGCCTCGGTCGGCATCGCCATCACCGCCTCAGCACTCGAGGGTCAATTTCGCGACATACGAGCGATCGGCGGATTGATCGGCACGATCGTCTCGGCGGGTTTTCTATTCGCCATCGCGTTCGCCAACATTGTGGTCCTGGCCGGGATCTATCGTTGCTTCCAGCAGGTCAAACGCAGCGGCCGTCTGGTCGAAGCGGAGCTTGACGCGCTGCCGGCGAGCCGAGGGTATCTCGGCCGAATCCTGCGATCCACCGTCAGGCTAATCGGCAAAAGCTGGCACATGTATCCGCTTGGGTTCCTGTTTGGCCTGGGCTTCGACACCGCGACGGAAATAGGTGTGCTGGCGATATCCGCGGCGGGGGCCGCGCAAGGCCTGCCGATTTGGACGATTCTGATTTTCCCGGCCCTGTTCACCGCCGGGATGACACTGATCGACACCACTGACAGCATCTTGATGCTGGGTGCCTATGGCTGGGCGTTCGTCAAACCGATCCGGAAGCTCTATTATAACCTGACCATCACGTTCGTGTCCGTCACTATCGCCATCTTCGTCGGCGGGATCGAAGCGCTTGGAATCATCGGCGACAGACTGGGATTGGATCAGGGCGTGTGGAGCCTGGTCGCCGGCCTGAATGCCAATCTCGGCATTTTCGGCGCGATTATCATCGGCATCTTCTTGATGAGCTGGCTGGTGTCGGCGCTGATCTATCGCGTGCGGGGGTATGACCGGATCGAGGTTACCGGGATATAGCCGAAAACTGCGCTTACAGCTTAACCAACCAAACGATCACTATCAGCAGCACCCACGCCGGCGCGGACAGCAGTATGGCAAGGACAACCCCGCGTCCCAAGGCCATACGGTCATCGTCCTCCGCTTCATCGACGTCGTAGGTCACGCGAGATCGTGAGGATGCCTCGGCCGTCGCCGCCACACGATCGATCAGATCGACTTCAGGGTCGGCCGTTGAACGACTGACAAGTTGAACAGGCATAAGGGCTTCCTAATGGTTCGAGGACGTTCTTTACGTCCTCGTTAAATATCTCATGTGGCAATTGAAGCGCATATGGATCAATCTTTCACGTCAAGAAGTCGTGAGAGTCCTGCCTACGCGCGTAATCACAGGTCTGTTTTAGGCGCAGACTTGCAGATCTTTGTCCTGTCTGGTCAGAGGTGGCCCTTGCCTAAAGCGCCCAAGCCTCTTTTCAACCCGTCAATATGCGCTCAGTGTTGCTGGTGACGCGGCCTTCGCACCCAAGTCTCTGCCAGACAAGTCAATCGGCCGCCGCAATAAGGGGGAGAAAACACAATGGCTAAAATTGATGGCGCCACCCTGATGGCGCGCAGTCTGAAGCAACAGGGTGTCGAATACATGTTCGGCATTGTCGGTTTCCCGGTGGGACCGATCGCGGTGGCGGCGCAAAAGGCCGGCATTAAATATCTCGGCATGCGGAATGAGCAATCGGCCTCGTACGCTGCCCAGGCGGTCGGCTATCTGACCGGGCGGCCGGGTGCCTGCCTGGTGGTGTCGGGCCCCGGCGTGGTGCACGGTCTCGCGGGATTGGCGAATGCGCAGCAGAACTGCTGGCCGATGATCCTGATCGGCGGCGCGTCCTCCACCTACCAGAATGGCATGGGCGCCTTCCAGGAGGAGCGGCAGGTACTGATCGCCACCCCGTTCTGCAAGTTTGCCCACGCGGTCGAACATGTGCACCGCATCCCGTTCTACGTGGAAATGGCCGTTCGGAACGCGATCTATGGCCGCCCGGGCGCCTGCTATCTGGATATGCCGGACGACATTATTTTGGGCGAGGTTGACGAAGAGAAAGTCCATCAGGCCGCGACGGTTGCCGATCCACCGCGCTCCCAGGCGATGCCCGAGTATGTGGACAAGGCATTGAACACGCTGGAATCGGCGGAACGGCCGCTGGTGATCGTCGGCAAGGGCATGGGTTGGTCGCGCGCCGAGGACGAAGTGCGCGCCTTCATCGAGCGCACGCAACTGCCGTTCCTGGCGTCTCCGATGGGCAAGGGCGTGATGGACGACAATCACCCGCTGTCCGTGGGCGCGGCACGCAGTCATGCGCTGCAAGAGGCGGATGTGATCTTCCTGATGGGGTCGCGGCTGAACTGGATCATGCATTTCGGCCTGCCGCCGCGGTTCAACAAGAAGGTGCGGATCGTGCAGTTGGACATCTCGCCCGAGGCAATCAGCCAGAACGTGGCGGCCGAGGTCGCGTTGGTGGGCGATGGCAAGGCGATCGTCGGTCAGTTGAATAAGGCGTTGGAGGGCCGCCAGTGGTTCTATCCGAAGGACACGCCCTGGCATGCGGCCATCGCCGAGAAATCGGCGGCGAACGCGAAACAGATCCAGCCGATGATCGACGATAACTCGGCGCCGACCAATTATTATCGAGCGTTCAAAGATATCAGCGCCTGGCTGCCGGATAACGCGGTGATTATTGGTGAGGGCGCCAACACCATGGATATCGGCCGCACCCAGATGCCGAACAAAAGCGCGCGCCTGCGGCTGGATGCCGGCAGCTATGGCACCATGGGCATCGGCATGGGCTTCACCATTGCCGCCGCGGTGGCGCATCCCGACCGGCCGATCGTGGCGGTGTTTGGCGATGCGGCGATCGGCTTCTCCGGCATGGAGATCGAAACCGCGTGCCGGTACAACCTGCCGGTCAAGATCATCGTGCTGAACAATGGCGGCATCGGCGGTGGAATCGAGGAATTCCCCGAAGATCGCAGCCAACTGCCGCCCAGGGTGATGGCGATCGGCTCCGGCTATGAGAAGATCATGGACGCGTTCGGCGGCAGGGGGTGGTACGTCGATGATCCGAAGGATTTACGCAAGGCGTTGAATGAGGCCATGGCCTATCCGGGCCCGGCGCTGGTCAACGTCAAACTGCACCACGCTGCCGGCCGCAAACCGCAGCAATTCAACTGGCACACTGCGTAGCGCACCTCGAATATTTCTTTTACGTCATGGTCTGGTTTGTCCGAGCCATGATGATAACGCTATCGGCAATGACCGCGACGTGTAACTATTCCCTCAGTCATGGCCCGGCTTGTCCGGGCCACCCGTGACTCGACGGTGCCGCGAGAGGTGGCCCGGACATGCCGGACCATGACGATGGTACGCAAGACCGGCCTCCCCGCCGGCCATTATCACGCCACCTGAAACGTCTTATGCTTCCGGATATGCGCCGCCAATCCGCCGTCGCGCACGATGTTGATCATCACCCGCGGCAGCGGGGCCGCTTCGATCAAGGCCCCGGTCGAGCGATTTCGTCCGGTACCAGCTTCGAGATCGAACTCCAGATCATCGCCGGTGCTGATTCCGGCGGTATCGCAGATAAACACCGGCAACCCGATATTGATCGCGTTGCGAAAGAATATCCGGGCGAATGATGGCGCGACCACGACGCCGATGCCGGCGGCCTTGATCACCAGTGGAGCCCCCTCCCGCGACGATCCGCAACCGAAGTTCTTGCCGGCCACCAGAATATCGCCGGGCCGGACCCGCTGGCCGAACCCCGGATCGATATCCTCCATCAAATGCCGGGCGAGGTCGCGCGGATCCAGAGAGGCGGTCTTATACTTGGACGCAATGATATAGTCGGTGTTGATATCATCGCCGAAGCAATGCGCACGGCCTGCGATGTTCATGCGCGAAACTCCTCTCGTGGGTCGGTAATCCAGCCGGTCAGAGCCGATGCCGCGGCGGTGGCGGGGGATGCGAGATAGATGAAACTCTCGGCATTGCCCAAACGGCCCTTGAAGTTACGGTTGGCGGTGGACAGCACGTTTTCGCCCACATCGGGCACCGCGAAATGGCATCCGCCGGCACAGCCGGAACAACCGGGTGTCGCAATGACGGCGCCGGCCTGGACCAGCGTCGCCAGCACACCGGACTGCATGGACGCGACCATCGTATCGCGCGACGATGGAGTTACAATCAATCGCACGCCGGGGGCGATGCGCTTGCCCTTCAGGATGCGGGCAGCCTCGGCGAGATCGGATTCCCGAGCGGCGTTGCAGGTGCCGATGACGACCTGATGCACGCGGGTGCGGGGTAGATCCTCAATGGCAACGACGTTATCGACGTTGTGCGGCAGCGCGATGCGAGGGGTCAGAGTGCTGGCATCGATGTCCACGATCCGCGCGTAAACCGCATCGGCGTCGGCCGCCACATGCGCCCACGGCCTTGTCAGGCGTCCGTCCAACCACGCCTCCGTTACGGCGTCAGTGCCAATCAGGCCGGCCTTGGCACCCATTTCGATCGCGAGGTTGGTCAGGGTGAAACGCCCGTCCATCGACAGGGCCTCGATGGTGGACCCGGCGAACTCGATTGCCATGTAATTGGCGCCATCCGCACCGATGCGGCCGGCGATGGCCAGTGCCAGGTCTTTCGCGGCCACACCGCCCGGCAAAACACCGGAGCAGCGCACCAGGATCGTCTCCGGCACCCGCATCCATAATTGGCCGGTTGCCATCGCCGCCGCCATATCGGTGGACCCAACGCCGGTCGTGAATGCAGCCAAGGCGCCGCCGGTGCAGCTATGCGAGTCCGATCCGATCACCAGATCGCCGGGTGCGATATGTCCGCGCTCCGGCAATATGACATGGCTGATGCCGTCACCCATTTCGTACAGCCGCACGCCCTGTTGGATCGCGAAGTCGCGTAGTTTGGTGTGGGCGGCGGCGGACAGCGCGTTCGGGCTGGGGTGGTGATCCAGGAACAGGATATAGCGCGCCGGGTCCCAAACCTTGTCGGTGCCCATGCTGGTCAGCAAATCCATCGCCAGCGGGCGGTTGCCATCATGCGAATAGGTCAGGTCCAGCGCCGCGACGACGATGTCCCCGGCGCGCGCGTCAGACTTGCTTTTCGCCGATAGAATGGTTTCCGAAATCGTCTTGCCGGCCATGTTTGCTTCCCCCTCCCACAGGTTAGTCCTAGCATTCCCACAAGCAAAGCGAGGAGACCACGGGCATGAAAAAAACCACACTGTTCCGCCAATTGATCGAGGCCGAGGAAATCCTGATCCAACCCGGCGTATATGACGGGTTCAGCGCTCGGCTTGTGCAACAAATGGGCTTCAGGTGCGGCGGCATCTCCGGTGCCGGGTTGTCAGAAACCACACTTGGTTGGGCCGATGTCGGGATTTTAAGCTACGAAGCCAACGTCTCCCGATCCCGCGATATCGCGGCCTGCGTGGATATTCCGCTCAGCGCCGATGCGGATACCGGTTACGGGAACGCCGTTAACGTCTTCTTCACGGTACGCGGCTTCGAAGCCGCCGGGCTGGATGGGGTGATGCTGGAGGATCAGGTGTCGCCGAAACGCTGCGGCCACATGGACGGCAAGGAAGTCATCTCCGCCGAGGAGGGCGTGGAAAAAATCCGCGCCGCGGTTGAAGCCAGGCGCGACCCCGACTTCATTATCAAGGCGCGCACTGATTCCACCGCGACGCATGGGGTGAAAGAGGCTATCCGCCGGTTGAACCTGTATGCCGAGGCGGGCGCCGATCTGTTGTTCGCTGATGCATTGCTGAAGAAGGAAGATATTGCGCTTGTTGCGAAGGAAGTCTGCAAACCTTTGTCGGTCAATATGGGTTTCGGAATCAGGGCGCGCCCGACCACTCCGTTACTTTGTGCCAAAGAGTTGCAGGATGTCGGCGTAGCGGTGGCGTCGTACCCGCGGCTGGTGACCAGCGCGGCGATCATGGGCATGCGCAACGCGCTGGGTGTGCTGAAGCAATCGATCGACGAAGGCCGGGTGATCGAGCGGCCGGAATTCGCGGTGTCTTTCCAGGAGATCAACGACCTGATGGGCCTGGGCACGATCCGGGACCTGGAACAGAAATTCCTGACAAAGGATCAACTGGCATCGAAATACGGCGGCGGCGGCAAACCCGCGGCCGGGCATTAGCGGCATTCGATAAGAGCCGCGTCAGGTCGATACCGTTTCCGCAGCAGCAAGGCAGAAAGGCCGGACGCGTCGTTGCAACGGCTCCCTGGCCATGGCACAGAATGGGTCGTGGAAAAGCTGCCCGAGAGCGCGCCCGGAGGAACCAAATGTCAGCACCGATTTCCGCGCCCGCGGGCGCCACTGCGACAGGTCACTATCGATGGGTCATCATCGGCCTGCTGTTTGTCATCACGACCATCAACTACATGGATCGCAACCTGCTCGGCGTGTTGAAGCCCACCATCCAGGGCGATCTGCATTTCACCGAGACCGACTACGGCAACATCGTCTTCGCGTTCAGCATGGCATATGCGGCCGGCTACGCCAGCATGGGCGCCTTCACGGACAAGGTGGGTGTGCGGATCGGCCTCGCGGTGGCGGCGATGATCTGGTGCGCCGCCTCCGCCGCGCACGGACTGGTCACCTCGGTCGCGGGATTTACCGCCGCGCGTATCGCGCTTGGGCTGGGCGAGGGCGGTAATTTTCCGACCTGCATCAAGTCCGTCGCCACCTGGTTCCCGGTGCGGGACAGGGCGTTGGCGACGGGGATATTCAACTCCGGCAGTAACGTGGGTGGCTTGCTGGCGCCGTTGATCGCTGCGTTTGTTACGACTTACTGGGGCTGGCAGGCGGCGTTTTACGTGACCGGGCTTGTCGGTTTCGTCTGGGTTGCGTTCTGGTTGGTGGTGTATCGAGCCCCGGAAGAGCATCCGAAAGTGTCGTCGGCCGAGCTGGCCTATATCCACAGCGACCCCGAAATTCCGATGAAGCATATTCCGTGGGCGCAACTGCTGCGGTATCAGGGGACCTGGATGTATATCGTCGGCGGAATCCTCACCAACCCGGTCTGGTGGTTCTACAATAACTGGGTTCCCAGCTTCCTGTTCTCCAAATTCCACGTGAATCTGTTGGCGCTCGGTTTGCCGCTGGTGGTGATCTACCTGATGACCGATGTCGGTTCCATTGGCGGAGGCTGGCTGTCCGGCAGGATGATCAAGCTCGGGTTCGGAGTCTTCACCGCCCGCAAACTGGCGTTGCTGGCCTGTGCGATTTGCACGCTGCCGGTGTTCATGGCGCCGAGGGTCGACTCGATCTGGGTCGCGGTGTTGCTGATCGGGTTGGCGATGGCGGCACACCAGGGGTTTTCGGCGAATTTGTTCACGCTGGTGTCGGATAGCTTGCCGAAAAGCGCCGTCGCAGGGGCGGTGGGGCTGGGCGGGTGCATCAGCTCGATCTTTGGTGGGTTATCCGCGGCTGTGGTGGGGCGGGTGCTGGACGCGACGGGGAATAACTACACGCTGGTGTTCTTTGTGGGGGCGGGCGCGTATGTGGTTGCGACGCTGGCGGTGCATTTGATTTTGCCGAGGCACCGAAGCGACCTGATTAGTTCGATGGCGCCGGCGGAGTAATGGTGCCGGCGCGTCCGGCACGGTCATACGCCGACGTGATCCGCGTACCCGATGTGCCGCCGTCCATGGGTATTGGTCGAGGGCTCATGCCAGCCGCCGCATCGTCATGGCTCGGTTTGCCCGGGCCATGACGGTCAAGAAATGATACCCGCCTGCCGCTCCCTGGCCGGACGCCCTATCTGCCCTTCGGCGCGTGCGCCCGCACAGCCGCTTCATTGACCTCCACACCCCAGCCGGGGCCATCCGGAACGACCAGTTCGCCGTTCTCGATCACCGGTGCGCCGATGAAGAGTTCGTCTCGCCAGGACACGCTGTCGATGTCGATTTCCATCACCCGGAAGTTGGGCACCAGGGCGCAGAAATGCGCGCTGACCGCGGAACAGAGGTGGCCGTAGTAGTTGTGCGGGGCGACGTTGACTTCGTAGGCCTCGGCCATGGCGGCGATCTTGATGGATTCGAGGAAGCCGTTCCAGATCACGTCGATAATGGCAACGTCGGCGGCGTAGGCATCCAGGAACGGGCGAAACGCGCGCCGTCCCGTCACCGATTCCAACGACGCGATCGGGCACGGTGCTCGGCTGCGGATCAGGGCCAGGGCTTGCGGGTCCCAGTTGTCGATCTCCAGCCAGGTCAGGTCGAACGGCTCGACGGCTTTGGCAACGAGCAGATTGCCCTCGGTTTTGAAGTGATAGTTGATGTCGAGGTGGATGTTCATGTCGGGACCCGCACCCTCCCGGAACGCCGCCAGCGTGTCGCGGACGGCGCGCAGGGTGGCGCGGTCGGCGTTCAGTTCGGGGTGGCCGGGCGTGCGGCCGAAACCGGGGCCGAAGCCGACGAGTTTCTCGCCGTCGAACGGCAGGATGTTGGTCTTCAGGGCCTTGAAGCCGCGGCGTTTGACCTCGGCGCCGAGGGCGGCAACGTCGTCGTAGGTCTTCAACGCGGGGACGCCGACGGCTTCGGCGTTGCGGACGCGGTAGGTGCCGCAATGGGACCAATACACGGGTATGCGGCGGCGGATCGGGCCGCCGAACAGTTCATAGACCGGGACACCGAGGGCTTTGCCCTTGATGTCGAGCAGGGCGTTGCCGATGGCGGCGATGGCGCGTTGGTTGACGCCGTTGGGGGCCTGGACCTGCTTCACATACAGCAGCGAGTCGATCGCCTGGACGGGCCGCGGGTCGGTCCCGATCAAGGCCTCGGCCATGCCGTGGATGACGGACGTGAGGCCCCGGCTGCCGTCGGCCTCGGTATATTCGGACCAACCGACCAGTCCGTCGTCGGTGGTGACTTTCAGAAATGAGAACGTGCGCCAACCGGCGTCGGCGTGCAGGTCTTCGATCTTGGCGATCTTCATTGGTGGGTCCCTCCGCGTTGGTTTTGTTGGGGTCAGTCCCAGTCAGGCACGTAGTATGACATGATCTACCAAGTGTAAGATATTTGGGAGAGGTTCCATCTCCGTCTCGGCAATCTGGGGCGCCAGCCATTCCGGCAGGTCCTCCGTCGCGCCCACGACGGTGTCACGCCGCTTCAGGCGGGTGGACAGGAGGCTACGCTGGAGCGGCTGTTCGGCGGAGTTGGTGGCCGAGGACAGCGACGGTCAATATGTCAGCCTGGGCGCTCCGCCATCATGCCGCGGACATTTCCGCTGAAAAATATCCGAACCGTTGGCACCATTTTCGTGGCCGCACGTGCCGCATCGTAGAACATAGATACGTGGATGGTGATCATTAATTGCCGCCGTTGGATCGATGTCGGTATGCCGCTCATGCCGGAGAGCAAACGCCAGAACTTTTGGATGTGTTTCGTTCAGCAGGATTTTGGGCCATTGCTCGCGCAGGCGCAGTGCCAAAGCCATGCCGCCGATGCCCATCGACCCGTATAGACCGTTCGGGCTGAGCACGCTGGATCGCGCCGCCGGATAGGCGTCCCGCAGCCTTTTGTCCGAAGGACGCCAACCGCCGGGCGCGTCGCACCAATGCAGCATCGTGTCTATACCGGCTGCTATCGGTTCTTTTGAGCCGCATTTTTGCAGGATCCAACCGATCGCATCCGCGACGCAACTGACTGTCGCTGCACGAATAGAGGCTAATAATGATACCGGCACTGCGCGATCAGCAAGCCGCCCTCGGTCGGCCGGTACACCAGCCGATGCTCCCGGTTGATGCGCCGGGACCACCAACCGGCCAGCCCGCCCCGCAGGGGCTCGGGCTTGCCGATTCCGGTAAAGGGAGTCCGCAAACATTCTTTGATCAAGACATTGACCCGCTCCAGGACAGCCCTATCGGTCGCCTGCCAATGCAAATACTCATCCTGGGCCCGCTCGCTGAATATCAGCTTCACTCAAGCAGCTCGTGCTCGGTTCCCTTGCCCTCTTCCAATTCGGCAATCGATGCCATCAGTCGTTCGGCGTTGGCCGGGCTGCTCAGTAGGTAACGTGTCTCTTCCAGGGACGCGTAATCCTCCAGCGACATCAGAACCGCCGCCGGCTTGCCCCGGTCACGTGTGATGATCAACGGCGAGTGGTCGTCGATGACGCTATCCAAACTGGCGGCCAGGTTCCGCCGGAACTCACTGTAGGATGTGGTGCGCATGCCTTCTCTTGTACTCGATTAGGTACGAAAAAGCCAGCTTATTCCGCCAGCACCGCCGCCTCGACACCGGCCGGATTGTCCAGAATGACCCGCGCCTTTTCCAGGTCCAGCGTCCCTTCCCACCACGCGACGAAGATGGTCGCAACGGTGTTGCCGAACAGGTTGGTGATGGCGCGCGCCTCGCTCATGAAGCGGTCGATCCCCAGCACCAGGACCATGCCGGCCACCGGCACCTTGCCGTTCATCGTCGCCAGCGTCGCCGCCAGGGTGATAAAGCCGCCGCCGGTCACCGTCGCGGCGCCCTTGGAGGTCAGCAGCAGCACCGCCAGGATCAGCAAATAATCGGCCCAGCTCAGGTTAATATTCAGCGCCTGGGCGATGAAGGCGATCGCCATGGTGAAGTAGATCGACGATCCGTCCAGGTTGAACGCGTATCCCAGCGGTATGGTCAACCCGACCAGGGACTTGCCGCAGCCCAGCAGTTCCAGCTTCTCCATCAGCGTCGGCATCGCCGCTTCGGAGGACGAGGTGCCGAGCACGATCAGGAACTCCTCCTTCACGAAGCGGATGATTTTGAAAATGTTCAGCCCCATCAGCGCGGCCACGCCGCCCATGATCACGAAGATGAAGATGGCGCAGGTGAGGTAGAAGCACAGCATCAGGAACCCAAGCTGAGCCAGCGCGCCGATCCCATACTTGCCGATGGTGAACGCCATCGCGCCGAATGCACCCAACGGAGCGACCCGCATGATGATCGCGATGACGCCGAACAATGCGCCGCCAACTTCGTCCAGAACGTGCGTGACGGTCTTGCCACGTTCGCCCATCCGGGACAGGCCCAGGCCGAACAGCACGGCGAACAGCAGGACCTGCAAGATTTCGCCCTTGGAGAACGCATCGACGACGGTGTTGGGGATAATGTTCAGCAGGAATGTCACCACGTCCTGATGCGGTGCATCGGCGTAACGGGCGACGGCTTTGCTGTCCAAGGTCGCGGGATTGATGTTCAGGCCGGCTCCCGGCTGAAACACATGCGCGACGATCAGGCCGATGAACATCGCGATCGTGGTCAGGACTTCGAAGTAAAGGATCGCCTTGATGCCGATCCGCCCGACTTCCTTGGCGTCCGCCAGTTTCGCGATCCCGACAACCACCGTCACGAACACGATCGGGGCGATGATCATCCGGACCAGCTTGATGAACGCATCGCCGAACGGCTGCATCTGCACCGCGATCGCCGGCCAGAAATGGCCGAGCGCGGCGCCGATGACGACACCGAGCAGAACCTGGATGTACAGGCCCTTGGCGGCCCGTGCGCTTGTAGATGCCATCGCCTGTGCCCTTTTTTGTCAAATTTCAGGAGTTGCTATGGGGCACAAGCGATTGTTTCGTAAAGACCTAAATCCGCGTTCCGGTTGCTCAGGCCCGCCCGTAGGTATCTTCGTAGCGGACGATATCATCCTCACCCAAATAGGCGCCAGACTGCACTTCAATCAGGCTGAGCGGTATTTTACCCGGATTCTCCAATCGATGCACACAGCCGAGCGGCAGGTAGATGCTCTCGTTCTCCCGCAGGATCACGATTTCCGCATCGCGGGTCACTCGCGCGGTGCCGTTCACCACGATCCAATGTTCGGCACGATGGAAGTGGCTTTGCAGCGACAACTGGCGGCCCGGCGTCACGACGATGCGCTTGACCTGGAAGCGATCGCCCTGGATCAGGCTCTCGTAATAGCCCCAGGGGCGATAGCTGCGATTGTGCGCCACGGCTTCGGAGCGGCCGGCGGCCTTCAGGCGTTCGACGATCTTCTTGACGTCCTGCGACTGGCCGCGATGCATCGCCAGCACGGCGTCCTCGGTCACCACGATCACGGCGTCTGTCAGCCCGACGACCGCGGCCAGCATGCCGTCGCTGCGGACATAGCAGTTCTCGGCCCCCTCCAGGATGACGTCGCCCAACGCCACGTTGCCGTTCGCGTCCTTGGTGCCGAGCTCCCACAGAGCGCCCCAGCTTCCCACATCCGACCACCCCAGATCCGCCGGCACCACAGCCGCTCGGTTTGTCCGTTCCGCGACGGCGTAGTCGATGCTGATCGACGGGCAGGATTTGAAGGCATCGACGCCGAGGCGGATGAAGTCGAGATCGGTTGTCCGTTCCGCAACCGATTGACGCACGGGGGGAAGAACCTCCGGCGCGTGGCGTTCCAGTTCTTCCAGCAACGTGCGCGCGGTGAACACGAACATACCGGAATTCCACAGGTGCCGGCCACCCGACACCAGACGCTCGGCTGTCTCGGCATCTGGTTTTTCCAGGAACCGGGCAACGGTGAAGACCCCGTCGGCCCCCGGCAGGGGATGGCCCATCTCGATATAGCCATATCCGACCTCAGGCGCCGTCGGTTTCATGCCGAACGTCACGATATGGCCCGCGCGGGCGGCCGTGGCGGCCGCTTGGAGCGCCTTCTGCAAAGCCACGTTGTCGGTGATGGAGGCGTCGGCTGCCATCATCCACAGCACGGCGTCGGGATCTTCCTCGGCCACCAGAAAGGCGGCGGCGGCGATGGCGGGCGCGCTGTTGCGGCCAACCGGTTCCAGCACGATGCGGGCGTCGGCGATACCGGCTTCACGGAGCTGTTCAGCGATCAGAAACCGGTGCTCCTGGTTGCAGACGACAATCGGCGGAGCGAATTCAGCCGAGACGGCGCGCAGCGCGGTTTCCTGCATCATGGTGCGGTCGGAGACCAGCGGCCAAAGCTGCTTGGGGAAACTCTCGCGCGAAACCGGCCACAGCCGGGTGCCGGAACCGCCGGACAGGATAACGGGGACTATACGGGGTTCGGTCATGGACGAAGGCTCCTGCTGGTCGGGTCCTTCTTGCCTATCCGGAGGACGGATGCCAAGCTGCAAGCGTGTGAAACGATGCGAAGGATGATCAAAAGATGCAAATTGAGATCGAATTCTGCGGAATGTGAGGCTATGAGCCGCGTGCGATCGCGGCGAGGGACCTGATCAGGAAGACACAACCGGCCGCCAGAGTTAGCCTGCGTAAAGGTGGCGGCGGGGTTTTCGAGATCACCGTCGATGGGCGGGTTGCATACTCCAAAAAGGCAACCGGACGCTTCCCGACCGAACAAGAGGTGGTGGCGGCGTTGAGTTAGGCCACTTGTCCCACGCTTTGATCGCAGCGGTGCCTGCCGCGTGCCGGTGGCTTCGTTAAAATACGGTGCTGGGTAGACCTTGGTGCGACGACCGGGGTTGGCGAATCGTTGTGTCATTTGGAATTTCACGCAGCGTTTGGATGCCGGTGCAGGAACCGAAACAAGGCGTCACTTCAGTGTTGACATTGTCTAACTTTAATGTTAGCTAAAAAGGCATGGAGCATACGGCGCCAACCACGACCCGCCCCACATCGTCCGATCCCGCGCAGGACCCGGCCGGCCGCACCATACCGAAACGCCTCGCCGCCCTGCTGCATGTCGTCCGCGTTTTGCTCGGTCACGGCCGCCGCCTCGTCGAGACCGTCCCGGAGCGCGCGGCCAACGTTGAATTCGCCACGCTGGCCGCCGTCTGGGGCACCTACACAATGCCGGCCATTCTCGCTCGGCTACAGCGCGGTATTATGCGGGCGATGGCGTTGGAGCGTTATCTCCTCGCCCGCGCCGCCAAAGGCCGCGAGATCGGATTCGTTTACTACGTGGACCCGCGTGAGCGCACTCCGGCCAAGCCGCCGGCCGAACCGCGGAAGGGGGCGCCGCCTTCTGAAGAGCCGGCAAGCAAAGTCGCGGGTGGCCGGGCCGAGCCGGCCGAGCCCGGCGATGACGAAAGGACGCCCAAGCGCCCCGCGTTTGATCCGGACGATCTCCGTATCCCCGGGCCCGAGGAACTCGACGCTGAGGTGCGCCGCCGTCCGTTCGGCCGCACCATCCTCGCTATCTGCATGGACCTCGCGGTCATCCCGGGGTTCTGCACCGGCAATTTCTGGAACCAGATCTCGGACACCCTCACTAATTACGGCGGCAGCTTCGCGACGCTGTTTAAAATACGAGAACACCGCGAGATATCGTTTCAGAAAGAACGGGACAAAAAGGCGGACACCCGGGACTTTACCTGGAGGCACCCGCCACCGGAGACGGTCCGCCAGGTGCTAGGGTATATGATCGGCGAGGCGCCAACGCTGGACCCGTTCGATCCACTGCTGGCCAGCGCTCCCCCCTGACTCTCATCCTCCTGGACATGCGTCGTACCCTCTGATTCCGGGGGCGCATTCGCGTGCTGATCGACCAACCCGGGCATCATCGGGGCTGGACACTGCCAGCAAAGTCCCGGGCTGCCTGGCCACGCCCCATAGGCATCAGGATAAGCCGTCAAGTGGCGAGGATTTGCCCATTCGTCATGATTGGCCTCGGCGCGGCCATGACTGAGAAAATACGGCCCCGATCGCCGTTCTGGCCGATCGCCGCTCTGGCCGATCACCGCGCCGAACAGGCGGCTGGCGACGAGCCCTTGGCCAAATACGTTCACGGCCAGGTGTGTCGTGCCCCGGGATCCCATGATCGCCTCGGGCATTCATTGCGGCCAGCCTTCCGCCGCGCCACTATCCGTTCACGGAAGTAATCCGAACGCCTCGCTGTGCATCACATTCGCCCGGCCGGGATTTCCACCTGCAACCCACAGGGCAATCATACGGAATGCACGCATCATTTCGTGGCGGCGGGGCGGGCGCGCGGGTATTTGCTACATTCCCCCCAATAAGGACGATTGACGTGGGCATGATATCCGGCTTACACTGCGCCCCCTGGATGGCGGGCATAGCTCAGTTGGTAGAGCGCCAGGTTGTGGTCTTGGATGTCACGGGTTCGAGTCCCGTTGCTCGCCCCATTCCCCTCTCATGATAGACGATCGCATCGCCGGCCTGGTTCTGGCCGGCGGACACGCGCGGCGTATGGCCACCGGGGCACCGGTCACAACCCGTCACGGCGAACCGCCGCCTTTTCGGCCGGGTGACGATAAACCCCTGCTGACGGTGGGCGGACGAACGCTGCTGGAAGCGGTCATCACCGCCCTGGACCTGCCGCACATCGCCATCAGCGCCAACGGCGATCCCGCGCGATTCGCGTCGTTCGGGCTGCCCGTGCTTCCAGACGGCGCGTTTTTCGATCAGGGACCATTGGCCGGCCTGCTCGCCGGGCTGGAATGGGCGGCCTCGTTGGGCATGAGCGCGCTGCTGACCTCCCCCGGTGATATGCCGTTCCTGCCGAAAGGGTTGGCCCACAGCCTCGCCCCCGCACCGGCCAGCGTTTCCAGCCACGGGCGGCGGCACCACCTGGTTGCATTGTGGCCGGTTGCTTGCTCAAAAGAGTTGCGTCGGCTGTTGTCGACACCGGGACGGCGGCAGGTTGGTTATTTCGCGGACAGCATTGGTATGAGGTATGTTGAATTTGCCGTGCGAGCCGGCGATCCGTTCGCTAATGTGAACACGCAAGACGACCTGCTACGGGCGCGCAGCAGCGCTGACGAAGACCAGGGCCGACGCTCGGATAATGCTTAACCGGCGAACACGGCTGAACGAAACAGTTGGCGCAAAGAGGACTGGAAACATGGACAAGACCGTCGCGATCGCGGGTCTGGGTGCGATAGGATTGCCGCTGGCCCGCGCCCTGGACGCCGGGGTTCCGGGCTTGCGCCTGATCTCTGTCTCGTGCCGCGACCAGGTGAAAGCCCGAGCGAATTTGGTTGGGTTCAGGTCGGCGCCGAGACTTGTGGACATCCCCGAACTCGCCGAAGCCGACATCGTGGTGGAAGCCGCGCCGTCGGCGATCTTCGAACGAATCGCGGTGCCCGTGCTAGAGGCCGGACGGATCTTCATACCGGCCTCGGCCGGAGCATTGCTGCCACGCATGCATCTGGCCAAGCTGGCCCGCACCACCGGCGCACGGATCATCGTGCCCACCGGCGCGCTGCTGGGTCTGGACGCCGTGCGCGCCGCGGCCGAAGGGCCGATCGACAGCATCAGCATCGAAACCCGCAAGCCACCGATGGCGCTGATCGGGGCGCCCTATCTGGAGCGCAACGGTATCGATGTGATGGACCTGACCCAACCGCTGCTGGTGTTCGACGGCAACGCCCTGGACGCCGCCGCCGGCTTCCCGGCGAACGTCAATGTCGCCGCGGCGCTGGCTCTGGCGGGCATCGGACCGATCCGGACGCAGGTGCGTATCTGGGCCGATCCCGCCGTGTCCCGCAACATCCACACGATCCGTGTCGAGTCCGATGCCGCCCGTTTCACCATGACGATCGAGAACGTGCCCAGCATCGACAACCCGAAAACCGGACGTCTGACGGCGCTGTCGTTACTGGCGTGCCTGCGCGGACTGGTCTCGACATTGCGGGTTGGTAGTTAGTCCCGGGTGACCGAGGCTTTCGATTACCTGGCGACACTGACGCTGTTCAGCTTCGTCGTCGTCGGCAGCGCCCGGATGCGCCACGACATGCTGTTACTGGCCTGTATCCCGCCGGTGTTCGTGGCCATGGTGATGGGATTTACCATGGCGCTGTACGCGGGTGACGCGTTCGGCATCGCACCCACTTGTATCGCCCTCGCGTGCGGGGTTCCGCCGGCATGGTGGCTCAGCAAGCGGCTGACGAACCGGGATCTGCTGATCGCGATCTATCTGACATGGGCCGTCGCGTTGGTGTTGGCACTCATGGCTTTGTCGTTTCCTGACCGGGTGTGACCGTTTTTGGCGGAACGTCCGATTCCTCCCTCTGGCGGTTCGCCCGCAGGGCGTGCGATGGTGTGGTAACACCAACGGGCGCTCGCTTTGATCGTTTTCCCCGTCATGGGCCCGGCTTGTCCGGGCCACCTGTGCCCTGACGGTGCCGCGATAGGTGGCCCGGACAAGCCGGGCCATGACGATGGGCAAAGTGTCGTGCGACTGTCGGCTGGCATAACACAAAGAGTCTGGCGGGGGTTACAATGCAAACGGTTCGGGTATTCGGGATTGCCGGCGCGCTGGCCGGGTTGCTGACGACAGCGGCCTCGGCGCAAATCAAGATTGGTGCGATCATCTCGATCACCGGCCCGACCGCCGCGCTGGGTGTGGGATATAAGAGCGCCTTCGCGACGTTCCCGGCGGAGATCGACGGTAAGACCGTAGAGTACATCATCCGCGACGATGCCGCCGATGCCAGTCAGTCGGTGTCAATTGCCCAACGCATGATCGAGGAAGATCACGTCGATGCGCTGATCGGGCCGACTTTAACGTCCTCGGCCAACGCGGTGCAGCCGATCGCCAATGCCGCCAAGGTGCCGATGATCTCGACCGCGCCACTGGACTACGATCCGGTGAAATACCCGTTCACATTCTCCGCCGTGCAGCCGGTCAGCCTGATGGTGAACGCCGTCGTCGCCGACATGGTCAAGCGCGGCGTGAAGTCCGTCGCCTATATCGGTTTCGCCGACGGCTTTGGCGATCAGGTCTTCGAGGCGACCAAGTCCGCCGCCGAAAAATCCGGCATCGAGCTGGTGGGCAACGAGCGTTACGCCCGCACCGACACCTCCACTGAATCGCAGGTGTTGAAGGTGATGACCAGGAAACCGGACGCCGTGATGATTGGCGGCTCGGGCACACCCGGCACGCTGCCAGACGTCGCGCTGCACCGGCGCGGGTATAAGGGCCTGATCTACGGCAACCACGGCATGGTCAGCCCGGCCTTCCTGCGCGTCGGCGGCGCTGCGGTGGAGGGCACCATCGCGGTCACCGGACCGGTCGTGGTGTACGACCAACTGCCGGACAGCGTGCCGTCTCGCGGGCCGGCTAGGATTTTCATGAAGGCGCTGATCGAGAAAATCGGCCCCGATGCGGTCAGTCCGTTCGCCGGTTACAGCGAGGACGCCTTTCTGCTGATCCAGGGCGCGGTGCCGGCCGCGTCGAAAGCCGGCGCGCCCGGCACCGAGGCGTTCCGTATCGCCCTGCGCGACTCGTTGGAAAAGACACATGATCTCGTGGGCACCCATGGCGTCTATTCGATGACCCCGACCAATCATAACGGCATGGACGATCGCGCCCGCGTGTTGGTGCAGGCGGTGGATGGACAGTGGAAGCTGTTGCGGTAGGCGTCCGGGGAGAACAATGCCTCCCCTCATCGTAATGGCCCGGCTTGTCCGGGCCACCTATGCCAAGACAGTGCCGCCACAGGTGGCCCGGACAAGCCGGGCCATGACGAAAGTCGGAATCGTCCTGACGATGCCTGTGGGATCAGCCCCGGCAGGGATCACGAAGGCCGCGCGCCCCATCGCCTCCGACGTACGCCGCTAGACTCGCCCCGGCATGGACGAAACCATCTTTCTCGCGCTGTTGCAGGACGGACTGACGACCGGGGCGATTTATGTCCTGCTCGCGGTGGGGCTGCTGATCGCGTTTTCCGTCACACGGGTGATCTTTATCCCGCAGGGTGACCTGGTATCGTTCGCGGCGCTGACCCTGGCCAGTATCATCTCGCACCGCGTTCCCGGCACATTGTGGTTGCTCGATGGGCTATGCGCCGCCGCTCTGGTCCTGTCGTTGATACGCGGGCGCTTTCGCGCGCTGCTGCCCTATGGCGTCGCACCCGCCGCCCTGACTCTGGCCTGCTGGGCCGCCGCCCGCTATGGCGTGCCGACCCCGGTCTCGATGCTGCTATCGCTGACCATCGTCACCGCGCTCGGCCCGCTGCTGTATCGCTTCGCCTACGAACCGCTGGGCGAGGCCGCCATGCTACCACTGCTGATCGTCTCCATGGCGCTGCATTTCGTGCTGATCGGCATCGCGCTTTACTGCTTCGGTGCCGAGGGCGTGTCCACCCCCGCCCTGACTGAGGCCAGCTTCGACACCGGCCCCATCGAGGTCTCCGGCCAGTCACTGTGTGTGGGCCTGGTGTGCATGGTCATGGTCGGCGCGTTGCGCTGGTTCTTCGTACGCACGCTCTACGGCAAGGCCCTGCGCGCCGCCGCCTCCGACCGGCTCGGTGCCCGGTTGATCGGCGTGGATCATGCCCTGAGCGGACGCGCCGCCTTCGCTTTGGCCAGCTTCGCGGCGGCGGTCAGCGGCCTGCTGATCGCGCCGATCACACCGCTGTCCTACGACACCGGCTTCGAGATCGGCCTGAAAGGCTTCGTCGCCGCCGTGATCGGAGGTCTGGCGTCATATCCGTTAGCGGCGGCCGGCGCGTTGGTCGTCGGGTTGCTGGAGTCGTTCTCCGGCTTCTGGGCCAGCGAATACCGCAATATCATCGTGTTTTCTTTGCTGATCCCGGTACTGATCTGGCTGTCACTGTCGCGCGGCAATACCGAGGATCGGGCGTGAAGGGCGCACGCGCCGTGGTCGCGTTGTTGGCGTGTGCCGCGCTGCCGTTCGTGCTGACGGAATACCAGGCCACGCTCGCCGGTTTCGTAGGGATCGCGGCCATCGCCGCGCTCGGGCTTGTGCTGCTGACCGGTGTCAGCGGCCAGACGTCGTTTGGCCACGCCACGTTCCTCGGACTTGCCGCCTACACTACGGCATGGATGAGCCGGTATGGCGGCTGGCCGCCGCTGGCCGGCTTGCCCGTCGGGCTCGCCATCACCGGGGGCACCGCGTTTCTGCTGGGGCTGATAACGTCACGGATCTCGGGGCATTATCTGCCGGTCGCGACCATCGCCTGGTGCGCCAGTTTCTTCTATCTTTTCGGCGTCCTGCCCGGTCTTGGCGGCTTCAACGGTTTTGGCGAAATACCGCCGCTGTTCCCCGGCATCACCCGCGGCACCGCCGCCGCGCTGATCGGCGTGGTGCTGATCGCGGCCTTCCTGTTGTGCGCCAACCTGCTGACCAGCCGGACAGGCCGAGCGATGAGGGCTTTGGCGCAGAGCCGGATCATGGCGGAGAGTTTGGGCATCGATACGGCGCGGCTGGCCCGCTCCACATTCGTGTTGGCCGCCCTGTTGGCCGGGGTCGCCGGCTGGCTGTTCGCCCACGTTCAGCGTTACGTCAGCCCCGCCCCGTTCGGGCTGAGCGCCAGCATCGAATACGTGTTCATGGTCGTGATCGGCGGGGCGTCTCAGCTTGCCGGCGCGGTGATCGGCGCCGCCATCGTCGTGCTGTTGCGGGATCAACTGACCGAGTTGCTGCCGCGCCTACTGGGTTCGTCGGGGAACTTCGAGACCGTGGCGTTCAGCATCGCGGTCATCCTGTTGCTGCACTATGCGCCGCGCGGCATTGCTCCAACGCTGTTCCGGGGGCGAGGCCGGGCGGTGCCGGATCGCCGCGCGTGGGCCTTATCGACCCGGACAATGCCCGTTGAGGGTGCGCTGGTGCTGGAAACCGTCGGGTTGGAGAAGCGTTTCGGCGGGCTGGTCGCCGCCGGCGGAATCGGACTGTCGGTGCATGCGGGAGAGATCGTCGCGCTGATCGGCCCCAACGGCGCCGGCAAGAGCACGACGTTCAACCTGATCAGCGGGGCGCTCTCCCCGAATGCCGGGTCGATCCGGTTGCTGGGGAATGCGGTGGAAGGTCGCGGTGCCCGGTTCATTGCCCGTCAAGGCCTCGCGCGCACTTTCCAGCACGTCAAACTGCTGCCGGAATCGAGCGTCCTCGACAACATCGCGCTCGGTGCCCATGTGCGTGGCCGCGCCGGCATGGTTCGGTCGATGCTGCGGCTGGACCGGAGCGAAGAAGCCGCGCTGCTGCACACCGCTTGCATCCATGCCGACCGAGTTGGCCTGACTGACGTGCTGTCCGATCCGGCCGGTAGTCTGCCGCTCGGGCGCCAGCGGCTGGTGGAAATCGCGCGCGGGTTGTGCCTCGATCCGTGTGTGTTTCTGCTGGACGAACCGGCCGCCGGCTTGCGGTTGCAGGAGAAACAAGCGCTCGCCGATCTGCTGCGCGCGTTGCGCGACGAGGGCATGGCGATCCTGCTGGTCGAGCATGACATGGACTTCGTCATGGGCCTGGCCGATCGGGTGGCGGTGATGGATTTCGGCCAGATGATCGCCGAGGGACGGCCGGAGCAGGTGCAAGACGACCCGGTCGTACAGGAAGCCTATCTGGGCGGCGTCGCATGACGTTGCTTGATGTGCGTGACCTGTCCGCCGGTTATGGCAAGGCCGAAGTGCTGCACGGCGTGTCCCTGTCCATCGCGGAAAAACAGATCGTCGCCATCGTCGGCCCGAATGGCGCCGGCAAGAGCACGCTGATGCAAGCTGTGATGGGGCTTTTGCCGCGCCGGGGAACGGTGTCGTTTAAGGGTGAGGACGCCGGCGACGCAGGCTGGATGGTCGAGCGCGGCGTCGTTTTGGTGCCGGAAACGCGGGCTTTGTTCACGGATATGAGCGTCGAGGATAATTTGGAGCTGGGAGGCTTCTCGCGGTGGAGGCAAGGCGCGCGCGATCTGCGGCCGGTGATGGATGAGATTTTCGGAATATTTCCTCGGCTGGCGGAACGGCGGCGGCAGCTGGCCGGCACGCTGTCCGGCGGCGAACGGCAGATGCTGGCGCTCGGGCGGGCGCTGATGGGGCGGCCCGCGTTGCTGTTGCTGGACGAACCGAGCCTGGGGCTGGCGCCGAAAATTGTGGCGGATATCTTTCGGGTGATCGGCGCGATGCGTGATCGCGGCATCGCCATCCTGTTGGTCGAGCAAAACGCCCGCGCGGCGTTGCAAATCGCCGATTATGGGTATGTGCTGGAGATGGGCCGCGTCGCCCTGCACGGGACCTGCGAATCGTTAGCTGAGGATGCACGGGTGATTGAGACGTATTTGGGTCGGAAACGGAGTGTCTGATGGCTGAACGTTCGTTTGCCCGAGAAGTCGAACTGCTCCGCCTCGGCGCCGGCGCGGAATTCCGTGGCGAGGGCATCCTGGCGATCACCAAGGCGCTGCTGGAGAACGGCGTCGGCTATGTCGCCGGCTACCAGGGCGCGCCGATCTCTCATTTGATGGACGTGCTGGCCGACGCCGCCGACATCTTGTCCGAACTCGGTGTCCATTTCGAAAACAGTGCGAACGAAGCAGCGGCGGCGGCGACGTTGGCCACGTCCATGATGTATCCGATCCGTGGCGCGGTGACGTTCAAGAGCACCGCCGGGACCAATGTCGCCGCCGATGCATTGTCCAACCTGGCCTCCAGCGGCGTCGTCGGGGGCGCGCTGATTATTTTGGGGGAGGATTACGGCGAAGGCTCCTCCATCATGCAGGAACGCAGCCACGCCTTCGCAATGAAATCACAGATTTGGCTGCTGGATCCTCGGCCGAACCTGCCTTCGATCGTTCGGATGGTGGAGCATGGTTTCGCCCTGTCCGAAGCGTCGAGCACGCCGGTGATGTTGGAGGTGCGTATTCGCGCCTGCCATGTGCATGGCAGTTTCATTGCCAAGGACAACCTGCCGTCGCCGTTCTCGCTGACCCGGGCCCGCAATGCGCCGGTGCGGGATACCGGGCGGATCGTTCTGCCGCCGGCCAGTTACGCCCAGGAACGGGACAAGATCGCGCGTCGCTGGCCCGCCGCTGTGGAGTATATCCAGGCACACGGACTGAACGAATTCTTCGATGGCGAGCTATCCGACGTTGGAATCATCCTGCAAGGCGGGATGTATAACAGCGTCATGCGCGCGTTGATGCGGATGGGATTAGCGGATATTTGGGGCGCGTCGCGCGTGCCGCTTTATGTGCTGAACGTGACGTATCCGATGGTGGACCCGGAGGTCATTCGTTTCTGCACCGGCAAGCGCGCGGTGATGGTGGTCGAGGAAGGTCAGCCCGACTTTATCGAACAGGCATTGTCCCGGATTTTACGCGAAGCCGATGTGCCCGCGCGGTTGTTCGGCAAGCGCGTGTTGCCGATGGCGGGGGAATACACGGTCGCGGTGCTGGAAGACGGCGTGCGTGGCTTCTTTACCGCCGCGGGGTTGGCGGAGGAACTGACTCCACCGGCCAATGCCGCCGCCATGCTGGATGAGCCGGACGTGCGGGCGTTGGCCTCGGTTGTGCCGGCACGGCCGCCCGGCTTTTGCATCGGCTGTCCGGAACGCCCGATTTTCTCGGCAACGAAACTGGTTGAGAAGGAGCTTGGGCAGTTTCATATCGCCGCGGATATCGGCTGCCATCTGTTTTCCATCCTGCCGCCGTTCAATGTCGGGGCGACGACGATGGGGTTCGGGTTGGGACCGGCCTCGGCCTCGGCATTGAATGGGGGCGAGGGTAAGCGGGTGCTGTCATTCCTCGGCGACGGCGGATTCTGGCATAACGGGCTGAGTTCCAGCATCGCCAATGCGGTGTATAATAAGAGTGATAACGTCACGATTATCGTGGACAATCATTACGCCGCCGCGACCGGTGGACAGAACGTGCCGTCGTCGCGGGCGTTGGTTGGGCGGCGCTCCACCGGGCACACGATTGCCAAGGCAATACGGGGTGTCGGCGCGCGCTGGGTGCGGCAGATCGACCGGACCTACGACGTGGCCCGCATGCGCGACACGTTGCGGGAGGCGCTGACGACGGCGACGCGCGGTCCGAAGATTATCGTTGCGTCGTCCGAGTGCATGTTGAACCGCCAGCGCCGCGAGAAACCGCTGATGGCGGCGGCGGTCAAAGCCGGCAAGCGTGTGGTGCGGCCCAGGTTCGGCATCGATCAGGACGTCTGCACCGGCGATCATGCCTGCATGCGGTTATCCGGTTGTCCGTCTTTGTCACTGAAGCACACAGGGGAAAAGTTGCGGGATGACCCCGTCGCGGTGGTGGACAATTCCTGTGTCGGCTGCGGACATTGCGGTGAGGTTTCACATGCCGCCGTGTTGTGCCCATCGTTCTACCGAGCCGACATTGTCGAAAACCCTGGCTGGTCCGATCGCGTTCTGGCGCGTGTCCGCGGTGCGGTGATCGGCTTCTTGCAGCGCCGGCGCGCTGCTCGTCATTGGATGCCGGCGTAGATGGCCCGCCCAATCACCATCGCGGTGCTGGCCATCGGCGGCCAGGGCGGCGGCGTCCTGGTGGACTGGATCGTCGCACTGGCGGAGCGCGAAGGCTGGCACGCTCAATCGACCAGCGTGCCCGGCGTGGCGCAGCGCACCGGCGCCACGATCTATTATGTCGAAACGATTGCGCCCGAACCAGGACGCACACCGGTGTTTTCCCCGATGGCCGCACCGGGGGACGTCGATATCGTTATTGCCGCAGAATGGATGGAGGCCGGACGCGCGATTCAGCGCGGGCTGGTGACGCCGGATCGGACGACGCTGATCGCATCCACCCACCGCACCTTCGCGGTGTCGGAGAAGGAAATTCCCGGCGACGGCATGGCGGATTCCGGCGCGGTCACGTCGGCCGCACGCGTAGCATCGAAACGGTTTGTCGCCTTTGATATGGCGGCGATGGCGGATCGGGCGGGCAGCGTGGCCTCATCGGTGTTGTTCGGGGCGCTATGCGGAACCGGGGCGTTGCCGTTTCCCCGCGCCGCGTTCGAGGCGACGATTGCGGACGCCGGCATTGGCGTCGCAGGCAGCCTGCGCGGCTTCGCGCTTGGTTTTGACGGTGTCGCCACGCCGTCGGTTGTTGTTACGGAACGATCTGCGCCGCGCATGCTGGCAGCGACTGGTTATGCGCCCTACGACGCTTTGCTGTCCCGTGCGGCCTTGTTGCCGTCTGACGCGCACGACATGCTGGCGGAAGGATTGCGCCATGTCGTTTCGTATCAGGACGTCGCCTATGGTGGTGTGTATCTGGACCTTGTCGAATCGGTCGCCGAACATGCGGGGCTGGTCGAAACCGCCGCGAAATACATCGCGCGTGCCATGGCCTATGATGATGTGATTCGGGTTGCCGCGCTGAAAACGCAGCCATCCCGCGCGGGACGCATTGGGCGGGAGATGGGCGGTCAGGTGGTCGCGGTGACCGAATTCATGCACCCTCGGATGGAGGAGATTCTGGGCATGCTGCCGCCGGGTTTGGGTGAGGCGCTGGAACGCCGGCCTGGTGTCGTTGCGGCATTGAGTCGCGTGTTGTGCGGACCCCGGCGCCTGCGCACCGACACGATCGGCGGGTTCCTGATGCTGTATATCGTCGCTGGCCTGCGCGGTTGGCGACGGCGAACGTTACGGTATGCTCGGGAATGGGTTCGAATCGATTCCTGGCTTGACACGGTTCGCGCCGTCGCGGTGGAGGACCCTGCCCTGGCCGCTGAACTGTTGGCGAACCAGCGGCTGATCAAAGGCTATAGCGAAACCCATAGCCGGGGCCTGGATAAATTCACCCGCGTCATGGTCGCCGCCGAACGCCTGCGCGGACGCCCCGACGCCGCCGCCTGGGTGCGACGCCTGCGAGAGGCCGCATTGAAAGACGAACAGGGTTACGCGCTGGATGAAGCGCTGCGAACCGTCGAATCTTTTGTCCGCGAAAGGATCCCCGCATGAACTACCGCGACGATCCCGCCGCGCTGGGTGCCTTGGTCCGTGACGCCGAAGTGCATCGCGATGTCTATACCGACCCGGACGTCTTCACGCTGGAGATGGAACGACTCTTCGCGCATACCTGGATTTATGTCGGGCATGATTCGCAGGTGCCGAAAGTCGGCGATTATTTTGGTACCACGATCGGCGCCCAACCCGTTCTGATGGTGCGCCACGATGACGCAACGGTCCACGTCCTGTATAATCGATGCCCGCACAAAGGCACCCGCATCACGACAGAGACCTGCGGCAACACCGGTCGTTTTTTCCGCTGCCCATATCACGCCTGGAGTTTCCGAACCGACGGCAGTCCGGCCGCATTGCCGCTGCCATCGGGCTATCAAAACGAAGCCTTCGCGACCAGCCAAGCCGCGCAGGGTCTGACACTGGTTCGCCATGTCCACAACTACCGGGGCTTCGTCTTCGCCAAAATGTCCGATGCCGGACCTGGTTTCGCTGATTATTTTGGTGATTCGCTGTCCAGCATTGACAATATGGTCGATCGTTCGCCCGCCGGACGGCTGGAGGTAGCCGGCGGCGTGTTGCGCTATATGCACAACTGCAACTGGAAAATGCTGGTCGAGAACCAGACCGACACATGCCACCCGATGGTGGCGCACATGTCCTCGGCCGGCACGGCGATCGATCTGTGGAAACAGGCCGGCGAGCAAAACCCTAAGCCGATGGCAGTGGAAATTTACGCGCCGTTCATGTCGCCTTACGAATTCTATGAGAAGATGGGCATTCGCACCTGGGACAATGGCCATGGCCATACCGGCGTGCATCACTCGATCCATTCCAACTATTCGGCGGTCCCCGGGTATTTCGACCAAATGGTCGCGGCCTATGGTGAAGCCCGCGCCAAGGCCATCCTGGATGAGAATCGCCATAATACGATTTACTTCCCGAACCTGATGGTGAAAGGGCCGATCCAGTTGCTGCGCCTGTTCAAGCCGCTCGCCGTTGATCGCACGCTGGTGGAGAGTTGGACATTTCGGCTGGTGGATGCTCCGGATTTCATGCTTGAACGTACGCTGGTTTATAATCGTTTGATCAACGCGCCGACCTCGGTTGTCGGGCATGACGATGTCGAGATGTACGAGCGGGCCCAAGAGGGTTTGCGCTCGGATGGAAACAAGTGGGTCAGTCTGCATCGGTTGTTCGAACCCGGTGAGGCCGCATTGTCGGTTGATAACGGAACCACCGAACGGCAGATGCGTAATCAATATCGTGCCTGGGCGCGCTACATGGCGGTCTCGCCATGATCACTCGGGACGAGTTGATCGCGTTCGTCTATCACGAAGCGCGTTTGTTGGATGAGCAACGCTTCGACGAATGGCTGGACCTGTTCGCTCCGGATGGGCGTTACTGGATGCCGCTGGAGTATGCCCAAACCGATCGTCGGCTGACCGCCTCGCTGATGGACGACGACCTGTTTCTGTTACGGCTGCGGGTGGAGCGGTTGAAGGGCAACCGCACCTACAGCCAGAAACCCCGCAGCCGGTGTCATCATCTTTTGCAACAGCCCCAAGTCGATGCATTCGACGCTGAGTCGGGTCATTACCGCGTGTGGACCGCAATGCACTATGTCGAAACCCGTCAGGATCAGCAGGATCTTTATGCCGCCTGGGCGACGCATGACTTAACGACGGTGGATGGCGCATTGCGCATCAGGATGAAGCGTGTGGACCTGGTGAATTGCGACGCTGCTTTCGGCAGCATTCAGTTGTTTCTATGATGCCCCACCATTCCCGGACCGTGTTCGAAGTCTTCTGTCGAGCGGTGGATGATTACGGGGATCGGCCGTGGGTGTGCGTTACACCGGGGACCGCGTCCGCTTATCGCATCGAGTCCGGCGATGTATCGTATCGTGCCGCTGGGGATGCGGTGACCGGTCTGCGCGACCTCTATGCAGCGGCTGGCTATGGACCCGGCCACCGCGTGGGACTCTTGCTGGAAAACCGCCCGGCGTTCTTTCTGCATTGGTTCGCGTTGAACGCTTTGGGTGTGTCGATCGTTCCGCTGAACCCCGACCTGCGGATGATCGAGCTATCCTACGTCATAGCCCATTCGGAACTTGTGGCGATCGTCGCCATCCCGTCGCGCCACGCGGCCCTGCGAGAGGCCGGCAGCGTCCCCATTTCCTCCCCCGACGACGTGCCTGCGCCGGTTGCCCCTGGTGGTTCTGCTATTGACGAGGCCGCCCTGCTGTACACATCCGGAACGACGGGGCGTCCGAAAGGCTGCGTCTTACCCAACAGCTACTTCCTAGCGGCTGGCGCATGGTACGCGGGTCTCAGCGGCCTTGGAACGATGCGATTTGGCGTTGAGCGGATGCTGACGCCGCTGCCATTGTTCCACATGAATGCGCTGGCTTATTCCGCGATGGCGATGCTGATGACGGGCGGCTGCCTGATCCCATTGGATCGTTTCCATCCGCGATCCTGGTGGGCGACGGTACGCGATGCACGGGCTACCATCATCCATTATCTGGGCGTCATGCCGGCGATTTTGATGGTGGACGCACCGTCAGCGATGGACCGCGAGCACGCAGTTCGTTTCGGCTTCGGCGCCGGGGTTGATGGGAAGTTGCACGCGGTGTTCGAGGAGCGTTTCGGTTTTCCGCTGATCGAGGCCTGGGCGATGACCGAAACCGGGGCTGGTGCGGTTGTCGCGGCGAACGCCGAACCTCGCCACATCGGTAGCTATTGTTTCGGTCGTCCGGGGCCGGATGTCGAATGCCGCATCGTCAAGGACATCGAAACCGATGATCAGGGCGAACTGATGGTCCGGCATGCCGGTTCGGACCCTCGTTACGGTTTCTTCCGGGAGTATTTGAAGGACCCGGATGCTACGTCTGCGGCCTGGGCAGGGGGATGGTTCCACACCGGCGACGTTGTCCGGCGCGGCCCTGACGGATCATTGCACTTCGTTGACCGCCGTAAGAACGTCATCCGCCGTTCGGGCGAGAACATCGCGGCGGTCGAGGTCGAGAGCGCGCTGCGTCAGCACCCGGCGGTCACCGCGGTAGCGGTCGCGCCGACGGCGGATCCTGTTCGTGGCGAGGAAGTGTTCGCTTGTATCGTAACAAGCGCCACACCCGGCGAAGCGCTGGCGCAGGATATCGTTAGATGGTGCATCGAACGTTTGGCATACTACAAGGCCCCCGGTTTCATTGCGTTCGTCCCGGACCTGCCGCTGACATCCACCCAAAAAATCCAGCGTGCGGAATTGAGGAGTTTGATCGCGACACTAACGCCCCATGACACGCGCTTCCTGAAACGGCGGCCGGCATGAAACGCCGAGGTTACGAAGGGGTTGCCGTCTGTGCGCCGATCAGCGTGCCGTATCGCCGGTATTCTGTGGACAGCGCGCATTGGTGGATCGGGCGGGCGCTGCACGCGTTGACGCAACGAACCGGACTGAAGCCGGCCGACATCGACGGACTGTCCGTCTCCAGCTTCACCCTGGCACCGGACACGGCCGTCGGGCTGACCCAGCATCTCGGGTTGTCGCCGCGCTGGCTGGATCATGTCCCGATGGGCGGCGCCAGCGGGGGTGTCGCGTTGCGACGGGCCGCCCGAGCGGTGCAGGCGGGGGATGCGGATTTTGTGGCGTGCGTGGCGGCGGATACCAACCATGTCGATAGTTTTCGCAAGACGCTGTCGTCGTTTTCTCGTTTCGCTCAGGATGCGGTGTATCCGTATGGCTCCGGCGGTCCGAATGCCAGCTTTGCGCTGATCACGCGGCATTACATGAACCGCACCGGAGCAACGCGGGAGGATTTTGGCCGCATCTGCGTCGCGCAGCGAGCCAACGCGCAACGATACGATGGCGCGCTGATGCAAAAGTCGCTGACACTGGACGACTATATGCGTGCGCGGGCCATCGCCGATCCGATCCATCTGTTCGACTGCGTCATGCCGTGTGCCGGCGCCGAGGCGTTCCTGGTCTGCCGCGAGGAAGACGCACAGGCCATGAAACTGCCGTTTGTGCGCGTGCTGTCCACGATCGAGCGACACAACGCCTACCAGAACGACCCGATCCAGTTCCGAGGCGGCTGGGCGCAGGACCGCGATGATTTCTGGAGCATGGCCGGCATCGCCCCCGGCGACGTGGATTTTCTGCAAACCTATGACGACTACCCGGTGATCGTGATGATGCAGATTGAGGATCTCGGCTTCTGCGCCAAAGGCGAAGCACCGGTCTTCGTGCGTGACCACAGTCTGACCACGGACGGCGACTTTCCGCACAACACCTCGGGCGGACAGTTGTCGGTGGGACAAGCGGGAGCCGCGGGTGGCTATCTGGGGATGGTCGAGGCCATCCGGCAACTGACCGACGAAGCCGGCGCGACGACCGTTCCGAATGCTCGTGTTGGCCTCGTGTCGGGATTCGGAATGATCAACTACGACCGGGGCCTCGCCAGTTCCGCCGTCCTGCTGGCCCGATCATGACCGAACCACTGCTTCGCCCTCGCCGCAAGGATCCGTTACGGAAGACGCGCGAGCCGTTGCTGCCGCAGGGCTTGCGCAGCCGCACCGCGCATGGACTGACGGCGGCGGCGGCGGAAGGCCGGTTCATGTTGCAGGTCTGCACCGATTGCGGGTTCACGCTGTATCCGCCACGCGATGCCTGCCCAAGCTGTCTGTCTGACCGTGTGCCATTCCATGATGTCGCCCCTGGTGGAATGGTTCTGGCCGAAACCACCATTCGCACCAGTACCGACCCGTATTTTCGGGAGCGTATGCCCTGGCGCATCGGCACTGTGACGCTGGACTGCGGACCGTCGTTCGTTGCGCATCTCCATGGTGACGCCGCGGAAGGATCGCGAGTCACAATGACCTTGCGCCTGGACAAAAGCGGCAACGCCGTCGCGATCGCCATGCCGGATAAGCCGACCTCGCATCAGGAGGACGACGTGCAACTGCGCGAACTGACCTGCGATCCGAAATTCCGCCGGGTGTTGATCACCGATGGCCGCAACGCCACCGGCCAGGCGATGGCCCTGGCGATGGCGGCGGCACACGCATCGATCGTCTTTGTTGGCATTGCCGACGCCTGGAAACCGTTTCCCGGCGAAACAGATTTGCGCGCCATCCCTTGTGTGGAGATCGTTCCGCTCGATATCACCGACACACGGTCGGTCGCTGACGTCGCTGGCGAGATCGCGCATCGTGTCGATATCCTTGTTAATACATCGGAACACCATCGAGCCGGAGGCATTATGAACCGGCATGGCCTGACGATTGCGCATGAGGAAATGGATATCCGGTATTTTGGACTGTTGCGATTGGCACAACACTTTGGGCCAACGATGCGGGCGCGCGGTGCGGACGGGGTCAATGCGGCGGCGGCGTTCGTTAATCTACTATCGGTGCATGCTTTGATGAACTGGCCGGAATACGGTGCGTTTTCGGCTGCCGAGGCTGCGTGTCTTTCAGCGTCCCAGGCGCTGCGAGCAGAACTGCGGGGTGGCGGCGTGAAAGTTCTGAATATGTTCGCGGGCCCGCTCGATACGGAATGGTTTCAGTCCGTGCCGCCGCCCAAGCTGTCGCCCGCTGCTTTGGCAAAAGCGACCGTGGATGCGCTGCGAATGGGCATCGAGGATTCCTATGTCGGCGACATCGCACAAGATATTCGTGCCCGCCTGGATGTGCAGCCGAAGGCGTTAGAACGGGAGTTGGGGGGATGAGCGCACTTAAGGCCCCGGGTGGCCGGGCCAAGCCCGGCCAGGACGGGGACAGCAAATCATGACATCCGCCCTTACGGCCTTCGCCGCCGCACTGGCCACGGGAACGATCCGCGTCATTGACCTGACGCACACCCTGACGCCCGAATTTCCGACCATCGTTATGCCGCCGGAACTCGGCCAATGCGCGCCGTTTCGGATGGAGGAGGTGTCTCGCTACGACGAACGCGGGCCAGCCTGGTATTGGAACAATTTTTCTATGGGCGAGCATACCGGCACCCATTTCGACGCCCCGATCCACTGGGTCACCGGCAAGGAACTGCCCGACAACGCGGTCGATACGATCCCGCCGGCGCATTTTCTGGCCCCCGCCTGCGTCATTGACTGTTCGGCGGAGTCAGCCGCTGATGCGGACTTCGTATTGACCGTTCCCTTTGTCGAGGCGTGGGAAGCCAAACACGGCCGCATTCCGCCGCAATCCTGGGTGCTGCTGCGCACTGACTGGCACAAGCGTCCGCCGAAGGCATACGTCAATCTGCTGGACGACGGCCCGCATTCACCCGGCCCTGCGCCGGCCGTGGTGAAATGGCTGGTTGAACAGCGGGACGTACACGGGTTTGGTACCGAAACAATCGGCACCGACGCCGGACAGGCCGCGCATTTCAACCCGCCTTATCCGGCGCATCATTACATGCATGGGCGCGGCCGGTACGGGCTGCAATGCCTGACGAACCTCGATCTGCTACCGCCAACCGGCGCGCTGATCCTCGCGGCACCACTGAAGATCCGGCAGGGTTCCGGCAGTCCGCTGCGGGTATTGGCACTTGTTGAGACAAAGCCGTGACCGTTGCCGTAGTCACCGGCGGTAGCACCGGCATCGGCGCGTCGATCTGTAGCCACATGCTCGACGCAGGCTACTACGTCATTTCGCTGTCTCGCCGGCAGCCCGCCGATTCCCGCTGTCAGCATGTGGAAGTGGATCTGCTCGACGCTGTCGCAACAACGCAGGCGGCACAGGACATCGCTCGACGCCATGCTATCACACATGTCGTTCACAACGCGGGTGCCATCAGGGCCGCCCTGCTGCCGGACGTAACCGGCAACGATCTGACCGCCCTGACGCAACTGCACCTGAACGCCGCACTGACGTTGACCCGGGCGGCGCTGCCATCCATGCGCGCCGCCGGCTTTGGCCGCATCGTGCTGATATCGTCGCGCGCCGCCCTCGGCCTGGCCACCCGCACTGCGTATTCGGCAACGAAAGCCGGCATGATCGGCATGGCCCGCACCTGGGCACTGGAACTCGCGCCTGACGGGATCACCGTCAACGTCATCGCCCCCGGGCCAATCCGCGAGACCGAAATGTTCCACGACGTGATCCCGGCGGACAGCGCGCGGGAAGAAGCCCTCGCCGCCGCCATTCCGGTCAAACGCCTCGGCGCGCCCGACGACGTTGCGCGCGCGGTCATGTTTTTCGCCAGCCCGGCCAGCAGCTTCATCACCGGCCAGACCTTGTTCGTCTGCGGCGGGTCCAGCATCGGATCAATAACAATATAGGGAAACGCCCAATGCGTATCTGGTATCAAAGCTACGTCGATTATGAAAATGGCGCCCAATACTGGGACATGCTGCGCGCCCACCTTTCCGACATTGTCGATCCCGGCACAATCATCGACGTCCATGGCATTACGCCGCATGATTCCTACGCCCACCCGATCGTGGAGTTCCGTTGCGCGCGCGAAGTCATCTGCAACGCCGTCAAAGCTGAACGGGAAGGCTACGACGCGTTCATCATCGGCCATTTCCAGGACGCCGGGCTTTACGAATGCCGCTCCGTCGTCGATATCCCCGTCGTCGCGCTGGGCGAGGCGTCGATGCTGCACGCGTGCCAACTCGGGCAACGGTCTGGGATCGTGACGATCAATCCGCGCTACATCTCCTGGTTCCATCACCAAATTCGCAAATACGGGCTGGAACACCGGGTGACCGGCGTCCACGCCATGACGTTCGAACCGGGCGAAATTCTCAAAGCCTACGAAAGTGACGATCTGGCCAGGGACGTGGAACGCAAATACGCCGAGCAGGCCAGGCCGCTGGTGGCACAAGGCGTCGATGTGCTGATCCCCGGCGGCGGCATTCCGATGCTGCTGTTCTCCCGCATTCGCGGCCATAACGTCGATGGCGCGCCGGTCATCAACGGCATCCCCATCGTGGTGAAAGCCGCCGAAACCGCGGTGAAATTGCGCCGGCTGTGCGGGCTGGGGGTCAGCCGCACCTCGGATTACGTCAAGGCGCCACCGCATGTGATAGAAGAATTCCTGACGAACCCGAAAGGGTTGTAGCCGCCGGTAAACCAGGAAGGAAACCAATCGTGCGACTTCTGACACGACGCAACGCCATCATCGCCGCGGCCGGTGCCGCGGCGATGGATGTCCGGCCCCTGCGGGCGGAAACCACCCGGCTGCGGGTTTCGTACGGCTACAGTATCGGCTACCTGCCGCTGATGGTCATGCGAGACCAGTCGCTACTGGAAAAGCACGCGGCGAAGCTGGGTCTCGGCACGCTGCAGGTCGAGTGGCAGGTTCTCGACGGCGGCAACAACATCAATGATGCGATGCTGTCCGGGGCGTTGGATATCGCCGGCATCGGCATCCCCGGCTACCTTGTGTTGCGGGATCGCACCCTTGGCAAACGGCAAGAGATGACGGGGATCAGCGCGCTGAACGGCGGCGCGCTCTGGCTGAATACGATCGATCCGCGCATTAAAACGCTAGCGGACTACACGCCGAAAGACAGGATCGCGGTGCCCGGCATCAAGACGTCGTACGCCGCGGTGGTGCTGGAAATGGCCGTGGCGAAGGCGTTCGGCATCGAAAACTACGCGAAACTGGACCCGATCACCGTCGGCATGCCGCACCCGGAGGCCTACGCCGCGATGATGTCGGGCGGGACGGAGATCAGGTCGCACATGGCCTCGCCGCCGTTTTCTTACCAGGAGCTGAAAAATCCGGCCGTGCATCGGGTTCTCAGCACCAGCGAAACGTATGGCGCGCTGACGATCCTGCTGAACATGACGCAACGACAGTTCGCCGACGCCAATCCAGGGATTATCAAGGCGTTCCTGGCCGCTCAGTTAGAGGCGACCACGTTCATCGCCGCCGACCCGGACGGAGCCGCCGAAGCCTACACCAAGGGCACCGGGTTGAAGACACCCAAGGCCGCGTTGATCGAGATGCTGGCAGACCCGGAAAACAGTTACAGTCCAGTGCCGAACGGCAGCCTGATCTATGCCAGCTTCATGGCGCAGACCGGGATCCTGAAGGCGAAACCGGCAGCCTGGACCGATCTTTTCCTGCCGGAGCTGCATGGCCAAGGCGGGAGCTGACGTCAGCGGCAACCGCTCACCGCAACGCCCGTAACCGCGCCGGCACTTCGGCGATCGCGTCCAAGCCGACATTGGCGAAGGCCAGCCGCAGGTGCCGGTCCTGGCCTGGTCCGAAGAACGGACCCACCAGCGACAACAGGCCGCATTCCGTGGCCAGCGCCTCGCCGGTCGCCATGGCGTCGCGCTCGCCTTCGGGGATGCGCAGATAGGCGAAGTAGGTACCGAGCGCGTCGATGCGCCAGTTTTGCAGTTGGCCGACGCCTTCGCGGAACAAACGGGCGCGTTCGGCGATAATGGCGCGGTTGTTGGCCTTCCAGCCGTGCAAATTGTCGATCGCCCAGGTCAGGCCGGGCAGCGGGCCGCGCGGCGGGCAGATCTGCATCGTATCCAGCACCTTGTTCAGCTCGGTGCGCACCGCCGGGCCGCACGCCATGGCGCCGACGCGGTGGCCTGCCACGCAATACGCTTTCGAGAACGAGTAAAGGTGGACGATGCCATCGCGCCAGTCCGGGTCCTGGAACAGCGTGTGCGGCGGCAGGGCGGAGTCCGGCAGAAAATCCCGATACGATTCGTCCACGATCAGCCACACCCCGCGTTCTTTGCACAAAGCGGCGAAGCGGGCGATCAGCGCGGGCGGATAAATGGCGCCGGTGGGATTGTTGGGGCTGATCAGGACCAGGGCGCGGGTGCGCGGGGTCATCAGGGCAGCGGCAACATCGGGGTCGGGGATGAAGCCGTCCTCGGGGCGGCAGGGCAGCGGCAGCGGCTCCAACCCCTGCATGGTCAAGGCCATGGCATTATTGAAATACCAGGGGACGGGCAGCATCACCTGGTCACCGGGCTCGCACAGAACCGTCATCGCCATGGTGAACGCCAGATTAGCGCCGGCGGTGATGGCCACGTCTCCGGCGCCAAGGTCGGACTGGTAAACCCGGTTGATATCGGCGGCCAGGGCGCTTCGCAGGGCCTCGTCGCCATCGATGGTGCCGTAGCGGGCCTGGATCGGATCACCGGCGCCCTCGGCCAACCTGGCCGCGAGTTCAGGGTGGGTCGGGTAGCCGGGCACCGCCTGGGTCAGGTCGATGATCGGGCCGGCGCGGCCGTCGTAACGGGCGGCCCAGCCCTTGGCGGTGGGGATCGGGGCGGCGACGGTCGCGCGAATGCGGGGGGAGAGCGGAAGGGACATGGCCGTAGTGTGCCGGGATATTGCAAGGTCGTGAAGACCCGATGCCGCCCCTGGATGCCGGCCGCCGTTTGGTCCAGCATACGCCGACGACCAACGGGAGAAGCAAACATGGCGCAACAACCCATTCGTTTCGAAGACGGCGGCGCCTACGAACGGGCGATGGGCGTTTGGAGCCAGATCGCCGGACAGATTTTTCTCGACTGGCTGGCACCCGCACAGGGCTTACGATGGGTCGATGTCGGCTGCGGCAACGGCGCTTTCACCGAACTGCTGATGCAGGGTTATGCGCCGATGGAGGCTCAGGGCGTCGATCCCTCCGACGGACAAATCGCTTACGCTCGGACGCGGGCGGCGGCGCAGGGCGCTTCGTTTCAACTGGGCGACGCAATGGCGCTGCCGTTCAATAGCGATCGGTTCGACGCCGCCACCATGGCATTGGTGATCTTCTTTGTGCCCGAACCGGCGCGAGGTGTTGCCGAGATGGCGCGGGTGGTGCGTCCGGGCGGAACAGTCGCGGCGTATGCGTGGGACATGGAAGGCGGCGGCTTTCCGTTCGCGCCGATCCAGGCCGAACTGCGCGCCATGGGCATCACGCCGACGCTGCCACCGAGCGCGGATGCGTCTCGGGTGGAGGTGATGCGGGAGCTATGGGCGGGCGCGGGACTGGAGGCGATTGAGACGCGCGCCATCTCGGTGCAGCGCAGCTTCACGGATTTCGAGGATTTCTGGAGTGCGAGTACCGGGCTTGGGATGAAACCCATGCTCGCGTCGTGGGCGCCCGCAGACGTCGAACAGCTCAAGGACCGGGTACGCGCCCGTTTGGGTGTGGAGGGCAACGGGCCTTTGGTCCGGCAGGCCCGCGCCAACGCGATCAAGGGGCGCGTGCCGGAGTAGGTGGGCGCATCAACCGGTCCGTGTTCGAGGCGAATGGGTACCGGCGAAAGAATATTTGGTCGCGATGCAGTCCGGGGCATGCGGGTTGTCGGCATTGAAGGCGCGGGCAACACCGAAAATGCACGGTTCCGGGATGAATTTCGTGCGGGACCGTGCTATGTTGGGTGCTGGATCATGGGAGGTCTCATGGACGGTGTTGTGATCGAACCCGGGGCGAAAATCAGCACCGCGGAGATGGGGCGTCGTCGACGCGCGTTGCGTCAGGCCGACGCAAGCAATCGTCTTGAGGGGCAATATCGCAGCGCGGCGAGTGAGCCGATTTTCGAAGCGTTCGTCCGCGGCGAGATCGAATACGAGGACATTCTGCCTCGCCTGAAAGCCATCCATCATCATCCCTGAGCTGATAGCAATATGAAATAGTTTTATCGCGGGTCAATGGCTTATACACGCTCCTTGGCCAATGGCCGCACCTCACGTGACCCGATCTCTAATCCGCGGAGACGGTTCGGTTGACCTCTGCAACAACACCGCCGTAAACCTCTGTCAGCGGCAGTTCGATACCAATCTCCGGCAGTTGCAGGATCGCATTGGGGCCGGCAACAATCTCCGACAACCAATCCTCTCCCCGCCGGGCAAAGACAATCGCCGCGACCCGGGTCTGTTGCAGAATAACATAACGCTGGATCGACGGCGTGGCCCGATAGTCCGCGTTCTTATCGATCAGGTCGGTGCTGGCGGTCCCGTCGCTCAGAACCTCAAACACCACCACCGGGTTATCTACAATTATCGCGGTCGGCGGCACCGGCTGGCACACCACGAAGGCGTCGGGGTAGCGTCCTTTTCCGTCCACAACGATTTTCACATTCGGGCCGTAGGGGCGGCAGGGCTTCGCTGCCAGCCGGTTATCCAGAGCCTTTTGCAGATTGAAGGTGATCCGGTCGTGCCCGGCCGTTCCCCCGGTCATGGCGACCGGTGCGAACCCATCGAATTCGTAGCGCAGCTCCTGCTGGTCCTCCCACGCGAGGAACTCAGCCAGCGTCATCGGCTTTTCCAGGGCAACGCTCATGTCAAGACCTCTAGCACGGCTGAAGCCGCCACTCCAGCTTCACTACCTCGACCACCGGGGCATTTGCATTTCAAATACTGGTTCGGCGACGGCACGTTATGAAGCGGCCGAAGGACGCATTTTTGAAAGCGGACCAACGCGCCGCCACCCAACCGGAACTGTCCGAGAATACAAATACCAGGAGAACCGCATTTGGCCGGCAAACCGCGACCCGACAACACCTTCGGTCTTATCTCGCTACGGATTGGTCATCCGAACCTCGGTGGATACGGCCCCGGTGCGCGCGGTGTCGGGGCGGCGTCTGGCCGATCTACCGGTCAAAGAATCAATGATATCAAGGATGTCAAATGATAATATTTGGGGCCGAGCGGTGCCCGGTCATCATTTGCCATCCTTGATATCGTTGACTCCTGATCACTTGATTGCTTGCTGATCGCGACACAACGTCCTGGTTAGAGCACGCCTCGAGGCAAGCGGGCCCGGGACACGATCCCCTGCGGGTTTGAACCCTCAGATGCGATAGCCCGGCCTCGGCCACTGCCTCACCATCAGAAAACCCCCATTAATAGGCTGCGAAACAGTCACGAGGACACCAGAACGCGCGGCTACACGGGCAGCCGCATCAGCCGGTCCGCATTGCCGTGGGCGATCTTCGCGCGATCCGCCGCCGAGACCGGCAGCGCATCCAGGAACGCCCTCGCCCGGGCGTTCGATGCGAACGGGTAATCGACCGAGAACAGGATGCGGTCCACGCCGAACGTCATCAGCGCCGCCATGAACGGGACCATCGTGAAGAATCCGCTGGTCGTCAGCCATACCTGATCCACCAGGGTTTGCCTGACGGATCGCGACAGGTGGGATTTCGCCTCGTTCGCGGTGGTTTCGTCGATGCGGTCCAGCATGAAGGGCAGCGCCTCGCCCATATGGCCGATGACGATCTTCAGGCGCGGGTGGCGGTCGAGGGCGCCGCTGAGGACCAGGCGCAGCGTGTGGATCGCGGTCTCGGCGTGCCAGCCCCAGGCAGCCTGGGTCATGATGAAGCCGAAATTGCCCGGCAGGTTGCTGTAGTAGGCGTCGCGGACGGGTTGCACCGGGATGCCGGGGTGAATGTAGATCGGCAGGTCCAGGGCTTCGGCGCGGGCCAGGATCGGCTCGAACGCCGGGTCGTCGAGGAAGCGGCCGTCGGTGGCGCCGTTCACCAGCACCCCGTGGAAGCCGAGGTCTTCGACGCAGCGTTGCAGTTCGTCAGCCGCGGCTTCGGGGGCGAGCATGGGAAGATGGGCGAAGCCTCGGTAGCGGTCGGGGTGGCGGGCGCAGGCTTCGGCCAGCGCGTCGTTGTAGGCGCGGGCCATGGCGATGCCAGGTTGCCCCGGCACAAGATCGGCGCCGGGGCCGGCCACCGAGAGCACCTGCACGGTGATCCCGCTGGCGTCCATGTCCGCAAGGCGCGCGTCACCAAGGTCGGCGAGTTCGTTGCGTTTGATGGTCTGGCCCCAGACAACGCCGGGGCCTGGAAAGCCACGGCGGGCGATGGCGTCGGGGGCGATGCCGGCAACGATGCGGGGGACGGTGAAGTGTTCTTCCAGGGCGACGATGCGCATTTTTGTTTGCTCCCGTTTTGATCGGGCGAGAGCGTGGCATGGCGCGGGCGGCTTGGCGATATCGGTGGCTCAGGGTCTCAGGGCATGCACGCAAATGTTGACATGAACTAACTTACATGTTAGTAAAAATGCATGGAGCACACGGCGCCACCCTTGACCCGGCCTGCCACGACCGATCCCACACAGGGCCGGGCCGGCCGCACCGTGCCAGAACGCCTGGCCGCCTTGCTGCATGTCGTCCGCGTCTTGCTTGGTCACGGCCGCCGCCTCGCCGAAACCGTCCCGCATCGCATCACCGATGTGGAATTCGCCATCGTGGCCGGGGTCTGCGGTACCTACACAATGCCGACCATCCTCGTCCGACTCCAGCGCGGCATCCTGCGCGCCATGGCGTTGGAGCGTTACTTGCTGGCACGCGCCGCAAAAGGCCGCGAAATCGGATTCGTCTACTATAAGGACCCGCGCGAGCGTCCGCCGGCCAAGCCGGCAGCGAAACCGCGTGAGGGGGAGCCGGCTTCCGAAGAGGCGGCCAGTGAAGTCCCGGGTGGCCGGGCCAAGCCGGGCGATGACGAAAGGGCGCCCAAGCGCCCCTCGTTCGATCCGGACGATCTCCGAATCCCGACACCGGAGGAACTCGACGCCGAGGTGCGCCGCCGGCCGTTCGGCCGCACCATTCTCTCGATCTGCATGGACCTCGCGGTCATCCCCGGTTTCTGCACCGGCACCTTCTGGAACCAGATATCTGACACGCTCATGAACTACGGCGGCAGTTTCACCACGCTGTTTAAAATGCGAGAGCACCGCGCGACATCGTTTCAGAAGGAACGGGACAAAAAACCGGATACCTGGGACTTTGCCTGGAGGCACCCGCCACTGGAGACAGTTCGCCAGGTGCTTGGGTACCTGATCGGCGAGGCGCCCATTGTGGATCCGCCCGGCCCGCTTCTGGCCACCGCTCCGCCCTGACTCCCATCTTCCCGGACATGCGTCGGACCCTCTGATTCCGGGGGCGCATTCGCGCGCGCGGTCAATGGTGAGCTTTCTTCCCGCCAGGCGGCCGAACCGAATCATCATCCGGATTGGACCGCCCGGGTCATGTTCAGAATGTTACGGCGTTTCGCCGTTCGCACGTTCACCCGACTGCCCCGGGTCATGGTCCGGACGGAGGGCCGTTCAAACTCCCTCGGAGTTTGTCATCCAATCCGTCGATATCGTCCTCAACGACATCCCAGATACGGCGTGTATTGGCGCGGAAATATTCGTGGACGATCCTGTCGCGGGTTCGGCGATCGCCCGCCATGGAATGTCCGGTTAGGCCGCTTTGAACGCTGGACTGATGTTCTTTGCGGCCCCTCCGATGACCGCAATCGAGTAGAGGACTGATCTCACGATCGCTGGCCGGGCCGAGAACGCGGCGAAGTCCATGGTTGCCGTGTCTGCGCGGATGTCGGCCACAGCCGAGAGGATATCCTGGATCCATTCGCGGTCACTGCGCGCCATCAGAAGATGGCCACGTGCTCACGCTCGAACGTCGCGCGTACCGTTGGGCGAAAGCTATCGATCTCCCCCAGATCGACCCGGCGGTGCAGGGTATCTTCCAGAAAAAGGCGGGTCTCTTCCATGCGGATCAAGGAGAAAGAGCGGCCGGGTTCGATTTCCACGGCGATGTCCACGTCACTGTCAGGGCGATCCTCGGCACGGACAACCGACCCGAACACCGACAAATGACGCACACCGCGGCGGCGGAGTTCGGGTTCTTGCTTCGCGAGTTGCAGGCGCACATCGTCGAGCGTGTTCGCGGTCATGGGATCCACCCTGGTTCGAACCGCGCTCATAATTAGGCGAGTCGGGCCGGAGGTGCCAGAGGGTCCTTTTTCCGCATCGACGAACCACGTCTATGGCGCGATCTCTGACAGCGGCACCTTATTCCGATGGGCGTTGACACCGGCGCTTCGCCGTCCCCCGTCATGCCGACGAAGGTCGGCATCCACGTCTTTCATCATTGAAAACAAAGACGTGGATGGTGCGCCTTCGCGCACCATGACGATGTGAGGACGATCCGCGTGTGTCAGAGTCAACGCGGACCAGTATTACGTCGCTGCGTCCAGCTTCAGGACCTCGCCCGCCAGATACAGGCTGCCGCAGATCAATACGCGAGCCGGTGAGGCATCGCGCGGAATGGCGCGTAACGCGTCGGCGACGCGGGGGCCGGGTCTGGCCAGACCGCCGGACGCGGCCACGATCGCCTCCACCGGCAGCGCCGAGTGCTGGTCCGGCTCCCGCACCGCCCACACGGTCGAGGCCACCGGCAGCAGCGGCCGCAAGAATTCGGCGGAATCCTTCGCCTGTTTCATGCCGACGATCAGATGGACCGGGCGGTCGCCCCAGCCCTTCACGTGTTGCGCCAGGACGACCCCGGCGCCGGGATTGTGACCGCCGTCCAGCCACAACTCCCAATCGGGGGGCAGCATCGTGGCCAGACGCCCATGCAGTTGTTGCAGGCGGGCTGGCCACTCGGCGCGCGCCAGACCGGATTCGTGGAATGGCAGCCCGGCGGCGCGCAGGGCGGTGATGGCGATTCCCGCGTTGTCCTGCTGGAACAGACCAGGCAGCGACGGCGCCGGCGCTTCGATGGTTGCCGACGCGTCGGCGTACCGAAAGCCTCCGGCCAACGGCTCGATATCCCAGTCCCGGCCGCGCAGCCGCACCGGCGTGCCGAGTGCCTCGGCGTGGTCCAGCAGAATGCGGCGGACGTCGTCGGGTTGCGCGCCGATCGCCACCGGCACACCGGGTTTCATGATGCCGGCTTTTTCCGCCGCGATGATCTCCACCGTCGGACCGAGCAACTCGCGGTGGTCGAGCGAGATGGAGGTGATGGCACAGGCAGCGGGGGCGCCGATGACGTTGGTGGCGTCGCCACGACCGCCCAATCCAACTTCCAGGACGCACAGATCGGCTGGGGTCGCTGCGAACAGATCAAACGCGGTGGCGGTGATGACCTCGAACACCGTGATCGGGGCGTTGTCGTTGATCCGCTCGATCCGCTCCATCGCGGCCAACAGTTGCTCGTCCGACACCAATGTCCCGGCGACGCGGATGCGTTCATTGAAGCGCACCAGATGCGGCGAGGTATAGACGTGAACGCGCAACCCGGCCGCCTCGGCCATCGCCCGGACGAAGGCGCAGGTGCTGCCTTTGCCGTTGGTGCCGGCGACGTGAATGATCGGCGGCAGTTTGCGTTCGGGCGATCCCAGCCGTTCCAACAGAACCCGCAGCCGATCCAAGCTGAGGTCGATCAGCCGCGGATGCAGCAGCGCGAGGCGGTCGGCGATCTGGTCGATCTGGTCGTTCACGCGGCCGCCTTCGGCTCCTGCTGCATCAGCAGGCCGATGACGCGGGCGAGGGTCGCTTGCATCTCGGTGCGCTTGACGACCATGTCGATGATGCCGTGTTCCAGCAAATATTCCGCCCGCTGGAAGCCTTCGGGGAGTTTCTCGCGCACGGTCTGCTCGATCACCCGGGCGCCGGCGAAGCCGATCATGGCGCCGGGTTCGGCGATCTGGATGTCGCCGAGCATGGCGAAGCTGGCGGTGACGCCGCCGGTGGTGGGGTCGGTGAGGACGACGATGAACGGCAGGCCGGCGTCTTTCACCATGCGCGTGGCGATGACGGTGCGCGGCATCTGCATCAGGCTGATGGCACCTTCCTGCATGCGGGCGCCGCCGGATGCGGTGAAGATGATCAGCGGGACGTGCTGGAGAACCGCCAAACGGGCCGCGGCGACGATGGCGTCACCAACGGCGGCGCCCATCGAGCCGCCGATGAAATTGAACTCCATGACCGCGACGACGGCTTTCTGGCCGCCGATGGTGCCGTGCGCGACGGTGATGGCGTCCTCGGTATGAGTCTTCTCGCGCGCCTCCTTCAGGCGGTCGGCATACCGCTTGGTGTCGCGGAAGCGCAGCGGATCGGCCACGGGTCGCGGGAGTTCGATCCGGGTGTAGGCGTTCTCGTCGAACGTCCAGTCCAGGCGCTCTGTCGAATCCGCCCGCATGTGGTGGCCGCAATGGCTGCACACCTTGCGGTTGGCGGTGAGGTCACGGTGAAACAGCATCTGTTGGCAGGACGGGCACTGCCGCCACAGGTTGTCCGGCACGGACGACAGGGCGAACAGGGTGCGGATTTTGGGGCGGACGTATTCGGTGAGCCAGTTCATGCGCGCGTGGATAGCGGGGGCCGGTTCGGGGGGCAAGCATGAGGCCCGGGGTCCGGTGTTTTTTTATGGTATTCAGGACGACAGAGAGGTCTCACGCCCTGTTCGTGGAGATCATGCACATCGGCGGCCGGCTGATGCCGGGGTTTCGGCGAAGTCGCGAACGCTGTTGCGATCGATTGTCCGCCCAGCGCCGTAGCCCGCGATCAGTCGCGCACGATCGGGCAGGTGTCGTCCTTCGCCCAGTCGCCGAAGCTGAGGTAATACACCCGCACGTGGTCGAACCCGGCACGCACGGCCGCCGCTGCCCCGAATGCCGCGCGTCCGCCGCCCTCGCAGTGGGTGACGATATGATCGCCTGGCTGGAATCCGGCGCGATCCAGCATGGCTCGGATCTCTGCCCCCGGCTTGACCCGGCCGTTGTCGAGCAGGTCGGTGTGGGAGAGATGCCGAGCGCCGGGCAGGTGGCCGCCGCGGGCGTTCTTGCGTTGGTCCTCACCGGTGTATTCCGCGCGGGTGCGGGTATCGAAGACGTGCGCCTCGCCGTTGAGCTGGGTTTTCAGCGTGGCGCGATCGACGAGGCCAACGGCTCCGGCGTGCGAATGCGCCTTGAAGCCGCTGCCCGGGCCGCCCCCTTGAGGCACTGAGGCGGCGGCCAGCGATGGCCAGCCGCCGTTCACGATGACCGCCTTCGCACCGAAGTATTGCAGAATGAACCAGACCCGAGCGGCGTTGGTCATGGCGCCGGTGTCATAGACAACCGCGGTTGCTGTGTCGTCGATGCCCAAATCGTTGAGGGTCTTTTCCCAGTAGGCGGTGTTCTCGAAGCCGCTGCCGGCAAGTTTCGCGGCGGTGTCCCAGTCGTTGGACGGCGCGCGGATCGCGTTCGGCGCATGACCGGCGGCGAAGGCGGCGGCGTCGCGCGCATCGAGATACCGCACCGGCCCGAGGGCGGCGATCGCGTCAACGTCAACGAATGGGTCGCTTGGCATGGGTGCGTTCCTGGCAGGTCTGGAGTTCCCGAGGTCGCAGTATTGCAGGGTTCCTGGCGGATGTGCAGGCCCCGGCCATAGGCCGCGCGCATGGCGGCACATTGTTTCTGAGGAAAACTGAATATCCGGCCATGCAGGCCGATCAGCGCGCATCGCGCGCTCCCCCGACACGGCATGACAGTTCGTTATCGGATCGGTTGGGTTTGCACGGACGACGCCTATATAGAGCCAGCAGCGTGATTTTAGGTCTGTGTGATAGGAATGAAATTGATCCGCCGGATCGGTTCTCGCCGGGGCGTCCTGTGGTCCAGACGCATGGCCACGCTGCTGAACACCGTTGTCGTAGCCATCATTTGCGCGACCACGGGTCTCGCGATCTGGTTCAACCACCGGTCGGCGCTCGATCAGCATCAGCGCGGCATGCACAGCATGGGCGTGGTTCTGGCGGAACAAACCGCGCGCTATGTGCAGGTGATCGATCTGATCGTGCAAGAAGTTCAAAGCCGCGCCAATGCCATGAAGGTCGAGGATAAGGCAGACTTCGAGCGCCGGCTGGGAGGCTCGGAGTTCCAGGCCTATCTCGCTGAACGTGTCCGGAATGTGCCGCAGGCGAGCGCCATCCTTGTTATCGGGACTGATGGCGCAACCACGAATTCGTCACGCGACGGGCCTGTCGCCGCGATCAACTCGGCGGATCGCGATTATTTCACCTACTTGAAGACTCACGACTCCGGCCTGTTCATCGGATCGCCATCGATCGGCCGGGTGACCGGTAAATTGACACTATCCTTTGCCCGGCGGATCAGCGGATCGGACGGCGGTTTCCTGGGACTGGTCCTGGGGGTGGTGGACGTCGGGTATCTCAGTGATTTCTATCATTCCGCCAGTGAGCATCTTGGCGAGGCGGTCGTCTTACTGCGCCGTGACGGCACGATGCTGTTGCGCTACCCGAATCCGGAGACAGCCCGTGGCGTGAAGCTACCGCCGGCGTCGCCGTGGTACGAGCAAGTCGCGCGGGGCGGCGGCGGTTATTTCACGCCCGGCGTCCTCGACGGCGCTGCCGGTCTCGTCTCCGTCCATCCGCTGCGCGATTATCCGCTGGTCGTGGACGTCTGGTTGGAACAGGCGGTGGTCTTCGCGGAATGGCGCGTGCAAACCGCATATATGATCGGCTTTGCGCTGGCCGCCACGCTGGCCTGCACCGGTCTGTTCATCGTGTTGGCGCGAGAGTTCCGGCAACAGGTCGCGCAGAACGCGAAGCTGGAAGACGCAGCCCATCGGCTGAGCGAAGGCCAACAGATGCTGCGCGCCTATGCGGAGATGTCAGCGGATTGGTTTTGGGAGCAGGATGAGACCTTCCGTTTCATAGCAGACCCGGCCATTCCGCAAATGATCACTCGCAAGATCGCCGGCAAGACTCGCCGGGAACTGGCCGATCCGGGGATGTGCGAAGAACGATGGACCCCGCATGAGGCTGACCTGGCAGCCAGAAAACCGTTCCGCGATTTTCGTTGGGACAGAATAGGATCCGACGGCGAGCGCCGGTTCGTCAGCACGAGTGGCGATCCGGTCTTCGACCGTAATGGGATCTTTATTGGCTATCGCGGAACCGGCCGCGAGATCACCGCGGAAGTTCTGGCGAATGCGCGACTGGCTCGGGCCAATCGCGAGTTGGAGCTTGGCAGTCAGCAAATCACCGCCGTGTTGAGTAACATAACCCATGGCGTCTGTCTGTTCGATGGCGACCATCGGCTGGCGGTGTGGAACCAGCGGTATACGGAGATCTATAATCTGCCGCCCGAGGCAGCACGGGTCGGCTGTTCGCTTCAGGACACGTTTCGGTACCGGAGTTTGGCGGGAACCGCGTCTGATATGTCGCCGGCGGACCACCAGGCCTGGCTTGCCAGACTCACCGCGGCTACCGTGCCATCGAGCCGGGTCGTGACGCTCACGAACGGTCGGGTCGTCATGATTCACCATCAACCGCTGGCGGGCGGCGGCTTCGTCGCGACCCATGAGGACATCACCGAACGCCAGAAGGCGGAAGCCCGCATCGCCTTCATGGCCCAACACGATGCTCTGACCCGCTTGGCCAATCGTGCCTTGTTCAACGACAGGCTTGAACAAGCCATCGCGCTGCTCGGGCGCGGGACCCAATTCGCTTTGCTGTGCCTGGATCTGGACCATTTCAAGACGGTCAACGACACGCTGGGCCACCCGGTCGGCGATGGCTTGCTGCAGGGCGTGGCGGACCGGTTGCGCGCCTGCGTGCGTGAGGGCGACACCGTGGCGCGTCTGGGTGGCGACGAGTTTGCCATCATCCAAACAGGTGTTGCAGACATTGATGATGCACAGATTCTGGGCACCCGGATCGTCGATGCCTTTCGCGCGCCGTTTGACGTCATGGGGCATCAAATCCCGGCCGGGATCAGCGTCGGAGCAACGGTCGCGCCGGGCGACGGCGCGTCCGCCGAGAAATTGCTCAGAAACGCAGATATCGCGCTCTATTCGGCGAAGACCGACGGCCGCGGCACGATTCGGTTTTTCGAGCCGGAGATGGACGCCCGCATCATCAAACGTCGCACCATGGAACGCGACCTCCAGGATGCCATCGTGCGCGACGAGTTCGAAATCTACTACCAGCCGCTGATCAATCTGGCAGCCGGGACAATCACCGGGTTTGAGGCGTTGCTGCGCTGGCATCATCCGACCCGCGGAATGGTCCCGCCGGACGAATTCATACCCGTCGCCGAAGAAACGGGTTTAATCGTCGAGATCGGCGCCGGAGTGCTGCGCAAGGCCTGCTTCGAGGCGGAGAATTGGCCGGCGGACATCAAAGTTGCGGTCAATCTGTCACCGGTGCAGTTCAGAAAACCGAATCTGACCGCCACTGTCGAGCAGGCGCTGACGGCCTCGGGCCTGCGTCCGGAGCGGCTGGAACTGGAGATCACGGAATCGGTGTTGCTACATGACTCCGCCGGCACTCTGACGGCCCTGCATCAGTTTCGCGCCATGGGTGTGGCGATCGCGCTGGATGATTTCGGCACCGGATACTCGTCCCTGAGCTATCTGCGCAGCTTTCCGTTCGACAAGATCAAAATCGACAAGTCCTTTGTGCGTGACCTGATGACGAACAAAGAATCCATGTCGATCGTTCGCGCCGTCACCGGACTGGGTCAAAGCCTGAACATCAAAATATTGGCGGAGGGCGTCGAAACCCCGGAGCAACTGGAAGCATTGAAACAAGAAGGATGCACCGAGGCGCAAGGTTATCTGTTCAGCCGCCCGATGCCGGCCAGCGAGGTGCCTGTGCTGATCGAACGCCTGCGGTGTATCGATCAGTTCATTCACTTCAAGACGGCCAGTCTTTAAGCAACCCGCAAGGTTACCGCCGTACCGCCGCCGCCAATCCACGAACCTGATCCAGCACCTTCTCCACCGCTCCCGGCAACGCTTTGCCGTCAGCATCGAGATTAGCCGACAGCGTATCGATCAGTGCCGAAGCCACCACCGCCGCATCGGCGATGCGCGATGCCGCGCCGGCTTGCTCAGGCGTGCGGACCCCAAACCCGATGGCGATCGGCAAATCCGTCGCTTTGCGCAGACGCGGAATCGCTGCTTCCAGGTCGGAGGCCGAGGCGCTGCGGGTGCCGGTGATACCGGTGATGCTGACATAATAGACGAAGCCGGAGCTGCCGTTCAGGACATGCGGCAGGCGCTCGTCGTCGGTGGTGGGGGCGATCAGGCGAATAAAGTCCAGGCCGTTGGCGTTGCTGAACGGCAGCAGCAGGTCGGCTTCCTCGGTGGGCAGGTCCACGATAATCAGGCCGTCTACGCCCGCCTTGGCCGCATCGACGCAAAAACGTTCGGGACCGTAGGACAGGATCGGGTTCAGATAGCCCATCAGCACGACCGGCGTCGCATCATCGTCCACCCGGAAATCACGGACCATCGTCAGCACATCCGCGACTTTCACCCCGGCGGTGAGGCCGCGTTTCGCGGCCGCCTGGATGATCGGGCCGTCGGCCATCGGGTCGGTGAACGGCATGCCGATCTCGATCAGGTCGGCACCGGCGGCGGGCATGCCGCGCAGCAGGGCCATCGAGGAGGCGTGATCGGGGTCCCAGGCTTCCAGGAACGGAATCAACGCGCCCCGACCCTGGCGTTTCAGCTCGGCAAACCGAGCGGCGATGCGGCTCACAGCTTAACCCCCAGGTGTTCGGCAACCGCGAAGATATCTTTGTCGCCTCGGCCACACAGGTTCATCAGGATGATCTCGTCGGGCTTCATTGTCGGCGCCAGCTTGGTCACGTAGGCCAGCGCATGCGCCGGCTCCAACGCCGGGATAATGCCCTCGGTGCGGGTGCAGAGCTGGAACGCGTCCAACGCCTCGCGATCCGTGGCGGACACGTATTCGACGCGACCGATGTCGTGCAGCCACGAATGTTCGGGGCCGATGCCGGGGTAATCCAAACCGGCCGAGATGCTGTGCGCTTCGATAATCTGGCCGTCGTCGTCTTGAAGCAGATAGGTGCGGTTGCCGTGCAGCACGCCGGGGCGGCCGCCGGTCAGGCTGGCGGCGTGTTCGCCGGTCTCGATCCCATGGCCGCCGGCTTCCACGCCGATCAGGCGGACCGAGGCGTCATCGAGGAACGGGTGGAACAGGCCCATGGCGTTGGATCCGCCACCGATGCAGGCGACGGCGGCGTCGGGCAGACGGCCCTCGGCCTGCTGCATCTGGATTTTGGCTTCCTCGCCGATCACCGACTGGAAATCGCGCACCATCTGAGGATACGGGTGCGGGCCGGCGACGGTGCCGATGAGATAGTAGGTGTCGGTGACGTTGGCGACCCAGTCGCGCATCGCCTCGTTCATCGCGTCCTTCAGCGTGCCGGCGCCGGAGGTGACGGGTTTCACCTCGGCACCGAGCAGTTTCATGCGGAAAACGTTGGGGGATTGGCGTTCGACGTCGGTGGCGCCCATGTAGATGGTGCAGGGCAGGCCGAACAACGCGCACATGGTGGCGGTGGCGACACCATGCTGGCCGGCGCCGGTCTCGGCGATGATGCGGGTCTTGCCCATGCGCCGGGCGAGCAAGATCTGGCCCATGCAGTTGTTGGCTTTGTGCGATCCCGTGTGGTTCAGCTCATCGCGTTTGAAATAAACCTTGGCGCCGCCGAGGTGTTTCGTCAGGCGCTCCGCGAACCACAGCGGGCTGGGGCGGCCGACGTAATGCGTCAGGTGGTGCTTGAGGTCGGCGTCGAACGCCGGATCGGCCTTGGCCTCGTTGTATGCCTGCTCCACAGCCAGGACGAGCGGCATCAGCGTTTCCGCGACGAAGCGGCCGCCGTATTCGCCGAAGCGGCCACGGTCGTTGGGGCCATCCCTTAGCGTGTTGGTGCGCAGGCTGTTGGTCCCCTGGGGTGCGATGGTCAAAGCTGGCTCTCCTTGCGGAGAGCGGTTCTAGACATTGGCCACGTTTGGTCAAGGCGGACGGCCGGGAGGTGGGCGGGCTGGCCTGCGATTTGCCCACCTAATCCGCTTGGCCCTGGGGTTTAGGGTACGCTCTCAGCGGCGTCTCAAAAGCCACACCATGAGAACTTATCCCACATCATGAGACATCGCTCTAGGCCTTATCCTGCCGGTCAGCATTTGTGTTGCCCACGGCCGCCGGTCCAATGGGTGCGGCCTGGTTGGTCGGGTGATCTTTGATGGATAGAAGAGCGAGGGTGCTCTGTCCTGAACGATCTGGGGCGGCGGATCGCGGGACCATACTTGGTATCGGTGGGGCATCACTGCTGCGATGACCGTACCGCCCCGCATCTCGGCCCATAGACTGTGCGGTGTCATCCTGCCGGCGGATCGGAGCGAATGCCGGCCTGCCGAAGGCGGCGGGCAGCATAGTGGTGCCCGGTTGCGCCGCCCCGGACCGCGACGCAGTCTGGTCGGGCTGCATGGAGAACGAGGGATCGGCAATATCCTCATAAACGGTTTCAAGCACCCCGGTCAGGTTCGGCGTGAGTCCGTCACCCAATATGCCGCCGGCCAGGCCGGCATCGTCGCCAATCACCACGGGAATGGCGACGAGATCAAAGATGCCCGCTTCCGCCAATGCCGCGGTTGGATCCTCATCCCCGCACACAAGCACGGCCGCGATTGAGACCCGATCGAAGTCAGGAAGGCGGTCCAACGGATTGTCGCGCACGGGTCGATCCCATAAGTTCCTTATATGTTCCTATCGAAAACGAAGAGAATTTGCAAGAAAAATATCTTCAGGAACCAGGACCCCCGCCGTTCGGCTACGAATGCACGGGTATGTCACAACGGTCGTCCGCCACGCTGGAATCCGGAAAAGCGAGGCTAACGGAACCCGAAGCCGCCGGCTGATTCCTGACCGATGGTCGTGCGCGGGACCGTATCCCAATGGGCCGGGCCATTAAAGCGCGCGGGTCTCATCCGGCACCGGATCGCCGTGCGCGATCAAATCCGCGACCACACGACACGTCAGGACGGCAACCCGCGATCGGGCCTCACCCTCGGTCGCGCCATAGGCAAGTGTGCCGGGAAGAGCCGAAACCTCGGCGATCCAGCGTCCCAGGGGGAAACGTCGTGCAGTTGCTACCCCGCATTCCCCCCAGCCTTCCCAGCCGCGAACCGCACCGCCTCCTCCGCCGCCCGCACCAGCGCCCGCGCCTTCTGCCGTGTCTCCTCGTATTCCGCCTCAGCAACAGAGTCCGCTACCACGCCAGCCCCGGCCTGGACGTACATCACCCCGTCCTTCACCAAAGCCGTGCGCAGCCCGATGCACGTATCCATCGCCCCGTTCGCGGCGAAATACCCGATGCAGCCGGCATAAATATTCCGCCGGTCCGGCTCGATCTCCTCGATAATCTCCATCGCCCGCACCTTCGGCGCGCCAGACAGCGTCCCCGCCGGGAACCCGCCAACCAGGGCGTCCAGCGCGTCCAGCCCGTCGCGCAATCGTCCCTCAACGTTCGACGAGATATGCATCACATGGCTGAAACGTTCGACGATGAAGCTTTCCGTCACCTTCACCGACCCGATCGCCGATACCCGGCCGACATCGTTGCGGCCCAAATCCAGCAGCATCAGATGCTCCGCCCGTTCCTTCGGATCGGCCAGCAATTCGGCCTCCAGCGCCTGATCTTCCTCATGCGTCGCGCCGCGCTTCCGCGTCCCCGCCAACGGCCGCACCGTCACCACGCCATCGCGCAGCCGCACCAGAACCTCCGGTGACGACCCCACAATCGAGAATCCGCCAAAATCCAGGAAGAACAGGAACGGCGCCGGATTGATCCGCCGCAGTGCCCGATACAGCGACAACGGCGGCAACGCGAACGGCACCGAGAACCGTTGCGAGATCACGATCTGAAACGCATCCCCCGCCGCGATATATTCCTTACACCGCGCCACACCCGCGATGAACTCCTCCTTCGAGAAATTCGACCCCGGTTCGGGAGGCTCCGGCAGCATCACCGGCGGCGGCTGATGCGGCAATGGCCGCTCCAACGCCGCCTCCGCCGCGTCCAGCCGAACCAATGCCCGCTGCCACGCGGTTTCCGCCGATACGTCGCCAGCCGGATACGCCGGCGTCACCAACGTCAGCTCGTCGTTCACGTTATCAAAGATCGCGAACAGGGTGGGCCGCATCATGATGCCCTCGGGCACGCCGATGACGTCGCGGTTCTTGACCGGCAGACTCTCCATCTGCCGCACCATGTCGTAGCCCAGATACCCGACCAGCCCGCCGGCCATCGGCGGCAAATGCGCCGGCACGTCCAACTGCGTTTCCGCGATCAACCGGCGCAGACTGTCCAGCGGAGGCAACGCCTCCCGCACAAACGCATGCGGCGCCGACAACGCGTGCCGGTTCACCGACGCAACCCCATCCTGGCAGCGCCAGATCAGGTCCGGCTGCATACCGATCACGGAATACCGCCCGCGCGCCGCGCCGCCCTCCACGCTCTCCAACAGAAACGAATTCGGCTGACCGTGCGCCAGCTTCAGGAACGCGGCGACCGGAGTCTCCAGATCCGCCACGGTCTTGCGCCACACCAGGCTACCGCGTCCCTGGTCATAGGCCAGACGGAAAGCGGCGAAGCCCTGGGCAAAAGACACGTTCATCATCTCTCTCTTATCGCGGTTGAACGACGCTATCGACGTTCGCCTGATTGATTTGCGGTTTGGCCCGCGCCCGCACGGCATCGACGAACACCGTTGCCATATCGTTGCTCAAAGACCGGGCAATGGCCTCGCGCGCCTGATCGTATCCGGCTTTATCCAGCGCCGGATCGGGCGTCACGATTTCGGTCAACTGGCCGACGACGAAGCCGTCCGGCGTTTCGACCATCGTCGTTTCGCCCTTCTTCATCCCGAACAGCACGTGCTGTAATTCCTGCGGAATGCCGGCATCGGGTGCGTTGCGCGTCACCAACGGACTCAGCCGCGGCGTCACGCCGGCAAGCCGAGCGGCGCCGGAGAACGTGGCACCGCCCTGAACCTCCGTCATCAACGCCGTTGCCGCGTGGTCCGCTTCGCGGCGGCGCTGATCAGCCGCCCAATCCTCGGCAACCCGCGCCTTCACCTCATCGTAAGGCTTCTGACCCGGCGGAATGATGCTTTCCACGGTCAGCGCATAATACGCGGACCCGCCGGTGGACGGTGTCGGCACTTCGGTCAACTGCGCCGGATCGCCCGGTCGCGCCTGGAAGGCGGCGGCAATGATAGCGGCTTTTAGTTCTGCCGGGCCAGGGATGGGCGCTGGTTCCCCGGCCTGCGTGTTACCCTTCGCATCCAGCGTCCCGGCAACCCCGGCAACGCCCAGTTCGCTCGGCAGATCGTCCAGGCTGGTGCCGTTACCCAGCAACTGGTCCAGCTTATTGGCACGCTCATACATAACGTCGGCAGCCTTGCTGGCGAGAATCCGGCTGCGCAGGGCATCCTTCGCCTGATCGAAGCTGGTCACCGAACCGGCGGCGATCTTGGTGACCTTCACCACGAACCAGCCCAACTGTCCCTGCACCGGGGCCGAAACGGCATCGGCCGGGGCGGAGAACACCGCCTTCGCCAGATCGGGATCGGGAAACTGCACTTCCAGCGCGTCGTCCTGGGTGATCGCGGCGGCACCGTCCGCCTGCGCCGCGGCCTGCATCGCGGTCCAATCCGCGCCGGCGGTCCACTTCGCCGCCAACGACACGGCCTTGGCCTCATCCTGCGCCGAGATCACCTGCGCCGACCGCTTTTCCGGGGTCACGTAGTCCGACTTATGCTCGTTGTAGGCGGTGTGCAGTTCCTCGTCAGTGACGGAGATTTCCGAGGCCAGGGACTGCGGCGACAACTCGATCGCCTTGATGCGGCGATATTCCGGCGTGGTGTAGCTGTCCGGGTGGTTGCCGTACCAGCGGTTCAACACGTCCTCTTCAGGGGCGGCCGGGTCGGGTTCGGCGGACAGCGGGAACACCGCCATGTCAGCGGAGCGCTTTTCGTATTCCGAGGCATACAGCGGCTTGACCTCGGCATCCGGCGCCACCACCGAGCCGGTGATGGTGGAAATCAACTGCCGCTGCGCGACGTCGGCGCGAAGCTGCGCCATGAAGCGGGCCTCGGTGAAGCCATTCTGCTGCAGGACGGACGCGAACACGGCGCGGTCGAACTGGCCATCGCGGCCCTTGAACGCCGGCATTGCCCGCACGGCAGCGGCCAGTGCGTCGTCGGGGGTGACGACGTGAAGGTCTTCCAATTCCTTGCCGATGGCCGCCTGGGCGATCAGACGCTCCAGGGTTTGCTGGCCGACCCGCCGGCGCAGATCGGGCGTGGCCTCCTGCCCGGCCGGCAGATCGCGGGTCTCCAGCGCCATGGCGCGTTGGTATTCAGCCTGGAACGCCGGGATCTCGATGGTTTGGCTGCCGACCTTGGCAACCCAGGTTGGCGGCCCCATCAGGCGAAAGATGTCGCCGCTGATCCCCCATCCCACGAAGGAGACGGCCATGATCACGAAGAACCCCTTGGCAATCCAAGAATCGGCGTAGCGGCGGAATTGGGAGATCATGAGGCGCAACAGACCCGGAAATAGGAAACGGCGTGCAGCCTATACGGCGCCGGGAGGAACAAGGCCAGCGGTCGTGTGCGCGGACCGAAGTCGCAGGCATTGCGGTCCCCGCTATCGCGGGCCGAACCGTCTAGAATCTTAACCCGGCCGACACATCTGTCGCGGCAAAAGTGTTGCGGTGTCGTGACATCGATTCGGCGAGGGGCGGCAATCCCGGCCCCTCGCTTATCGGACTACCTGAACCATACAGCGAGCATCAACGCGGCAACGCCGGCGACGGTCGACGTGACTCTCCATCCTTTGGTCGGGGGTTCGGGAGAATACCAATACCTCTCGTACCAGTCATGGTCGGGTTGGAACGGATTCATCTTTGCTCTCCTTCGATGGGGAGACCAAGACCTATCCGGAGTCCAAACCGTTGACTGTGAAGCGTTTCACACCATCCAGAAAAGACGGTGTGCCCTTCTGGATGGTTGCGGCGCGCCTATCCGTAAACGAACGTCCCGTCGTCCAGATCGATTGCCGGAAACTCGTCTTTCTCCGCCCAGTAATCCTGGGTGTGCTGCCAATGAGGCTTATCCCCACGCTTCGGCAGCAGATGCATTCCGCGCATGATGTATCCAGGATTGAAGTTCTCCGGATCGATCCAAGGCAGCAACGGCATATCCTTGTCCTGCGGCCGCAGCGCCGGCATCACGCGGTGCGCGCCTTTTTCATCCATGTGCTTCAACAGCCGGCACACGAAATCCGCCACCAAATCGGACCGCAACGTCCAACTCGCCCGGAAATACCCGAACACCCAGGCCATGTTCGGCACGCCGGTAAACATCATGCCGCGGAACGTCACCGTGTCGGCGAACACCAGCGGTTCGTCGTCGATAGTGAAAGCGATGTCGCCCAACACATTCAGATGGAAGCCGGTCGCCGTCACGATGATATCCGCGTCCAGCGCCTTGCCCGATTTCAACTGGATGCCGGTTTCGGTGAACCGCTCAATTTCGTCCGTAACCACCGAGGCTTTGCCGGACGCGATTCCCTTGAACAGATCAGCATCCGGCACAAACGCGATGCGTTGCCGCCACGGCCGGTAACTCGGCGTGAAATGCGTTTCCACGTCGTAATCCGGACCCAGTTCGGCCCGCACCGCACCGAGCAACTCCTGCTTGACCTTTTCGGGTTCGTTGAACGACCGGCGGGTGAATACATCCTGTTCGAACAGAATTTTCTTCCGAACGATCTCGTGAATCCACTCCTCCTGGATTTGCAACGCCCGCAATTCCTCAGCCAGCGCGATCGCATTGCGTCCGGTGCGGAAATACGTCGGCGAGCGCTGCAACATCGTCACATGCTCGACGTCCGCCGCGATGGCCGGCACCAGCGTGGCGGCGGTGGCGCCCGAACCGATGACCACGACCTTCTTGCCCTTGTAGTCCAGGTCTTCCGGCCACGTCTGGGGGTGAACGATCGTGCCCTTGAAGCTGTCCATTCCGTCCCATTGCGGCGTGTAGCCGACCGAGTGGCGATAGTATCCCTGGCACATCCACAGGAAGTTCGCGGTGAACCACACCGATTCCCCGGTGTCGGTGCGGGTTGCCTCGATCGTCCACAGATTCGTCTGGCTGGACCAACGCGCCGCCGAGATCTTGTGGTGATAGCGGATGTGGGGCGCCAGTCCATTCTCCTCGATCACCTCGCCCATGTAGGACCGGATTTCGGCGGCGGTGGCGATTGGGGCACTGGTCCATGGCTTGAAGCGATAGCCGAACGTGTGCAGGTCGCTATCCGACCGGATGCCCGGGTAGCGATGGGTCCACCAGGTGCCGCCGAAACTGTCCTGCGCTTCCAGCACCACGAAGCTCTTGTCGGGACACTGTTGGGTCAGGTGGTATGCGCCGCCGACCCCCGAAATCCCCGCTCCGACGATCAAGACGTCGAAATGTTCGGTGGTCTGCGCGGATCGGGTGAGGGTGGCTGTCTCGCTCATGGGGTTGGACCTTCTTGGTTTTGTCGGGACGAAGGCACTGGCTGGCGATGCCCGCCCGCCAGCGCCGCATTTTACAGCTAACCCGCCGCGACCAACTCCGCGATCGCGGTGCCGACGTCCACGGTCCCGGCCTGACCACCCATGTCTCGCGTCTTCGGGCCACTGTCGCGCAGCAGGGTTTCGATCGCATCGACGATCGCCTTGCCGGCCTCGGCTTCACCCAGATGCTCCAGCATCAGAGCGGCCGACCAGATCTGGCCGATCGGGTTGCAGATGAACTTGCCGGCGATATCTGGCGCCGATCCATGCACCGGTTCAAACATCGACGGAAACACCCGCTCCGGATTGATGTTGGCACTGGCGGCGATGCCGATGGACCCGGCAACAGCCGGTCCCAGATCGGACAGGATGTCCCCGAACAGGTTGGAGCCGACAACCACGTCGAACCAATCCGGATGCTGCACGAAATGGGCGCACAGGATATCGATGTGGTACTGATCGGTGCGGATTTCAGGATACTGCAAGGCCATCTCGGCAAAGCGCTCGTCCCAGTAGGGCATCGTGTGGATGATGCCATTGGACTTGGTGGCCGACGTCACGTGCTTTTTCGGCCGGGTCATCGCCAGCTCGAACGCATATTTCAGGATCCTGTCGACTCCCTGGCGCGTGAAAACGCTCTGTTGCGAAACGAATTCACGGTCGGTGCCCGGGAACATGCGCCCGCCAACAGATGAGTATTCCCCCTCGGTGTTTTCGCGGACCACGAAGAAGTCGATGTCGGCCTCTGTACGGCCGGCCAATGGGGTCCGCACGCCGGGCAGCAGTTTGCAGGGGCGAACACTGGCATACTGGTCAAAGCCGCGGCGGATCGGAATGAGCAGCCCCCACAGCGAAACATGATCAGGAACGCCCGGCCAGCCAACCGCACCCAGCAGGATCGAGTCGGACTTCGCGAGTTGGTCGAGGCCGTCGTCCGGCATCATTTTGCCGGTGGCCTTGTAGGTCTCGCACGACCAATCGTAGTGGGTCAGGTTCAGGTCGAAGCCGAAGCGGCGCGCGGCCGCGTCCATGACCTTCAGCGATTCGGGCACGGTTTCCTTGCCGATCCCGTCGCCGGGGAGAACCGCGATGTTGTGGGTGCGCGTCATCAGTCTGTTTCCTCGGGTAAGCGTTGGCAACAGGGATAGCGGACCTGCTAAATTCCGACAACTCACCCTGGCAATTTACGCGGCGGCCGAGGTCCAGACCCCATCGTTGCGCAGGCACAGGTCGGCCGGTTCGTGCTGCAGGTCGTCGATTTCCTGAAGCAGCGTGATCACCCTGACCGCCGTGTCATGGCCTCCCGCCTTCAGCGCATAGAACATCCGCAAAGCACTGTCGGCCGCACCGGGCAGGTCTTTCGCGGGTTCAGCTTCCCAGCGGGCAACGGAGCCGCGCTGTTGCCGTAGCACGCGGGCAAGTCCTTCTTGCGAAAGCCGCAACATGCTGCGAAGGAACCGTGCGTCCTGGCCTTGCAATGGCGTGTGCCGGTCAAGGATAGCCAGTGCGATGCGCTCGTGCAGTTTCCGGGCGTCCTTGATCGACACGCCTTCGCCATGGCGCGTGTCATGGACCGTGTAGCCGTTCTGCAGATACACGTAGTCCAGGCCGCAATCCGTATAATGATAACCGTCGGTCATTGTTTCCAGTCCATCCATTCCACAGTCTTCACGAACAGCGTGTCATCGTCCGTGGCGATGAGTGTCACGATGCCGGCGTCCCTGGTGCCGGGCATGCGTTTGATAACAATCACCTTCCAGGCCCTGTTGTCCTCCCGGACAGGCGGGTGAGGCACTGAACCGGTTTCGAGGATCGCGAACAGGTCTTCGGTGATGAAGTCGATGCCTCCAAAACGTTGGCGGCTGCGTTTCAGCGCATGCCGGCTGACAATAACATTATCTGTATTCCGGACCCTTTCGCGGATGATGCGTTCGGCTTCATCGCAGCGCAGATTGTCCCATCGAACCGGACGCCGGAACGGGATCGGATCACCCACGATCGCGCTCCTCCGCCTCAACGTGTACCAATATGATACATAACTTCGAGCGTGGCAACATAATTCTCAGCCTCCTGCGATGACACGCAGACTTTAACCAGCCAATAGTTGCCAAAAGGTTAACGCGTGGCCCCTATGGGATTATTCCCCCGAGCGGGCTATTGCTGTGGCCAGACCCAGCGAGAACCGGCATGCACATCGCGACCTCCCCCGCTTTCAAGGAAAACGCCCACGCGGCGCTGGCCAACGCTGGCCTGCAAAAAGCGCTCGCCCGCAGCGGCCCCAGCTTCATCGCTCGGCGAGCTTCGGCCGTCGCCAACCTGCCAGAGTTCGAGCAACTCCGTGACACGGCCCGCGACATCAAAAACCACGCCCTGGCGAACCTGGATTTTTATCTGGAAGCCTACGAGGCAAAGGTTCTGGAAACCGGCGGCAAAGTGCATTGGTGCGCCGACGCGGAAGAGGCCCGTGAGGCCGTGCTCTCCATTTGCCAGGCGGCGGGCGCCCGCACCGTCACTAAAGGAAAATCAATGATCGGCGAGGAAATCGCCATCAACGACCATTTGGAAAAGCACGGCATCACGCCGGTCGAAACCGATCTGGGCGAGTACATCATCCAGCTCCGGCACGAGCTGCCCAGCCACATCATCGCCCCTGCCTTCCACCTGAACATGGAGGACTGGGAAGAAGCATTCCGAAAAGCCCACACGGATCTGCCGGTCGACCGACAGTTCAACGAACGCCGCGACGTGCTGATCGAGGCGCGCAACAAGCTGCGCTCCAAATTCCTCGCGGCGGACGTGGGCATCACCGGCGCCAACTTCCTGGTCGCCGAAACCGGCAGCAGCATCATCGTCACCAACGAGGGCAACGGCGACCTCACCCAGACCCTGCCGCGCGTTCACATCGTTCTCGCCAGCATTGAGAAATGCGTTCCAACGTTGGAGGATGCAACGTCGCTGCTGCGGGTGTTGGCGCGATCCGCGACCGGCCAGGATTTCTCAGTTTACACCACGTTCTCCACTGGCGCCCGCCGGCCCGGCGACCTGGACGGGCCGGAAGAATACCACGTCATCCTGATCGACAACGGCCGTTCGGCCATGATGGGCACCGAATTCCAGGAGATGCTGCGCTGCATTCGGTGTGCCGCCTGTATGAATCATTGCCCGGTCTATGGCGCGGTCGGCGGCCACGCCTACGGTTGGGTCTATCCCGGCCCCATGGGTTCGGTGCTGACCCCCGGCCTGATCGGCGTCGAAAAGGCGGGGCATTTGCCGAACGCCTCCACCTTCTGTGGCAAATGCGAGAGCGTCTGCCCGGTTCGCATCCCGTTGCCAAAGCTGATGCGGCACTGGCGCGAACGAGAATTCGAGCGGCACCTGACCCCCGCGGCCGTTCGGGCCAACCTCGCGCTGTGGGGCTTTTTCGCGCGCCGCCCGTCATTGTATCGGCTGGCAACCCGCGCCGCAGCGTTCGGTATGGGTCTGCTCGGCCGCAAGAAAGGCCGCTTCAAATCCATGCCCGGCGCGAGCGGCTGGACCGACGGCCGCGACCTGCCGGCGCCCGAGGGCGACACCTTCTTCGCACGATACGCCAAGGCGCAGCGTGCGGGGCAAGTATCATGAGCAAGCAATCGATCCTGACCGCCCTTCGTCGCGGCCTGAAACGCGGCCCACTCCCTGCGGACCAGGCGGCGATGTTGCACGGGCGTTTGGCGCAACATCCTCGGCACCTCATCCCGGCGCGGTCACGGTTGCCGCACCCCGAACAGGTCGATCTGTTCGTGCGGAATGTTGAGAAGGAATTCGGGTCAGTCACACGGGTCGAGGACATGGACGCCGTGCCAGGCGCGGTCGCTGATTACCTGGCCGCCCAAAACCTCCCCGGCTCCTTCATCATGGCGCCGCATCCAGAGCTACAGGCGATCCCCTGGTCGGCGCGTCCGTTGCTGGATGTCCGCGAAGGCCGGGCGCAGGCCAGCGATGCGGTCAGTGTGCAGCACGGTTTCGCCGGCATTGCCGAAACCGGCACGCTGATGCTGCCAAGTGCCCCGGAACGGCCGGTGACGCTGAACCTGCTGGCCGATACCGAGGTCGTCGTGCTGCGGGCCTCAACCATTGTCGGCGCCTATGAGGAAGCCTGGGACAAGCTGCGAGCGGAGGTGGGTGCCATGCCGCGCAACGTTATGCTCATCACCGGCCCGTCCCGGTCGGCCGATATAGAGCAGACGCTGGAACTCGGAGCGCATGGGCCGCGGCGGCTGCATATCGTGTTAGTGGAGGGTTAAAGCGGTATCTGTGCTTGCCAAGTCCCCCGGGGACGGCGCTCTGGCGAAGCCGGAGCAGGATCGCCCCGGCTTCGATCAGCACAATTCCGACCGACGCCAACGACGCGCCGGCCAGCCCGTGACAAGGCGGCTGGAAAATCCAGGCCGCTTGCGGTCAGCAGGCAGAGGCGTATCCCCGCAACGCCTGAGCGACCGCCAACGCAAGCGCCAAATGGGCTTAGCGTGTCAGCAGACGGCCGCCGACATAGCCCAGTCCGAGCAGCACCAGCAGCGCAAGCACCGGCTGTGCCTCAATCTGCTGGCCGAGCGCCTTGGCGGATTGACACCCTTCAATAGCGGCGTCGTGATAAAGACGGGCCGCGCCGTCCCCGATTCGATTGGCGGCGGTCTGGGCGCCGTCGGTGGCGCCGGTTTTGAGGTGGGCAAGCAGATTGCCGATGTCGCGTCTTAGCGCGGCGACATCTTCCTGCAGGGCTGTGACTGTCTGGTCGGCGGCGGTGTCGCTCATGATATGAAATCTCCTGAAAAAGTTAGGCGTCGGTTCGGCCGGACCGTTGGCGTTTCCGCGATATGGCGCGCGGAATCCTGCACGGTCCTGCCTGCATTCGCTAAACTCCCGCGGCACACTCCGTAGTGGAACTGCAATGGGATTCAGCATGAAATACTTTCCAGGTCTCGCTTTTTTTCGCGAAAACCAAAATCTATATTCCAAAAAATAGTTAATTACAGCCCGGCCAGTTTTTAAGGTTCGGAAAATACCCACCCATGGGCCTGCGCGATTCGCAACGGCCGGCGCCACACGCCATCGCGCGATGCTCTCTCCGGATAGGTATTTTCCGATGCTGCCGCAACACAAGCGCGGGCGGTTATCCATTTCTTGAGAACCGCTCCATCCGTGTCCGTACCCCAAGGCTCGGCAATTGCCAGGCTGCATCGATGGCGGCGTCGATCCACCAACGTTTCCACGAAAAGGAAGACACCCATGTCACTGACCCGTTCGACACGCATTCTCGCTGGAGCCGGCCTCATGCTGGCGGCCATTGGCGTGGCCTCGACTCCTCCTTCCCTCGCCCAAGGCGTACAGCAGACGGTGACGTTGATGAAGATCGATCAGTCGACGCTCGCCACCGGCTATCGCACGTCCAAAGTGGTCGGCAGTGCGGTGCTGAACGAGGCCAATGAAACCGTCGGCACCATTGATGACCTGATCGTCACGCCCACCGATCAGGTTCCGTTCGCGGTGCTCTCGGTCGGTGGTTTTCTCGGGATGGGCACACGCTATGTTGTCGTGCCAGCCAATGCGTTGACCGTTGTGGACAAACACATGCTGCTACGCGGCGCCACCAAGGACTCCCTCAAGTCGTTGCCCTCATTTCAATACGCGTACTGACGCCTTCGCTAACGCTAACTGGCCGCATCCGGCCGGTTAGCCCCTTACAGCAGCAACTGCCTGCGGTCTACCTGTGCGCGGTTTAGGCGTAGTCGTAGGGATTGCCCCAATTCAGATACCGTTCGGGCCGCGGCAGCAGGCCCGATCCAGTATTACGTCACGCCTGACCGGCTGCGCAAAGGCAAGTTCGGGCGCCATCTCAGGAAGTTACGGCTGCTTACGCAGCCGCACAATTGACAGGGCACTTCAAGGGGCCAGAATAGACTATATCGCCGGACGTCGGACACGATCGATACGTTGGAATTAGGTTGCCTGGTGTCCCTGGAAACAGGAGCGGGTCGCATGCCGGACGGACAGCCGACAAGCCACAAAACGGCCGGCCAACCAGAGAGCGCCAAAGGGCGGAAGCGAATCAAGCTGGCCTTACAAGGCGGTGGCTCGCACGGCGCATTCACCTGGGGCGTGATCGACCGCCTGCTTGAGCATGGCGGTTTCGAGGTGGAAGCGATCGTCGGGGCCAGTGCGGGAGCCGTCAACGCCGTCGTCCTGACCTACGGACTCGCGATGGGAGGGCCGGATGGCGGACGTGAGCGACTTTCGGACTTTTGGCATCGTGCCGCGGCGACCGGCCGCTTCGGTCCGCTGCAACCAACCCTGTTCGACAAGCTGTTTGGATTTGGCAGTCTGAAATTCTCGCCGCTCTGGCATTTCCACGACATGCTGTCGAAGATATTTTCACCGTACGAGATCAATCCCGGAAACTTCAATCCATTACGAGATCTCCTGCTGGAAGTCGTGGATTTTGAACGTCTGGACGCGTCGCGCGAGGGTCCCGAACTGTTTGTCTGTGCCACCAACGTACTGAATGGTCGATTGCGCGTATTCCACCGGCCGGAGATCACGGTGGACTCGATCATGGCGTCGGCCACGTTGCCATTCCTGTTCCAGGCTGTCGAAATTGACGGACAGTTTTATTGGGATGGTGGATATTGCGGCAACCCGCCGATTTTCCCGTTGATTTATATGGGCGGCGGGCGAGACATCCTGATCGTGCAAATCAATCCGATCAACATCCCGACGGTCCCGAAATCGGCCCGCGCGATCCTTGATCACGCTGCAACGCTGTCGTTCAACTCCAGTCTGATGCGCGAGATGCGGGTCATTAAATTCGTCCAGGATTTGATCGACCGCGGAGAACTCGATTCGGCAAAGCATATGCGCACGCTTATCCATACCATCGATGCGGAACAGGAACTGGTATCCTTCGATGTTTCGTCAAAATTCAATGTCGACCTCGGATTTCTGATGCACCTGTTTGCACTCGGACGCGCCAAGGCGGACATGTTCATTGATCATCATTACGACGATATCGGAATCCGTTCTTCAACCGATATCGTAGCAAAATTCCTGTAACCACAGGTGCGGCTTAAATTGGAAAGCCGCGCGACGCCGCCCAGCTGACGGCCCAGTACCCGTTTACAGATCAGCAGATTAGGCGGGGTCTCGGATCTATTTTCGGCCTCGGGAGTTCGGAAGCACCAACAGCACCGCGCTCAGCAGTGCGCAGCACGCACCGACCATATACGCGCCGCGATAACCTCCTTGTGCCGCCACCGCCGCGCCGAAGATTGGTGGAACCGCCATGCCGCCGAAGAAGAAGATCGCCGTGCCCAGGCCGGTCGCCTCGGTTCGCCGTGAGCCACCCAACATGGCGTATTCCGCATAAGCGACACCTGTATATCCCCCGGCGGTGCAGCCAGCGAGAACCGCGTTTGCCGTTACCACCCAAACCGGCCAACCCGGTGCGTACAGTCCGGTGACCACGGCGCACACCGCCAGTCCAAACCCGTGCACCGCCAACGTCTGAGCCGGCGTCAGGAACCGATCCGCGATCCACCCCCAGATCGGACGGCTGACCGACCCCGCGATCTGATAGGCGGCCAGTATCTGGCCGGCTTGCACAAGACTTAAACCCACCACGGTTGTCAGTTGTACGGTCATGAAGGCGACCAGGCAAAGCGCCAGTCCGGCATAGACAAAAGCCGAGACCGAAAGCCTGCGAAATCTTGAGTCGCGTAGCAACACGAATGGCTGCCACAGTGTCCGGCCGAGCACCCGCCTGCGAGGTTCGCGGTCGATATCCCATCGCTTACGCGGAATTTCCATCAGCCCGATCAGCAGCAAAACCGGCCCCAACTCGGTCAGCAGCGCGGCACGCCAGCCGATCGCCAGCACCAAGGGAGGCAGGATCAGCGCTGCCAGGACACCGCCCAGCGGCACGCCGATCTGGCGTAACGACATGACCAGATTGAAGACCGGTTGCGGTGTATGCGGCACCAGGAGATGGGTGCTGGCCGGCGCGGCGGCTCCATAGCCGAGGCCGAGGACAACGGCGGCCAGACCAAGTCCGGCGACGCCGGAACCCAGGGCCGCGAGGGCGAGCATGCCCGCGGCGGCCAGAAGCACGGCCTGTGTCGCCCGCACACCGCCATACTTGCGGACCAGTCCGGGCGACACCAAAGCCGACAGGATACCCACCCCATAGGCGGTCGCCACAAAACCGCCCACCAGCGTGCCGCTGACATGCAGGTCAAGCGCGACCTCCGGGGCGACGGCGGGCACGGAGTACAGCGCCATGGTCGCCAGCGTCTGAACCGCCAACGTGGCTGCCAGGGGCCAGAACGGCATCGAGCGCAGCAGGCTGGCGGTTGACGGCTTGTTCAAGACAAACAGGCGCGGGTTGGTGGAAGCGTGGCCATGCGGTTGAAAATCCCTCGGTCGTCGGGGCGGACTCTGACATCGACAGGCGGTGGCGTCGATGCCGGGACCCGCATTGTGGCGGCATGCGGCGTTCGTGGTTATGAATGTCGCCAATAGGGGAGATTACAATATGCGCCGACGCGATCTGGGTTTGGGACTTCTGGCGATGCCCGCGTTGGGGCGCGGGGCGCGGGCCGAGGCATCCACGGTTCGGATCGTCCGGCAAATCGGTCTGCCGCATTTGCCGCTGATGGTGATGGAACACGAAAAGCTCGTCGAGAAGCACGCCGCGCGATTGGGCTTGCCATCGTTGGTGACATCCTGGGCCACATTGGGCGGACCCGGTGCCATGATCGACGGTCTGTTGTCGGGCCAGGTCGATTTCGGGGTGGTCGGCGCGCCGGGTCTGTTGACCCTGTGGGACAAGACGGTCGGCACCGCTCGGGAAGTGCGCGCCTTGAGCTGCGTGCAATTGCAGCCGTTTTTGCTGGTCACCAACAATCCCGACGTGAAGACCATCGCCGATTTTACCGAGAAAGATCGCATTGCGGTTCCGACGGCAAAAATATCGGCTCAGGCGTTATGTCTACAGGTGGCGGCCGCGCAACTGTGGGGTGATGCGAACTACGAACGACTCGACCCGCTGACGGTCACGCTTGGGCATCCCGAAGCCGCGGCTGGAGTCATGTCGGGCAAGTCACCGATTAACAGTCATTACGCCGTTTCACCATTTTACTACTATGAGTTGGCGACACAAGGGGTGCATCTGGTGCTGAAGTCGTCCGAGACGTTCGGCGGCAATCATGTCAACGGCACGTTGGTCGCGGCACCGGGGTTCGCAAAGGAGAACCCGGTCATCACCGCCGCGGTGCTGGCGGCTCAGGAAGAGGTCAATCAACTGATCGGCAGCCATCCGGAGGACGTGGCGCGCATCTACATCGACAGTGCCAGGGATACCCACGGCGTGGAGGAGATGACCCGCATCATCGTCGATCCCGACAACGTCTGGACGACGGTGCCACAGAAGCTGATGGTGTTTGCTTCGTTCATGCACACAGTCGGTCGCCTGAAGCACATGCCGGCCGCATGGACGGACATGTTCCTGCCCAATGTCCACGGTGGCCAGGGAAGCTGACGCTATCGCCACTCTTCCTTATGGTCCGGGATGTTCCCTCAGCGAAATGTTGACATCAAGATGTCGCCGGCCGCCGCGAGGTGCGGCGGCCGTTCGAGTTAGCTATACCGCAAACCGACTTTAGACTTTCAGACCCAAAAGCCGAGCGGCATTGCCTCCCAGAATGGCGGCGGTTTGTGCCGGATTCAGGGTCGTGGTGGCAAATACATGGTCCACTGGATGCATCTCCCATTGATAGGGATAGTCGCTTCCCAGCATGATCTGGCTGGAACCGACCTGCGCGACAAGATGACGCAGCGCCTCTGGCGTAAAGATCAACGAATCGAAGTAAATTTGGTTCAAGTATTCTGTTGGTTTCTTCTTCAACCCGACCTTAGGATCGCAGAACGACGGCGCGACGAAGCACGCATGATCGGACCGCGGCGCGTACGATCCCATATAGCCGCCACCATGGGCGGCCAGCACTTTCAGACCGGGGAACTTATCCAGCGAACCGTCGAAAATCAGGTGCTGCAGTGCGATCGTCGTCGCCAGCGGGTTGCCGATCGTGTTGCCCAGCCAGCCGTTGCCCTGCATGCGCTTATCCAGCTCCGGCACGCCCTGGGGATGAATGAACAGAACGGCACCCAGTTCCTCGGCTTTCGCCCAGACCGGATCGAATTTGGGGTTGGAGAACTCATCGCCGGCGACCTGATCGCCGATGGCGGCGCCCTTCATCCCTTGCTTCGTCATCGCCGTTTCAAGCTGCTTCACCGCCAGGGCGGGGTCCTGCAAGGTCAGCGACGCGAACGCGGCGAACCGATCGGGCTTGGACGCAACCAGTTCCGCCAGCTTTTCGTTCTGGATGGAGACGATTTTCTCACCCAGATCGCGGTCGGTTTTATACCAAAATGGGTTGATCGAGAGCACTTCGAGGTCGATCGCCTGTTTGTCCATCGCGGCGATACGTTCCTCGATCACCAGCCACGCCTCGGCGCTGTTGTTGATCGGCGGGGTCAACGCTTTGGCCCTGGCTTCGCCCATCAGATCTGCGGATTCGTGAAATAGGCAATGCGAATGGACGTCGATTGTCTTGATGCGCTTGCCGCTGACCATCACCGGCCGGCGTGCTGCCCGGGCCGTCGGCGCCGGATCCGGTTGAGCATGCGCCGCGCTGGTTACTCCGCATCCGCAGAAGACCATGCCGGCCGCGGCGGCGGCTCCGGTCAGGAAATGTCTTCGTGAATTCATCGTGTTTCCCTTCAAAATACGGACTTTGTCGCCGTGATTGGCCTGCCATCCGGCAGACATTTCGATCGTCTCACGATTTCCGGCGGATGACCATGTGTTGGGGGTCGCAGGCGTTTGCGGGGGTCGCAGGCGTTGATCAACTTTCCGTGATATCAGGAACCGTTCGTAGTGCAGTTGCAATGGGAACTGGTATGCCGCATGGAGATGGCGGTCACCCAATTGCCGGGGAAACCTTTGGCTCATAGAATCCGCCTGCGTGCCGGCGCATATGCGTGGCACCTGTCGTTGATTGGACTGATTGTTGGTCTCTTGTGGACCGGCATCGGCTTCAGCCTCTGGCACGAATATAGCGCAGCGGAGTTGGGCGCGGAGAAGGACGCCGCCAATCTGTCGCGAACGTTCGGTGAAGATACCATCCGAACCGTTGAATCCGTTGACCAGACGCTTCTGTTTCTGCGTCAGGCTTACCAACATGACCGTACCGGGTTCGTCTCCGGAACGTGGTCGATCGGGCATGCCTTCCTTGACGAGCTGCATGTTCAATTGTCTCTGGCCGGACCTGACGGCCAAGTGGTGTGGTCCAACCTGAGTTCGCCACACGCTGGCATCAACGTTAACGACCGCGAACACTTCCTGGTCCAAAAGGAAGCCGGGAACGACAATCTTTTCATTAGTGCCCCGCTGGTTGGCCGCGTGTCCGGGAAATTGACCATTCAGTTTACGCGCAAGCTGTTCGCGCCTGACGGATCGTTCGATGGCATCGCGGTCGTCTCGCTGGACCCGTCCACTTTGTCGCGTTTCTACAACTCGATCTCAATCGGAAATGGTTCGATTGTACTCGCCACGACGGATGGTGTCGTTCTGGCCCGATCACCGGAACAGCTTTCGCTGATAGGTAACCATTTAGCGCCGGAGATGCAGTCCCGTCTGTTGCAGGGTGCATCGGGCGGTACCTACCGCGTGATCAGCGTACTGGACCATGTCGAGCGGATATTCAGTTCGCGATTGGTCGAGCGATATCCGTTGGTGTTGTCCGTCGGGCTGGCAACGGAGGATGTCTTCGCCGCTTATGACCGCACCACGCGAATTTATCTCGCGGTCGGCATCCTGCTTTCGGGTGCCTCTATCTTTGCCGGCCTCGTCATACTGCGCCAGCGCCAATCGGTGCACGACTCCCGGCGGGCTTTGGCTGCGACTCTGGAGAATATCTCCCAGGGTATCGCGATGGTGCGCGCGGATGGCAGTGTACCCGTACTCAATCAGCGGGTGATCGACATTTTGGGTTTGCCGCCGCAGGTGCTGACAGAAAAAACAACGTTCCAACAGATCATCGATTGGCAAACCGCCAACCACGAATTCGGCGATCCAACCGTCCGTGACCCGCACCTCCAACCTGGATTAACACTCGGAGGCGAAACGCAAGGCAATTACACCTATGAACGAACGCGGCCAAACGGGACCGTTTTGGAGGTCAGAACTCACAGTCTCCAGGACGGCGGTATGGTCAGGACCTTCACCGACATAACAGAGCGCAAACTGAACGAAGCGGCGTTGATCGCCGCGCAAACCAGGGCCGCCCACGCCGAACGCATGCAGGCTCTGGGACAATTGGCCGGAGGCATCGCGCACGATTTCAACAATATCCTGCAAGCCGTACAGGGGGGCGCCAGCCTGATCCACAAGCGCGCTGCCGACCCGGACAGCGCACAGCGATTCGCCCGGATGATTTTGGATGCGACCGAACGCGGCACGTCCATCACAAGGCGACTGCTGTCGTTCGCCCGCCGCGGCGATCTGCGGGCCGAACCGGTTGACCCGGCGGAATTGTTGACCGGACTGCGCGACGTGTTGACCTATACGCTGGGCAGCTCCATCGCGGTCGAGGTGGTGCTCTCCCCGGCTTTGCCGCCGCTGTTGGCCGACAAGGGCCAATTAGAGACGGTCATTGTCAATCTTGCCACTAACGCACGCGACGCAATGTCGGATGGAGGGACCTTAACCTTGTCGGCGACGGTGGAAACCGTGACGGAAACCGCAACTCACCCGGCCGACCTGCGGCCCGGCTGGTATGTGCGGCTTTCGGTTGCCGATACCGGCACCGGAATCGATCAGCCCAACCTGACCCGCGTGCTGGAGCCGTTCTTCTCCACGAAACCTCCGGGCCAGGGCACGGGCCTGGGCCTGTCGATGGCCAAGGGATTCACCGAACAAAGTGGCGGCGGCCTTTCGATCGATAGCGGATCACTCCTGTCCGGCACTGATCCCGGCGTCCCGCACGGCACAACCGTCACCCTTTGGCTTCCCGTGGCGCCCTGGACCCAAACACCCTTAACGCGGACGTCCGAACCGGACATGATACGAGGCGACACCGGCCGGCGCGTTCTGCTGGTGGACGATGAGCCGATGGTGCGGGCGACATTGGCGGATGCGCTGCAGGATTTCGGCTATACCGTGCTGGTCGCGGTTGATGGCACAGAGGCGCTCGACATGCTGATGTCACGCGGCGCTGAGATCGATGTGCTGGTGACTGACCTTTCAATGCCCGGGATCGACGGGCTTGAGTTGATCAGGCGGGCGCAAAGCCATCGTCCGGGATTACCCGCCGTGCTGCTGACCGGCTACGCGGGGCACGGCGCGCAATTGGCGATTGGCCATTCGGTCCGCGGCGCGTTCTCATTGCTGCGGAAACCGGTGACCACGGCCCAGCTTGCAGACCGGATAGAGACGTTGTTGGCGGTTGCGCTGGCGGACTGAGGCGATGCCTTCGAGCGCTCGGGAGGAGCGGTTGGTTTACGGCCGCTGGCCGGGTTCGGATACCGGCACCCGAACCCATATCCAGTGTAAGCGTCCGGCCAGGCACGCGTGGGTCGCTTGCTCAAGCGGCGTCGCGTTGATCCAGTCGCGCTCGGACGCTGCTCATATTCCATGGCAGCAATTCATCGACCCGTTTGACCGGATGATCGGCGA